>Ga0070729_10007919_pt1 | contig 10060 bp, 7 predicted proteins | sample tdDd472_FD_66725 | JGI IMG/M metagenome (GOLD analysis project Ga0070729, IMG submission 66725) | Marine sediment microbial communities from the Atlantic coast under amendment with organic carbon and nitrate - tdDd47.2 | ecosystem: Environmental > Aquatic > Marine > Coastal > Sediment | place...
GTTCAGACGCGCACGAATCAAGTCCGCGCTGACATCTGCACCGGCAACCGAACCGGCATACATGACACCGAAGGTAGAGCCATCATGGGCCGCATTGCGGTCAAGGCTGTCGGCGTCCGAAGCGTTGGTGCCTTCAGCAGCAGAGTAGGATGCGAAACCCGTCACGCCCGAGAACGTCGGCGTGACGTACTTGAGTTTGTTGGAGCTGTCGCCGACCCAATCTTTATATGCCGAGAACGTAAACGCCGTGTTGGCGCCGGTGGTATCAGCCATCTGCGCCCAATCGTCTAGGTCGGTGTAAGCGAAGTCACCGGCATTCGGGGCATCGATTTTGTAGTCGTCTGCGGCATGGGCCTGGACACCGATGCTCACAGCACCCAACGTATCAGAGCTGACGGTCAGGTAAGAATCGTCAGTGCTGGCACCGGTTTCTTGGCCGTCTGTTTCAAGTTCCATATACGCTGTAACGGTCAGGCCGTTATCCAGGGTGGTGGAACCGGAAATAGAGACCTCAGTGTTGGAGTCTTGCGACAGTGCCATCGCGCGGTTGTTGCCAGTAGCCGCTTCGGAAGCTTCGTCGTCATTGATGACGCCAACGTAGTGGTACATGAAACCGCCGAGTTCGAGCTTAATTTTATCAGCCGCGAACGCTTCGGTGCTCATAGCTCCCAGGGCAACAACAGCCGTGGTGCCGAGAAGGATCTTTTTCATGGTATCTCCTGTAAGTGTGCAATTCCCCATTTAATCTCAGGCCCTGATCCCTCGGAGCCTGTGAATCGCCACTCCCCACAATATACACAAGAACTTAATAATGTGAGAATTTAAAACAGGCCCGGGGTGCTAAAGGTGAAATTGATACGCATTCTCATTTAAGTCAAGTATAATATTCTGTGAAATGGTATAAGCTTTTAAATTCAGATAGTTGATTGGTTTGTATGCGGCTTGAAAGAATGAGCGGTTAATAAATATTGAATACAAAATTATGCGCAAAATATAATTTGTGTCTGAATGTGTCTAATATGCAACATGCTATTTGGTGCGGGCTGCTATGTCTTGCCCTGTTTCGGGGGGCGCACATACATCGCTGGTTCTGCATCCCGAGCGAGCCGTATTTGAGGATGTATACGAGATTTGCTGGACACGTTTAAACTAGTCCAATTATATAATACGTCAGTATACTAGTTTTCCTCCGCCATTTCATAGTTCAATACGGGCCTTGAATACACGTGTGTGTTGAGTGATTGAAGCTCAATGCTCAGGGGCGGCTAACGGGGCATCCTTCTGGCGATGCATACACAAAAACAAAAAGAAAATGGGGGACGTATGCAGCGTTTTCAGACCTCAAAAATCAGAAATAAGGCTTTTACGGCAATTATCGGTTTTGCCGTAATTACTGTGGTTTTGTCGGTTGTATCTATTTATGGGCTGATCCGGGCTTCACATAGCTTTGAGAGCCTTGCTCGTCGTCTAGACGCATCAGACCCGCAAACAGGGCGAGACGCGCTTATGCTCACTGTCGATGCGGCGCAGAATTCAAGCTCCCAAGCCCTGATCGTAATGATTGTTTTGAGTTTGGTCGGATTGCTGGCCATTGCGTTTATATCCTATCACTTACTCAGCTTTGCTAACGTCATCGGGCGGGTGTCAGAGGCACTGGTGACGGCGGCTTCGGGTGATTTGGATCAGCGCATTACGCACATTACGGGCAGTGATGAAGCCGTGGAAATTCAGGTGAACGTCAACCGTCTGTTGGACCGCACGGAAGCCTTCATGCGTGAAGCCAGCGCGACGATGAAGGCTGCAGCCGATGGACGTTATCATCGAAAAATCGCAGAAACGGGCATGCTGCGCGATTACCTGAAAACGTCACGGGGCATAAATGAATCCATCGATGTCATGGGCACTAAAATTACCGCGTTTTCCAGTATGACGGATGACTTTGAACACAAAGTCGTTGATGCGGTCAAAACCGTGTCCGACAGTGCCGAACACATTGAAACTATCGCCAACAATATGAGCCACAATTTGGACACAAGCGGCAGCCGCTCCCTCGATGTGACGGAAGCCGCCAGTTTGGCCAAAGATAATGTGCAATCCGTTTCTCAGGCGGCGGGAGAATTGTCGTCTTCGATCCGCGATATCAGCCAACAGATCGCAGCGTCTTCGCAGATCACGCTGGAAGCGGTGGAAGATGCCAGTAAGGCCAATACGAAAATTCAGGACTTGGCAAATGCGGCGCACCAAATTCGCGAAGTGGTAAACTTGATCAACGATATCGCCGAACAAACCAACCTGTTGGCCTTGAACGCCACGATCGAAGCGGCGCGCGCCGGGGAACATGGCAAAGGCTTTGCCGTTGTGGCGACGGAGGTCAAAAATCTCGCCAGTCAGGTGGGCAAGGCGACCGAGCAAATCAGTCGCCAGATCACTGGCATTCAGGACGAATCCAGTGCCGCCGTTGACGCCATCGAAACCATCACCGGAACCATTGGTCGGGTCAATGAAATCACCGGCAGACTTGCTGCCGCTGTGGAAGAGCAAAACGCCGCCACGGAGGATATTGCGCGCAATGTTGATAATGTCCTGGAAAATATGGATGTGGTTTCCGACAGCGTCAGCAAGGTTTCGCGCCACCTCATCGAATCTTACGGTGCGGGCATCCGCGTGTTGTGGGCGGCCAAAGACATTCACGCCCCCATCAGTATGGTGAACGAACAAACGTCCACTTATCTTTCATCCGCGCGTTCCGTCTAAAGGACGTTCACAAGCAAGCAATAGGCCGCGATCAAGCGCCAACGACACCAACCGGAGAATTGACCCCATGGCACGTCCCACGCTCGCCCCAACCGGTAAGGAGCGCACGTTTGAGCGCGATGAAATTATCGTCTCCAAGACCGATCCGACGGGTGTCATCACCTACGCAAACGATGTGTTTTGTCGCGTTGCCGGTTACAAAGAAGAAGAATTGCTTGGCCAGCAACACAACATTGTGCGCCATCCCGACATGCCGCGCTGTGTTTTCAAGTTCTTGTGGGACAATATCGCGGCTGGGCAAGAGGTGTTCGCCTTCGTCATCAATCAAGCGAAAAACGGCGATCACTATTGGGTCTTTGCACATGTCACCGCGACCTACGACGATCAAGGCAACATCATATCTTACCACTCAAGCCGCCGCGTGCCGGATCCTGAAGCCCGCGATATCGTCGCCGGGGTCTACAAGCAATTGTTGGAAGAAGAAAACCGCCACGCCAGCCCCAAGGAGGGCATGGAAGCCTCACTCAATATGCTGGTTGGTATTCTCAACGATGCCGGTGTGACATATGACGAGTTTATCTTCTCGCTGTTGAAGAAGGCGTAGAGACGGCAAACGCTTGAGTGAAAAAGCCCGTCCGACAAATCGGACGGGCTTTTTGCGGGTTGGCGAGAGATGGTTGAAATTTCCACCTCAAGCTATTTCTCGTTATCCAGCTCATCCGCGATAGTTTGAAACTGCCCCAATAGCTCTGCAATGTCCGGATCTACCTCGCTTTGCACCTCACGATCCGAAGACTGCGTTGCGAGGCTGCTTGTTTCCGTATCGGCAGTGTGTTCTGTAAAGACGTGAATTTCTTCACCGATGACCTTATTGATCGTATGGGCCAGGTTTGCGAGGTCGATAGGCTTCGTCGCAACGGCATTCATGCCCGTATTTAAATAGGCTTGCCGATGTTCTTCAATAGCATCCGCAGTTAGCGCGATGATAGGAATAGAAGATTTCTCACCGCTCAGATTTCGGATGGCACGGGTCGCTTCCGGCCCGGACATGATCGGCATTTGCACATCCATTAAAATCAGATCATAAGCGCCATCGAGATGTGCCTGAATCGCCAATTTTCCATTTTCAACAACGCTTGGCTGATGACCGATACCGGAAATGTACGCCAGAATAACCTGCTGATTGAGCAAGTTATCTTCTGCGATCAGAATTTTCAGTGCGCGTGTCGTTTTGATGTTTTGATGATGGGCGGGATTGGTGTCTTTATGCACCGATACGGGCGTTTTGGCCGGGATGAACGGCAGGGTAAACCAGAAGGTCGAGCCTTCTCCGAGAATGCTTTCCACACCGATTTGTCCTCCCATGACTTCCACGAGCTTTTTGCAGATGGATAATCCAAGACCCGTTCCCTCGAACCTGCGGGAAATGGACGTGTCGGCCTGTGTGAAACTATCGAAGATATGCGCAATGGACTGAGGATGGATGCCGATGCCGGTATCGCGCACCGAAAATTTCATCTTGCCGGGACCTTTGCCATTGTCGATATATTCGGCTTCTAGGCTAACGGATCCTTCCTGCGTAAATTTGATGGCGTTGCCCATCAGGTTGATAAGGACCTGCCTGAGGCGTGTGGGATCGGAATGGACACCCGACGGGAACCCATCGGAGAGTGTTAAGGAAATGTCCAATTTCCTTCGATGCTCTCCCCGTTGATTTTCCTGAAACAGGTCAACGACATCGTTCAACAATGAGGGAGCGTGGAAATCGAGATATTCGAGTTCGAGTTTCCCAGATTCGATTTTGGATATGTCCAAAATGTCGTTGATAATCCGCAGCAGGTGGTTCGTCGCCCCTTTGATTTGATGCGCCTTTTCGCGAACTTCCTCGGAAATGTCGCTTTGAAGTATGACGTCGGCAAGCCCAATGACACCTGTCATAGGTGTGCGGATTTCGTGGCTCATGGTCGACAGGAAAGCCGATTTAGCTTGGTTTGCGCCCTCCGCTTTCTCCTTGGCGAGAATGAGTGCGTCCCGGGCAACGATATAATGCGTGATCCATGCAAAGAGAAAACTTATAAGGGCCAGCAGTATTATATAGAGTGCGTACCATGCCCACCGAGACGGCCCCAGAAAAATGGAAATTTCCCCTAAGCCGGCGTTGGTCACTTGGTGGACCATGTACCATTCCTTTGGGGGAACGGTTGTGCCAACGTCATCGTTCGTCGCGGCCAATGGGGAAACCGGAACCGCAACCGCTTTAATCACGAAAAGTCCGTCTTCCGTTCGGATATCTGTCTTGTATTCCTCTATGGCGCGCCAGACTTCTGGATGGTCGTGATCAAGCCTGTTTCCATCCTGACCAAACATGAAACCGAACTCCTTGTTCGGGAATAACGTATTCTTTAAGTAATAGCCGCTTGAATTAACGAGGTAATTCGCATGCTCCACATCGGCATTCGGACTGTCCGAATTAGGGGGGAACAGTGCATCCAATAGTTTTTGCGCGAAAAAATTCAACACGATCACTTTGTCGGCCTCACCGGAAGCGTCGGGAACGGTTGTGGCGAAACGGATCATCGGTTTGTTCGGGATTTCTACCGCGCCATGTTCTTTGTTCAGAACAAGAGAGGAAACAAATACTTCACCCTTTGCGAGTTTCATGACCTCTTTGAAATAAGGTCGATTGTAATTGCTTTGTAATTGGTTTTGAGGGGCCTCGGCACATCGTCCCCCGTCATAATTGACGCGAATATGTTCCTGGCCTTGGTGCGTTATCAGGCGAAACTGATTGTATTGACCGTAGGAGCGGCAATACTTCTGGAATAATTCGCTAATCTGGGTGTGTGTATAACGGTTCTCATCCCCCATGTTTTGTATCGTCGAAAGCATTTCAGAGAGGACCTGAATATCGCCCGTGCGCTCGACAAACATGGAGTCAATTTGGCTTGCCGCAATATCAAGATGAGACCTCCCGCGTTCCTTGACGTTCTCGATGCGGGATGTCTCGTAGACTTTCAGAAATGGGTATAGAAAAATGCTCGACCCCAGAAAAAGCAGAGCAAACCATTTTAAATAAGTAATAATATAACGCGGGCTACGAAGTGCCATAAGTGCGGCTACAACTTTCACATATACCTGATCTGATGTGTTCTGGGCGTGCTTGGGACCGTCAGGGTACGCCAATAAATCATACAATAGCAACGGTAGTATTTTCTGATATTACATGGACTTAAACGTTTTCAGGCATAGAGAATTGCGGGCATCGGATATTCCAAACGATTATGGCAGCTTAGGGGGGCGAGGAGATATTAACGGGAGGCCTTTTTGCGTTCCGAACAGCCATGGCAATTCCATTGAAAAACCCCCGCAAAACCGTTTGGTTCCACGGGGGTTTTCATTGGTCGGAGTGAGAGGATTCGAACCTCCGGCCCCTGCCTCCAGAAGGCAATGCAGATCAATGTCTGGCTGTAGTGTGGTTTTTTCATAAAATAAAAACATATAAAAATCATATAGATATATATAACACGTTTACCATGATTAACACACGAATCATCTCCGAGATAGGTCTGAGTGTACCATTCATGTACCAAGGATTGACAGGGTATGCTGGCGAATGTAATGTTTCCTCTGAAAGTGTCATGTCTGATCTGGGTGTTAAGTCGTCATCCAGGCGCAATTCAGCGTTCCTGCCTCGACACACGAAGCGACACGTCCGAAGTACTGCGGTTAGAGTGAAACGACCCGGCGTATGCCGTAGCTCTATTAAAACAAGGGTAATTCCCGCGGTGAGGTTAGTATAATAGGAACGTTCTGGGCTAATGACCCGGTACACGGTGCAATGACCTAAGTCTCGCGGGCATTGTATACGTCAAGCTTCTGAGGGTAGCCAAATCGCGAGGTAATCCAAGGCTGCCATTGAACATCCTCTTGAGGTTGTCATAAGCGATGTCTGATAGCGCACACGAACATGGAAGGCCGCGACATGGGCCTCCAAAGCCGTTGGCTTTGGAGGTTTTTCTATGCCTGAAGAAACGCTTTTTTACACCCGTAGACAATTGGCCGAATTGGCACAGGTTACAGTCAACGCGCTCTCCAATTTGGCACGGCGCGGTGGTGGCCCTCGGTGCTTTTGCCTGCCTGGCACTTCAATCGTCCGCTATCCCAGAGAAGAAGCAGAAGCTTGGCTTCGGGGCGAAGGGGGGGCGGATAAATCATCTCGAGGGGGAGCAAGCCGTCGACGAGGACGAAAAACAAAGGCGCAAGTCGTCTCCGACCGGAGGGGGGCGGCGCAATGAGATACCCTGCTGGCAAATATTGGATTGTCGATCTGTTTTACGACTCCCCCTCCGCATACACGCTGGGCCGCTTTTTGGACGCCGCTCGGACCAAAAGAGAGGCCTTGCACGTCTTCCGGGAGTGGCAGAGAAAATACAAAGCTGCTGGAGGGGTGCCTGTTCTCGGGGTGCTCGAGGTCCTGCCTGGGACAGATTTGCCTCCAACTGATGCAGTTCGAGACGGGGCGCACATCAAAACCATTTTTTTCGACCCCCAATTAGAGCGCTACTTTTCGCGCGCCCATGACCGTCTGGTCGAGGGACGAACATTCACGCCGCTGACCTGCTTATTCGGTGACGGGGGTGAGTGATGGGGGAGAAAATCAGAAAAGAAAATGCCCCGGCCAGCAAAGCAACGGGGCAAATTCAAAAAGCTAATTGCTTAGATCCACGGCCATCGCCATCCCTGGCTGTTCCGTATGCGGATGGTACTAGCTATCCGGGTCAAGGTAAAGGGAATTGCTTTGATCCAATAAATATCCCGGGGTCAGGGGCAGAGCCCCTGCTACCTTTTCCAAGGCACATAAATGATCGCGAAATAAATGAGAGCCTGATTGGTAGAGAGGTCTCACGTGATACCTATCTTGATGGCCGCATCCGTGAACGGCAGCTCCGCGAACAGTCCGAAGCCATCATCGAGCGTTTGGAGCGCAAAGGCATTCAGGGTCGCACCGTTCGCGGCGTTCGCGGCGAAACATGTGTGGTTGGCTTGGTGTCCGGACAAGCGGAACTGGCAACGGATTATCGGAACTGCAATCTGATTCCCTACCAGCAGTCGCGCAATGTCCACAACATGCTGAGGGACGTTCGCTATCTGATGGACACTACCCGGCCTGATCGGCTGCGCATGTTGGTGGTATCGGCTGGCTGGTGTCCTTTGCCCTCTTATAGAAAACACCACAAGGCGCACACGCGGCGTATGTCGAAGTTCGCATCCCACCGGAAGCTCAAAGACTTCGGGATCGAATTGCTGTTCTACAACGTCGAGAACACCATCCACCGCGATGATGATGGTATGGCAATGATGAACCTGCATTGCCACGTTCTGTTCCGCAGCAACCGCTACCTGGGCAAAAAAAAATGGGCTGAATTTTTGGATTTCGCCAAGGGTTACTTCCCCAAAGGCTATGTCCATGACAGCAAGATCGGCAAAGCGAACGAGGTCGTTAAATACTGCTTCAAGCCCGCTGAGTTTGAACAACTGACGGATGATGAACTTGCCGAGTTGTTCCATCAGGTCTCCGGCGGACGCTGCCAGGTCGACCTGAATACGGGCGAGGTCAAAACGCGCCTAGACGAAAATGGCGACCTCGTTGAAGTGCGCGAAGGCCCGCTCAAGTTCTTTCATCCACTTGGCGCATTGCGTGAGTTCCGCTCAAAGCTGAAACGCGGCAATCAGAAACTCATTCAGATGCCCACAGGTGACGGACAGTGGGTCTGGCGCGTCACCGAACGCAAGGAGCGACAGGAACGCCCTGAGAACGATGTAGGTGAACGCCCAAACATGGTTCTGGCGATCACCCGCCCCATGCCGAAATTCACGCCGCGCATGGAGCCGTGCGTGATCGTGCAGGACTACACCGGGGACTTCGCAGCGATGATTGCTGCGAACGGCCTGGAAGCCGCTGTGAGCGAGTTTCGATTACTTTTCGAACAGCGCATGGCTGAAGACGAGAAGGCCGAGCGTGAGGCCCCAGTGGACGCCCAGGCTCAAGCCGCTTCTATGGAGCACACTACAACGACAACTGTCCCGCCGAATGAGAGCGGAGGGATGGAAGCATAGCATTAGACGAAAACAGAGCGCGCTCCAGCGCGCAACCTGGCGTGCGCTTATCGTGCCTTTTTGGCACGGCGCACAGATCCGCAAGCGGACCATGTTGTCTGCAATGAAATGGAGGGTAGGAGATGAGTCCAAAAGAAGCAGCCTTAACCATGTTGGTGTTCGGCGGCGCGTTTCTTGCGTTTGCAGTCGGGGCGCTCAGTTTTCCGCTTTGGCTTGCATTTGGTGAGTTCATTGGCTTGGTGATCACGTGTTTGATGGCAGCCACTTTCTACGGGCTGCGATTTTATTGGTTCGAACGCTTCATCACCGTGCCGTTTGTGAAATTAGTTCACCTATTTAGCAATGATGTTGCCCACAAGCAGTACCTACAAAAATGGGAGTTACGAAAATGAATGGTCTCGAAGAGGCCCTCCAAAGCAACTCCCTGGTCAGTTGGCTTGTCGGCTATTTGTGGACGTTAATGTCCCTGTTGGGGCAAGAGCTCACCACTGAAATAAGCCCACACGTTCTGAATATATTGCCAGTGATCATGTCCATCTTGTTGATTTGGTATTCGCTAAAACTGATCATGATTTGGGGGCCGTTAGAAGAAAATTTCCGTCAAATTATGAAGGTCTGTTTGCTTGGTGGCATCGCCACTGTTGTTTTAGCATCGCCTACATCTCTTTTCTCATTCGTCGTGTCGCCGATCGTTAATGCTGGATCGAACTTGGGGCGCCTGGTGCTCTGGACGACGCTTGATCCAGACATGAAAAACCTCATTGAATCCGGTAAGCTGACGCCAGGTGAGGGTATAGCAAACATTCCGATCGCAGAAATGGTTTGGCTTGTCGATCGGCAAATCGACTGGATCATATATCTTGGTTACAAAATCCTAAATGCTGACAGCGGGGTTTGGTACGTCGTTAATTATGGCCCTCGCCTGCTGGCTGCAGCACCACTGCTTATCGGCGGCGTCTTCCTTCTCAGTTTGTTTACGGCTTACTGCGTCGAGGCGCTTTATAAATTCCTTGCAGCCATGATTGCCCTTCCTCTTGCTGTTATGGCTGCAATGATCCCTGCGGGGCGCCCATATTTTGGAGCGGTTATTCGACTGCTTCTAGGGGGGGCCTTCACTCTATTTTTTCTTGCAGTAGCGATGGGATTTACAGGGCGAGCGGTCTCTAGTCTTGAGCCCTACATCGTTGGT
>Ga0070729_10007920_pt1 | contig 10058 bp, 6 predicted proteins | sample tdDd472_FD_66725 | JGI IMG/M metagenome (GOLD analysis project Ga0070729, IMG submission 66725) | Marine sediment microbial communities from the Atlantic coast under amendment with organic carbon and nitrate - tdDd47.2 | ecosystem: Environmental > Aquatic > Marine > Coastal > Sediment | place...
AGGCTCTCGATGCCCTGAAGCTGCGGCTCGATCGCCTGGGCCAGCCCGTCGCACTGCGCCTCGATCTGCTCGCGCGTCATGTTGGGGATCGAGGCCTCGATCCGGGCGCTGTCCGACATCGCCTGGGTGCGGGCGAGGCAGAACTGTTCGTTCAGCGCAAAGCCGGCGTCGGTGATGCTGGCGGCGGTGCGCAGCCCACCGTTGGCCGCGGTGTTCACGCTGACCTGGTCGCAGTGATCGCGGATCGAGCGCTCCGCCGGGGCGAAGTTGAACTGCGGCAGGTTGCTGCCGCTGGTGTCGGCGCGGGCGGTGACCGGTTCGGGCTGGGTCTGAACCGGGGCCGGCATGGGCGCCGGTGTCGGCGCGGTGGCCATCTGGGGCTGCATCTGGGTGCCCGGCGTGGCGATGCCGAGCTGTTCGTTGCGATAGGTGCGCAGCAGCCCGGGGTGGCCCTGGGTGGCGACGATCTGGGCGTAGGGCGCCATGTGCGCGCTGGCCATCGCGCGCTGATGGCTGCCCAGAAGGAAGCTGGTTTCATGCGGGTCGAGATAGCCATCGACGCCATAGCCCATGTCGGCCTGGTAGCGGCGGATGCCGGTGCGGCTGTTGCGACCGAGGACGCCGTCGGCATATCCGACGTTGTAGCCGAAGTAGTTCAGCGCCACCTGCACCTGGCGGTTCTCCTCGCGCTGGGTCGAGGAAACGCCGGTACGCCGGACGGTGGTGCGGCGCGTCTTGTTCTTGTTCATCTCGTTGACGATGATTCCGCCCAGCAGCGCCCCGCCGAGCAGGGCGGCGGCGTCATCCGCCTTGGCGCGCTCGACGCCGACGACAACCATGCTGGCCGCGGCCAGGGATGCACAGAGATTTCGTTTCCACATTTCCAATATCCTCACCAATGGTGGCGGGCCGAGCTGTTGCGGAGGGCCCGCAGGGGCGGCGCGGCACGCTGGAATAAGATTAACCGATGCCGGGTAGCAGACCAAGCCGGGCCGCGACTGTCAAGATTCGCGCCCTGAAACCGCGCTGGGAGGCGCCGTTTCGCCGTCCTTGCCCGCCGCTGGCCGGGTCCAGGCGGGTTCCGCCGGTCGCGGGGTGGCGAAGCGCAGGGTCGAGCGCCCGGCGTGCTTGGCGTCGTAGAGCGCCAGGTCGGCCAGGCGCAGCAGGCCCGCAGGGCTGACCAGCGGCTGCTCGACCGAAGGCGCGATGCCGATGCTGGCCGAGATCGCGCAAGGCCGCCCCTGGAACAGCATCGGCTGTTGCAGCCGGTCGATCAGCCGTTCGGCGATGCGGCGCAGGCGGGGCCGGTCGGTCAGGTTGTCGAAGACGATCACGAATTCGTCGCCGCCGACGCGGGCCACGGTATCCTCCTGCCGGGTCTCCTCGACCAGGATGCGGGCGACCTGCTGCAGCACGTGATCGCCGGCGGCGTGGCCCAGCGTGTCGTTCACCTGCTTGAAGAAATCCAGGTCGATGTGCATCACCGAATAGGGCATGCCGCCGGCGGCCTTTCGGGTCAGAACGTGGTCCATGGCGCGGCGGTTCTTGAGCCCGGTCAGCGTGTCGGTAAAGGCCTGCTCCTCGGCCGAGATCCGCGCCGTCTGGAGCCGCCGGCTGAGCTGGCCGTATTCGCCCATCACGGCCGATTTTGCCTCGACCAGGTAGAGCAGTTCGATGGCCAGGCTGGTGGCGGCGAAATCTGCGCTGGTCAGGGCATAGTCGCGCACCGCGTCGATCAGCGAGATGCCGAAGGAGAGGTCGATCACCGCGCCGCCCGGAAGCGGCACGATCTGGCCCTTGAGTGCGGTGTGCGGGGCATCCCGGAAGGCGACGCCGAGCTTGCCCTCGCCGGTCAGCAGATCGGCAAAGCAGCCCACCTTGCGCGGGCGGGTCAGGTCGAACAGATCGAGAAACCGCTGCCCCGGCATGGGGGTTTCGGGGCGCAGCTTTTGCAGGGTCGGCCCGACGCGGCGGATCACGCCGCTGTCGTCCACCAGCAGATGCATCGGGCAGAGCCGGGCCAGTATCCCGGCCAGCGTGTCCTCGGCAATCATCCAGCCCGTGCCCCCAGATCAAAGGCGCGGCCGGCGGCAAAGGCGGATTCGATCAGCGTCACGGCGATGACTTCGTCCGCCTCGTCATCCGCGCCCCCGGCGGCGTGGGGGCCGTGATGTTCCAGCAGCACCAGCGCGCCGTAGTCGTCGGCCATGGCGCGCAGGATGCCCATCATGACCCATCCGAACCCGGGCATCCCCGGCCCGCAGGCCAGGGTGTAGCGCCCCGCGCCCTCCTCGCGCAGGTCAAGCGCGGGCAGGTGCAGGTCCGGCACGGCAAGGCGGGCGCGATCGTTCAGGTCGTCGAGCGAATGCAGGAAATCGACGTAGCTGTCGCCGCCGAAGCGCAGCAGACGGCGCAGCGCCTCGACCGAGGGGTGCGAGACCAGATAGGTGCCCAGATCCTCCAGCACCTCGCCGCGGCTGCGGCCCAGATCGGCGCAGAATGCGGCGAGCAGCGCCTCGGTCACCGCGTCGTCATAGATCAGCATCGCCTCGAACTCGAAATCGCCGAGTTCGGCGGCCTCGGTCACGCGGCGCCAGCGATCGGGCCCGTAGGTATTGGTGACAAAGGACTGGATCGCCCTGTTGACCAGACCGTGCATGCCGGCCCCCCGTTGCTGTGCCCCGCGCACAGCTTGGGCCGGGAAGGCTTAACAAATGCCGAACGGCGCCGCGCCCGGGGCGCGATCGAATCAGAAATCGGTCGGCGCGCCGCCCTCGGCCTTGCGGCGGGCGACGAAGGCGGTCAGCTCGTCGCGGATGGCCTGGTCCATCGGCGGCGGCTCGAAGCTTGCGATGATGCGCTTGTACATCGTATGGGCGCGCTCCGGCGTCCAGACGCCGCCGGCGGCCTCCCACCCCTCGTAGTTGCGCCAGTCGCTCAGGAACGGCTGATAAAAGGCGGTGGTATAACGGTCCTGGGTGTGCTGGATGCCAAAGAAATGCCCGGCGTTGCCGACCGAGCCGATCGCCTCGACCGCCACCTCGTCGGGGCCGGTGGCCCAGATCTCGGGCTGCATGTAACGCTGGATCTGCTGCAGCACCTCGCAATCCATGATGAATTTTTCGGGGCTGGCGATCAGCCCGCCCTCGAGCCATCCGGCGGCATGGTAGACCATATGCGTGCCCGATTGCACCGCCGCCCAGAGCGAGTTGGAGGTTTCCCACATTGCCTGCCCGTCGGGCACGTTGGCGGCGCAAACCCCCGAGGAGCGCAGCGGCAGGCCGTAGAACCGCGCCATCTGGCCGGTCATCTGGGTCGCCCGCATGTACTCCGGCGTGCCAAAGGCTGGGGCGCCGGATTTCATGTCGACGTTGGAGGTGAAGGTTCCGATGGCGCAGGGGCAGCCGGGACGCACGTATTGGAACAGCGCGATGGCGCAAAGCGCCTCGGCCAGCGATTGCGCCACCGCGCCGGCCATGGTCACCGGCGCCATCGCGCCGGCCAGCGTAAAGGGGGTGACCACCACCGCCTGGCCACGGCGGATCATGCGCAGGCAGCCGTCGATCATCGGGTAGTCGTGCTTGAGCGGCGAGGTGGAGTTGATGTTGGTATACATCCGTGGCGTCGCCTGGAACTCCTCCTCGGTCAGGCCGCCGGCAATGCGCACCATCTCCATCACGTCCTCGACCCGCTCCTTGCCCAGCGAATAGGCGTGCATCACCTTGTCGGTGAGCGTCAGCTTGTCATAGAGCACGTCGAGGTGCCGGACGCTGGCGTGGATGTCCACGGGTTCCACCGGGTAGCCGCCGGCGAAGTGGATGCAGTTGAAATACTGGGTGAGTTTCAGCAGGTTGGCGCATTTCTCGCGGGTGCCGGGTACCTTGCGGCCGATCTCCATGTCCCAGTAGTTGGGCGGCGAGGAGACATTGCCGAACAGGATGGTCTTGCCGCCCACGGTGAGGGTGCGGTCCGGGTTGCGCGGGGTCAGGGTGAACTGCGACGGCGCCTTGGCCACCATCTCCATCACGAAGTCGCGGCCCATGCGGACGACCTCGCCCCGCACGCTGCAACCGGCCTCGCGCAGGATCTCGATGGCCTCGGGGTTGAGAAAGGCGATGCCGATTTCCTCGAGAATGCGCATCGCGCCGTCGTGGATGGCGGCGATGCCCTCGTCGGTCAGCGGCTCGGTCGGGCGGTCGCGGTTGATCGGCGGCGCGAAGGGCATCTGTTCGATCACCGCCGCCCCGCGCCGGGCCGCCGCGCCTGAGCGGCCGCCGCCGCGCTTTCGCCGTTGTGCCTGTTGCACCATGAATGCCTCCCGCTGGCTGTGCTGCCCCACAGCAGGCCCCAGGCGCGGGCGGCGCGCCGCCTTGTCCGCGACGAATCCTGTCGTTTTCAGGCTGCGATCAGCCGCGCGTGGCGAGCCAGGCGGGAATATGCCCGATATCGGGCAGCACCGCGTCGGCGTGGGGGGCAAGCTCGTCCGCGCCGGCCATGCCGGTCAGCACCCCCAGGGTGGACATGCCGGCGGCGCGGCCGGCGTGCAGGTCATGGGTGCTGTCGCCCACCATCAGGGCGCGCGCCGGGTCCACATCGACGGCGGCGCAGAAGGCCAGCAGCGGCCCCGGCGCGGGCTTGGCGCCGTGCCCGCTGTCGAACCCGGCGACGAAGTCGAACCGGTCCAGCACCCGGGCGGCGAGCAGATGCGCCCGGGCCGGGGTCTCGGCATCGTTGGTGGCCACGCCCAGCCGCAACCCCTGCGCGCGCAGCCCGTCGAGGAAAGGCGCCAGCGGCACCGCCTCGATCTGGGGGGCAAGCTCGGCCTCTTCGTTCAGCATGCCGATCAGGGCCGGTCGGGTCAGCTGCGGAAAGTGGCGCTCCAGCGCGTCGGCCACCTCGGCCGGGGTGCCGGCGATCACCACGCTGTCGGGGGCGAAGCGGCGCGCCGCGAGGTCGAAACCGATCTCGGTCCCGATTGCCTGGGCGCGGGCGCGGTCCTGCCCGGTGGCGCGCAGCAGAAAGGCCTCGGCCCAGGCCTCCCAGGTGGCGGCGAAGTCGAACAGCGTGCCGTCCTTGTCGAACACGATGGCCTCGATACTCATGGCGCGGGCTCCTCCCGGTGGGGTCAGGTCCAATGCATCTGTGCCCCGCCGGGCAGCGCGGCGCGGGCCTGCATCGGGTGGTCATAGGGGATGCCGTTGGCGTCGCAGAACCCGGTCACCCAGGCGTCGTCCATCATCAGGAAATCGAGCACCGCACCGAGGAACTCCGGCTCTTGCGCCCGGGCGCTCAGTTCGTCCTGCCCGGCGCCGGTCGCGTTCAGAAAGACCGGCAGCAGATCGTCATTGCCCACCAGCCAGGCCAGGGCGCGGAGCGAGAGGGTTTCGGCGGCATCGGCGGAAAAGCTCATGGAACAGGATCACGGACCAAGGGTGGGGCAAGGGCCGCTGACCGGCCCATTCCCCTCCTGCGCGATTTTACCTGATGCGTCAATCGCCCCCATGTGCTCCGGGGGCCATCCGGCCCAGCCTATTCGAATTCCACCAGCAGATCCTTGGCGTCGATCTGTGCGCCGGGGGCGGTGTGGATGGCCTTGACGGTTGCGTCGTGTTCGGCGTGGATCGCGGTTTCCATCTTCATCGCCTCGATGGTGAGCATGAGATCGCCAGCCTTGACCTTCTGGCCCGCGGTGACGGCGACCGAGGCGACCACGCCGGGCATCGGCGCGCCGACATGGGCCGGGTTGCCATGCTCGGCCTTGGGGCGGGCGCGGGTCTGGGCGGTGACCAGCCGGTCCGGCACCCGCACCGTGCGTGGCTGGCCGTTGAGTTCGAAGAACACCTTGACCTCGCCGGTCTCGTCGGTCTCGCCCACCGCCTGGCAGCGGATCTCCAGCGTCTTGCCCGGGTCGATCTCGGCCGAGATTTCCTCGCCCGGCTCCATGCCGTAGAAGAAGGTCCGCGTCGGCAGCGTGCGCACCGGGCCATATGTGCGGTGGCGACCCATGTAATCGAGATAGACCTTGGGATACATCAGGTAGCCCATCAGGTCCTCGTCATCCACCGGCCTGCCCTCGAGCTCTTTCGACAGCTCCGCGCGGGTCACCTCCAGGTCCACAGGATCCAGGTGCTTGCCCGGGCGCTCGGTGTTGGGTTTTTCGTCCTTGAGCACCTTTTTCACGATGGTCTCGGGAAAGCCGCCCGGCGGCTGGCCGAGGTTGCCGCGCATCATGTCGATCACGCTGTCGGGAAAGGAGACCTCCTTGTCCGGGTCCTCGACATCGGCGCGGCTGAGGTTCTGGGAGACCATCATCAGCGCCATGTCGCCCACCACCTTGGAACTGGGCGTCACCTTGACGATATCGCCGAACATCATGTTGACGTCGGCATAGGTGCGGGCGACCTCGTGCCAGCGCTCCTCCAGCCCGAGGCTGCGCGCCTGCGCCTTGAGGTTGGTGAACTGCCCGCCGGGCATCTCGTGCAGGTAGACCTCCGAGGCCGGCGCCTGCAGTCCGCTTTCAAAGGCGGCGTATTGCGCGCGCACCGCCTCGAAGTAATCGCTGATCTCGCGGATCGCGGCGATGTCGAGCCCGGTCTCGCGGTCGGTGTGGCGCAGCGCCTCGACCACCGAGCCCAGCGTCGCCTGGGAGGTATTGCCGGAAAAGGCGTCCATGGCGCAGTCGACCGCGTCGACCCCGGCGTCGGCTGCGGCGAGGATGCTGGCGATGGCGCCCCCGGCGGTGTCATGGGTGTGGAAGTGGATCGGCAGCCCGACCTCCTGCTTGAGCGACCGGACCAGCGCGCCGGCGGCGGAGGGTTTCAGCAACCCGGCCATGTCCTTGAGCCCCAGCACATGGGCGCCGGCGGCCTCCAGTTCGCGCGCCATGCCGACATAGTACTTCAGGTCGTACTTGGCCCGGTCGGGATCGAGGATGTCGCCGGTATAGCAGATCGTGCCCTCGCAGATCTTGTCGGCCTCGATCACCGCGTCCATCGCCACGCGCATGTTCTCGACCCAGTTGAGGGAATCGAAAACGCGGAAGACGTCGATGGTCTTCGCCGCCTCTTGCACAAAGGCGCGCACCACGTTGTCGGGGTAATTGGTGTAGCCGACCCCGTTCGAGCCGCGCAGAAGCATCTGCGTCATCAGGTTTGGCATCGCCGCGCGCAGGTCGCGCAGCCGCTGCCAGGGGCATTCCTGCAGGAACCGGTAGGCCACGTCGAAGGTGGCCCCGCCCCAGCATTCCACCGAGAGAAGCTGCGGCAGGTTGGCGGCATAGGCGGGCGCCACCCGGATCATGTCGATCGAGCGCATCCGGGTCGCCAGCAGGCTCTGGTGCCCGTCGCGCATGGTGGTGTCGGTGATCAGCAGCTGTTTCTGCGCCCGCATCCAGTCGGCCACCGCCCTGGGCCCCTGCTGTTCCAGCAGGTTGCGGGTGCCCATCTGCGGCTCGCCCTGTTTCGCGGGCGGTTTCGGCAGCCGGATGTCGGCGCGCGGTTTCGGGCGCCCCTTGGTCTCGGGGTGGCCGTTGACGGTGATGTCGGCGATATAGGTCAGCACCTTGGTGCCGCGGTCGCGCCGCCGGGAAAAGCGGAACAGCTCCGGCGTCTCGTCGATGAACCGGGTGGTATAGGTATTGTCGAGGAATGTCGGATGCTTGAGCAGGTTCTCGACAAAGGCGATGTTGGTCGACACGCCCCGGATGCGAAACTCGCGCAGGGCGCGGTCCATCCGCGCGATCGCCATCTGCGGCGTCGGCGCCCAGGCGGTGACCTTGGTCAGCAGGCTGTCGTAATAGCGGGTGATCACGCCCCCCGCATAGGCGGTGCCGCCGTCGAGCCGGATGCCCATGCCGGTGGCGCTGCGATAGGCGGTGATGCGGCCGTAATCGGGGATGAAATTGTTCTGCGGGTCCTCGGTGGTGATCCTTGTCTGCAGCGCGTGGCCGTTCAGCCGGATCTCTTCCTGGCTGGCCTTGCCGGTGGCCTCGGCGATGGGCTTTCCCTCACTGATCAGGATCTGGGCACGCACGATGTCGATGCCGGTCACCTCCTCGGTGACGGTATGTTCCACCTGCACCCGCGGGTTGACCTCGATGAAGTAGAATTGCTCCGTCTCCATGTCCATCAGGAACTCGACGGTGCCGGCGCATTCGTAATCGACGTGCTTGCAGATCTTGTATCCGAGCGCGCAGATCTCCTGGCGCTGGGCCTCGGTCAGATAGGGGGCCGGGGCGCGTTCGACCACTTTCTGGTTGCGCCGCTGCACCGAGCAATCCCGCTCGAACAGGTGGTAGATCTGCCCATGCTGATCGCCGAGGATCTGCACCTCCACATGGCGGGCCCGGGTGATCATCTTTTCGAGATAGCCCTCGCCGTTGCCAAAGGCGGACTCGGCTTCGCGCCGGCCTTCCAGCACCTTTTCCTTCAACTCCTCGGGCCCGGTGACCGGGCGCATGCCGCGGCCGCCGCCGCCCCAGGAGGCCTTGAGCATCAAGGGATAGCCGATTTCTCCGGCCTCGCGCGCGATGGCGTCGAAATCATTGCCCAGCACGCCGGTGGCCGGGATCACCGGCACGCCCGCCGCGACCGCCACCTGCCGGGCGCTGGCCTTGTCGCCCAGCGCGCGCATGGTCTCGGCCTTTGGCCCGATGAAGGCGATACCGGCGGCGGTGCAGGCATCGACGAAATCGGGGTTCTCGCTGAGCAGGCCATAGCCCGGATGGATCGCGTCCGCCCCGCTCTCGCGCGCCACACGGATGATCTCCTCGATGCTCAGATAGGCCGCGACCGGCCCCATCCCTTCACCGATCTTGTAGGCCTCGTCGGCCTTGAACCGGTGCAGCGAAAGCTTGTCCTCCTCGGCATAGATCGCCACCGTCCGCTTGCCCATCTCGTTCGCCGCCCGCATCACACGGATCGCGATCTCGCCTCGGTTCGCTATCAGGATCTTGCGGAAGTCGGACATGGGCACCTCAGTCTCGGCTTTGTGTTGCACCGCAGCATACGGCGATTTTGCCATGCTTATATGGGTTCGGCGGACCTGGCCAGAATGGTTGCGCTATCGGTCGGTCAATCCGATGCTGCAGGTGCAACCGGGATCGGAGCGGGCAAATCGGCGAGCGTCTTAACCCCCATCTGGCCCATGTTGGCCGCCATATCCTTGGCAAGGATGTCGATCAGATGCGCCGGCCCCCGCGGCCCCAGCGCCGCCAGCGCGAAATGAAAGGCGCGGCCGAGCATGACGAAATCGGCGCCGAGCGCGAGGGCGCGCAGGATGTCGAGCCCGCCCTCGATGCCACTGTCGAAAAGGAGCGGCAGGCGGGTGGCCGCGCGCAGCGCCGGCAACGCCTCGATCGCGCCGGGGGCGCCGTCGAACTGGCGGCCGGCGTGGTTGGAGACCCAGAGCCCGTCGATGCCCAGTCTTTCAAGCAGCTCGGCATCCTCGGCGCGCAGCACGCCCTTGACGATGAAGGGGCCGTCCCAATGGTCGCGCAGCCATTTGACATACTCCATGTCGGGGGAGGTGCGCAGGAGATACCCTATATGTGCGGTGGGCGGCAGGTTGGAATTGCTCTCGATATAGCGGTCTAGCGTGCGCATCCGTGGCATTTCGCGCCGCGCCGCCATGCCCAGCGCCCAGGCCGGGCGGGTGGCGATTTGCGCCAGAATCCGGGGGGTTAGCCGCGGCGGCTGGGTCAGGCCGGAGCGGGTCTGACGTTCGCGACGGGAGGCGACGGGCACATCGGCGGTGAGCACCAAGGTGGTGAAGCCGGCGGCGCGGGCGCGGGCGAGCAGATCGGTGCGGATCTCCGGCTTTTTGGGCGGATATAGTTGGAACCAGGCGTTTTCCCCCAGATGTTGTGTGATATCCTCGGGGCTTTGGGCGGCGACGGTGGAGAGGGTATAGGGAATCCCGGCCTCGGCGGCGGCGCGGGCGAGCAGCGCCTCGGCGCCCGGCCAGATCAGCCCGGACATGCCGATGGGGGCGATGCCGAAGGGCAGGGGAAAGCGCCGGCCCAGCAGCGTCGCGGAGAGGTCCGGCGCCTGCGGCCCCTT
>Ga0070729_10007922_pt1 | contig 10058 bp, 1 predicted proteins | sample tdDd472_FD_66725 | JGI IMG/M metagenome (GOLD analysis project Ga0070729, IMG submission 66725) | Marine sediment microbial communities from the Atlantic coast under amendment with organic carbon and nitrate - tdDd47.2 | ecosystem: Environmental > Aquatic > Marine > Coastal > Sediment | place...
AACGGGAAACTGGAAGAATGTCTGTTTCCTGCTCGATCGGTTGCAGAAAGAATAATTTGGTGGTTTCCTTCGGGCACATTGTTTAGCTCGCCAATCGGACCATCACTTACTGAATCATATCCCGCCCCTATTGCAGAATATAGATTCTCAATGCGCAGCTCAGCTTTCCAATCACGTATTTGACCATTATCTTGAATTGATCCGTGGACCGAAATTGGGAATTGGGAATGAACCTTCGATACATCTGGAGATGAAAGTCCTAAATAGGGTAATTGTGTATCGACATGGAATCCGATGGTCCGCGATTGCACTCCGCCATCCTGAGCTTCGAGGTGCAGGTCATAATGGTCGTCCTGGAGGATGATGCCCTGATGGGTACCATCAAAGTAATAATCAAAATCTGGCGTCGAAATCGTTTGTTGATTCAAAAGCCAATATGGGCTCGTTCCATTCGAGACATAAAGATCTACGAGTGCGGAATGGGAAAGGCCAAGATGGATGAAAAAGCCATCCTGAACGCTATCACCATTTGGTGAAATCCAGGATTCGGATAACTCAAAACGCTCAATCACTGAACTGGGATTTATAGTGACCGTCTTCTCATTCGAAGACTCGTTCAATGCTGCATCCGTGGCTTGGACCCTAATGGTATAGGAACCCGATTCACCGAAGGAGAGATGGGTGAGAGGTTCGTAATTAAAGAATGGAGGATCCTCTATATCTTCAAGAATAATGAATTCTTCTGGATGTCCCTCAGGAAAAAGTGTTGCCTTCAATTGGGCCAATTTAAATTGATCCAAGGCAGAAATGATGATTTGTGTAGGTGTTTCTAGGGGGCCTTCAAGAGGTTCATGAATGGTCAAGGAGGGTGGTTCATTGTCGAAAACAACGAGTTGACTTACGCTTTTACCATTTCCGCAGGGTTGTTGGGCATGCACGACACATCTATATGTGCCGTCGGCTACCTGATTGCCCTGAGTGTTCTCACCATTCCATTCCAAGACGGATGCGCCAGAAGAATACTCTGCGCCACTTTCAAGGACCACTATCGTTTGGCTGGGCTCTTCAATGGATTCGATCCATGCAGAGATGAAGGCAGGCGTATCCATCTCAAAAACGATTTGGGCTTCGATTGCCGAGGAAAATGGATTGACGGCATCAACGGATTGTGGTCGCATTCTTAGATTTGAAGACGAAGGTTGACCTGTGTCGGAAATCAAAACTTGGGAGCTCACAACATCACAGATGCCTTGCTCGTTGACGGTTTGCAGGTAAAAGATCCAATCCGGTTCAGTATGACCATTCTCCATTAATCGTCCAATGTCAACTGAAGGTAGGGCGTAACCATTCGGGCATGAAGGATATAGGTTGATGACCTTGGAAGGATCGTCAACTGGATGGGCCCATACATCGAGGATTGGATGGTTTAACCCAAATGGAACAAACTCTAGTTGACCCTGAACCAGGTAGTCGAGATCTGTCAAAATGGGGCCATTTATACGAGGTAGTGAGTTCTGGCACGGTTGATAGATGTTCAGTTCAAGTTGACTTGGCGTACAGAGTATTTGGTCGGGAAAATCAAACACTGGCACTTGGTGAGTTCGATACAATTCCCCTACCGATTGAATGGAGCCTATGGATCCCGGCTCGACATGGAAAAGGACCAATTGAATGTGGTTTTTGTTTTTCCCACTGAAAGAAAAGAAGTAATTTTCACCGTTCAAATTTTTAACGATTGCATAGAGGTCATTCCATGCACCCATTTCAAAGTTGGAGAAGTCAATGGTAAACGGTTGGGGCGCCGACATATTAATGAGATCGGAAATGGGCTGAAGACCCTGGTCGTCGGCAAAGAACTGGATGTGTCCCAAATCGGACGGAAGCGACTGTGCATCAGGGTTGTGAAATCTGATCTGGTCTTGATCTGAACATTCCCTCATAGGTTGAAAGGCAATATACATACCCTCTCGACAAAATGATTTTGTCAGGGTGTCGCCTACATGCATTTCATTTGTTGTACCTGGAAAAAGGATCAAGTCTTTAATGAAAAAGGTTTTCCCCTGCCAGAAATCAGGGTTTGAGTCGGGCCAGAGTGTATCGCTATCCAGGTAGGGGTAGAGATCCCTGCAGGTGATAGGGTTGGGTTCGCCTGAACGGAAAAACCTTGGACCAAATGGAAGCGGCTGCTGAAACTGGATGGAACCATCAATAGACCCTACAAGCGCTCCTTTTGCATAGGCTCCTAGGTCATATTGTGTTTGTTCAGACCCCAAAAGGGTAAGATTGACTTGGTATTGATGGGTGTTTGGAACGGGGTCTATGGATTTCAAATCGATTTGAAATTTAAAATCTAAGGAACTCAACTCTTCGGTGACATAGGTTTGACCAAACACATCGGTGAAAACGGCTCGAAATCTAAATGATGCATTCGAAGGTAAGTTATCCGTTGTGATCCCAGGTCTGACTGGATTCCCAGAAAATTGAGTTTGGTTCGCAACAGGATTAAAAATGGGATTGCCGTCGATGCTGAGTTCGGTAAGCGTGATTGGGAATCGATTAGCCGGTAAGAGCGCGATGAAGTTCAGGGCTTGAATTCCACCAGGAGTCGTGTTTGCCAATACCCCTGATTCAACAAAGTTTTTAGATCCCGTTCTAAGTGTCCAAATGTGAGGTGACAGTTCGGCTGATCCTGTCCAAACCGCTTCATTTCCAGCCAGGTCTTCGGCTGTCAATTTCCATTCATGGTGGAGAACATGATTCGCCGTGTCAAGATAATCAGGCTCTAATGTGTTTGATTGGTATGAGGTTCCAGCCGATCGAAATGCTTTCCAATCCAGTTCGCCAAACTTGCGGTACTCCAGCCGCCACTGATTCAAATTCAAATCCTGAACGTTCATGCTATATGGCGTAACAATTGTTGTTTCAGCAATCGTATCTCGGATCGTTTCCTGAAAATCAAATGAAATCAAAGGGGTTGTTGTATCGACGGTCACCCAAAAGTCCATACCATTCAGGTTAAGTCGATAGTTTCCGTCGGATACCGTTTGGCCCTGATCGGTTGTCCCATCCCACACAAGCTGGTTTGCAGCGATGGACCCATAGTAGTTGTTCAAGTATCGAATATTGTTGCCAACTGCATCATAAATCGAAAGATGCCCCTCAAAGGGCGTTCGAACCTCAAAGTTTAAGGTTAGTAAGTCTTGGTTGCCATCATGGTTGGGAGAAAAGAAATGCTGATCCAGAGATGCATTGAAGAATGGGCTTTCGCCTTCTACCTGAGCCAGGACGATCTCTTCTCTTTTATTTCCAGCTAGGTCTTCTGCGCTGCACTTTAGTAGGTATGCACCTGGGAATTCGGGTATCCAAGTTCCAAGGTAACCGTTAACTTTTCGAAAATCGCCCTGAATTCCAGTGGGAATCCATTGATCCGGTTGTGAGACCGATGCATAGCTGACAGACCAGTTCGAGAAATTAAGATCCGTAGCTGTCCCTTGAAGCCTCACCGCCGCTCCACCAACTAAGAAGGCTTCAAAAACGAGGCTTAAATTTTGATAGGTCGTGTACAGGCCGAAATTGGCGTAATTAGAAACGGCAGTTCGACTTCCGGAAGGCGAGATTAAACCCTCTAGATAAACAAGATAATCTTCGTGAACCAGGTAACGCCTATCCGTCGTCCAATCCACCAAAACCACAATGTCGGGTTGGCCGGAATCTAAGGGGGAGCGATGCAGACGCGCATCAGAGTAAAAATCCTCTGCATGCGGAAATGTTGGACCATACATGCCTGTCCATTGCTTGAGACTATCGCTTTGCAAATCATAAAATACAATTTCTTCAAGCGCTCCTACCGAATTTTCAAGGCCTATAATCCAATATTGACCCTGTCGGGCAAGGGTCACCGTTTGTTCGGCGGGATGGAGTGACGATAAGTCGATTCGTTTTACATCTTGAAACCCATCGAGTTGAAACTTGAAAATAGCGTGACTCGAAGAAGAATCCATTTCAAGACGTTCAAGGACGAATACCGATCCGTGACTTACAAAACTATCGATTATGTCGCCCCACGGCCGATCGGACAACTCAAGGGTTTGGCTTGTTTGCTGGTGATAGTTGTATATTTTCAGGGTGTTTTGAATCTCGCTTTTTATAAGCACATGCTCCAAGTCCACCCAATCCAAAATGGATTCACCATTGCCCCAATAATCGATGGCAAAGGATTCCAGATAACGCCCATCCGGCCCCAGAATGGTGCATGACTCAGGGCTACCGAAATTGGGATCACCTTGGGACAACAGGTAACCAGGCTTATCGAAGAGCGTGAATATGGGCCCACTGCTCGCATCCCACAGCTCCACCACATGAGTGGCATCTGAACTTACCGATATGGGTGGTCCGGAAGGAATTGCACCATATACAAACCCTCCGCTCTTCGCCCAGCCTAGCCAGTCATCTCCAACATAAGTGTCACTCGAAACCAGATTTACAAATTCTGGGTTGCTGAAACGAAGTGAATCCCGGATGGTGAAATGATTGGTATCAATTTGAACAATGGTGTCATTGAGTTGATAACCGGAACTTGGATCCGACCATTGGATGAGATACATTCCATCAGGTGACGGCTTCCCTTCAAGATCCGTCCCATTCCAGATAACCGACCCAGATCCTGGTTGATTCGTCCATTGCTGGATGAGTTTCGCTTTTGTGTTTTTAATTGTAATGTCTATTTCAGGTTCAGGTCGGTCCCAATAGAGTGTAACCTGGTCCTTAATACCGTCCCCGTTGGGGGAAAATAGGTTTTGGCTTACAGCAACATCACTGTTTCGTGCTACCAATCCAAGTGCAACCCGATTATCCGCTTCATTCGTTTCGACAATGAGGTCTTGTGGGTCTAGAACACAAATTAGATCCGTAAGATCCGTGCTCATCTCAAAAGAAAGGGTCCCAAGGAAGGAACCGGAATCAAGCTGGATCGTTTTCTCATCCAATATGGGTCCATGCTCGGAGTTTTTGTGGAGCCGTATCACCAGGTCGTTTGCCTGTGTGTCCCCCGTGTTGAGAACGGACACACTGACTTGAACCTGTTCCCCATCTGCCGGCCAAACTGGATCTAACTCAATTGGAACAGCACCGAAGGTCGCATTGGGGCCACCTGAAACGTGCAGGGTTTTAAAGGCAACGTTATCGCCTTGATTTGATTCTTCCTCCGAGGTGGACAGAACAACAACTAACCCATGGTCACCACGAAACGAAATGGGATCGATGATGATGGAAACCGTTTCTTCCGCACCTGTTGCCAAATTAGAAATTGCCGTTACTGGGACCAATGGTGGGTTTTCAGGGTGATCAAGAAACACATTGAGTTCACCCAGATTGAGGTCAGATCCTCCCGAATTACGAAAGGTTACATGCATCGTCAAGGCTCCGCCTTCACTGAAGGGCGCACCTTCCAATAGGATATCCGATGACTGAATGTTCAAATTCGCTAGATCATTGCTGAGAGTCGTAATGGGAAGTGTCCCCATGTTGTCATCTTCATCCAACTCAGAATAGATATTTTCATGATCTACAATGACCTGAATCGACCCGGACATCGGAGTTTCGGGTGCTGTCCATGAGAGATTTGCACTTGCAGTAGCATTCCCTAGAATATCAAGAAAATCGATGCCTAGTAATTCGGGACCCGAACCATCATCGACAAAAAAATGGATGGGAACCTGCGGACGAGGGTTTACATTTCGATTCGTGATTTGTGCAGATAGTTGTACAGACTGACCGGCAATCAAAGGAGATGCCACAATGGATCCAGCTTGGACCTCAAAATCTTCCAAATGCATGCCCGTCAGTGAAGTCGATGCGACGTTATTTTCGGGTCGAATATCGGTACTGCCATCAGGTGGACTGACTTTGACGAGCAAGGGATAATCTCCCAAGGAGTCTATGGTAACAGGTAAGCTAACGGTTTCAGTTCCATTTAGAAGATCGGTTATGGTTGTGGCCAATAGACGATTACCCGATATGGGACCCAAAAATAATTCAACCAGGAGTCCCTCTGGATGCGTTTGACCATAATCAACCAATTGACATTCAACCGTGAGGCCCTGAGGACAGGTTTGGTAATGATCCGGCGTGGCTGTTACAGAGGAAGCGAGGACTCCAACATCCAATCCCACGATCGGCTCTAGGATCTCAACCGTATGCTGGACCCGATTATTCTCGGGCCTGGCATCTTCTGAAGTACTGATTTGAAGATACAAACTGTGGAACCCTAAAGGCGCTGTTGCTACCCACTCAAAATGAACCTCTTGAAGACCGGAAAAAGGTGATAAATCGGGTAGCGTTTTGTTTTCAATGAGCGTTCCATTTGTGTCCGGGTTTCCTAACCAAAGACCTATCTCAAACCCGGCCGCTTCAATACTGCCTGCGTTTCCGACATGGACAATCAACTGAAGCATTTCGCCTTGAAAGGGACTATCATTGGAGATTTGGAAGGAATCTGTTTGAATGTATGGATCCTTGCCGATCCATGTGACGGAAAGAACCACCCTGTTATTGTTTGGGTTGGCATCTTCGGAGATGCTTGAGGCATCGAGCACAAACTCAAAGTTGGAGTCGATTTCAGTGTCTGCCCAGACGAGGTCCACCCACTGCGATTGTTCTTGATCCAATGGGCTGATTATTGGTGCTTCAGCAAGCAACAAACCACCAGATTCGGGAGGGTTTTTGTACATTTTCACCATGCCTCCCTCACAAGGTGCATTACCAAGGTTTTGCACTTGACAGCGAACCGTTGTCGGAGTCCCCTCCCTAATCGGGTCCGGGGACCAAGTGAGTGAGGAGGGGACAATCGTCATATCGGAAAGTCCGAAGTCATCGTAATACCCAAGTCCATTCAACACGAGGGCGGTGTCGTAAATCGTCTCATTCCATGAACCTGATGAGGACTGGGTTTGATTGAGATAGTCCGCAATCTCTGGCACCAAATTTCCGAGCCTTATTGAAGTGTTTAAAGCCAGTACTGTGGCAGAATAATCGATAAAGTTCTGACCGAGCACGCCCTCAATATCTTGAGATTCCATTGCCCATTCAAGGCCTTGAGACACGATTAACTCGATTTCAGGTCTTGCATCAACCGGTTGATTTGAAAGAAAATCAATGATCAAAAGTGTCGTATAAAGAGAAGGTGCCCTGTCATTAAGTGTTGCGCCCCAATATGGTCCTTCCATTTGATGGTCCAACAGCCAGGAAATGCCGTTTTGGATAGCAGGTAGAAACGCTTCACGGTAACCCGTTGACAATGCGTTCAATGCTAAAACTGTGTCGATGAAATTGGGCTGATACGTTTTTCGAAGACTAAACCCGCCATCTGACTGTTGATTTTCAAGAAGGATCTCCAAACGTTGTTCGTCGGGTCGGTTCAACTCTGCAAGAAATTGGGCGATACGGGCTGTGTCATCAAGCTGCCTGTCTGAAAATTGCTCAAGTGTTTCAATTGAACTGGCGGAACCGATCTCGTGACGCATAAGCGCTCGAATGGCTTCAATTGAATCGCGTACGATGGACGAATCATGGTTACCCCATAAACCTTCCGTATTTCTTTGGTTTTGGAGGTAATTCAAAGCTGTCTGGGTGTTAAATGGAACGGGGTCTTTTGTTCTTGGTGCATGTTCGAAATCAATATGACCTAAGCCTTTTGTCAGTTGTTCAAAAAAGGAATTTACAGCTGGTAAGGCATCGTTTATTGCTACAATTGAAAGGGCGTCTGGTTGTCCTGTTGTGGAGAGGAAAATAAATCCTACTCTGAACGTTTTTGGTGACAGGACAAATTCGGGCAGCCGAGGCCCATTTTGCTCGATGACTTGAGATATCAAAACCGTTTCAACGGAACTCGCCTCCACCTGTGCATCGTGCGCAGGGAATAAATTCGAGGAATCGGGTATGTGATTCGAATGTAGGAGGGTGAGAGGGCCCATCTCCTCTGCAGAAATAAACCCCATTAAGTACAGATCTAAATCAGAATATCGTTCACGAATCGCCGCCGAACGAAAATGAAGGGGCGTAGATTCCATCCAGTCATGGCCATACATAAGCGAGGCATCGCTGTCTAACAAATAACTCCAATGGGACCAATCGTCTCCTTTCAGCAATTCCCTGTTTTCCTGCCCGTCTTTGTAATAGGAAATGTATGACAACCAGCTGTGCCCCATTTCATGCAGAATCGTTTCCTGAAAAACAGACCAGTCGAGTGTGTTCCCATCCAAGTACTTGGCAATGTTTCCGAGTTCAATTAGCGCCCTTAACTTTCCATCACTTGAAAAAAAAGACGCTTGGTCAAATAAGTCTAACCCTATGCCCTGTATATCGTTGCGAATAACACTCGTGAATGCAAAAGCATCGTATATATATGAAAAGTCGGTAATGAGAATTAAAAAATCGTAGGAGTCACCATAATGTTCATAATACTTTCGAGTCAAATCTTGTCTTATCTGAAAGTTGAGAGGGGTGTCTGTTACTTTTTCGAAAAGAACGGGGTTCCCAATGAAGTGAAACGTTGCCACTTGTCCATTCAATTCGCCAAAACTGAAATCATTGGGGCTTTTATCGAACGTGCTTATAGGCTTTAACGAGTGTTTATCCAGGATAATGGCCTCACAACTATTTTGGGTCTCTCCTGCCATGATTTGGGATGGGAGCAGTTGTAGATTGCACACTGTCATGAAAAATAGGACTTGCATAAAACGATTAAAATCACTCATTCCATTACCTGCCTATTGGTCGTGATAAGCATCTGCCCGGGATGAACTCCACTGAGCCATTAGTTCTAGGTAGGCCGAACTGTCTATTTTTGCTTTATCGATTCTTTTAAAGTTGGTCTTACCGTCTAACTCCTTGACTAAAGCCGCGAAACCATTTTGCGTTTTTAGCCAAATAAGATTATCCCTAATTGCCAGTATTTCGAATGATTCAGCACTAATCCTATCTCCAACTTCACAAACAGCTTTGAGCCCTTTGTATGCAAGTATGGCGTAATCACCTTGAATTGATGTTAAAGTAATTGATTGAATCTCAGCCTGAATAAATACCTTTGCCTGTTCATTTGAACAGGGCCCTGGCCAAACAGCAAAAATCAGTATGATAAACAACTGAACCTCACCTTCTCTCGATTAATGGACCAATTAATAACTTTTTGGCCGAAGCCAGTGACCCATGCAGAAAACACTTTTGCTTTTGACGGGGATGAGTGTATGTTAGTGGATTACCAAATGGAAAACAAGGAAAGGTTGCGTTAATTAATTGAGGCATTGGCAATCCATTTCGTTATTTCTTTTTATTATACTTAATTTAGTAATAGGCATTGTCTCCTCCTCTGGGATAAAAACAAACGACCAAATCCTTCATATTCACCAAATAAAGCAAATGAATGTTGCTTTCAACAACGGCCAACCCTTGGTCGACCATTGGGATCCAACGCTGGGCTGTGGATATCCTTTCTTAAGAACCTACCCCCATTTAATTCATTTAATAGTATGGGCCGTGTCTCGTCTATCTGGGGGGAATTTCCATGCAAATTATGTATCGATGATGATTCTCTTGTGGGCGTTGTGGCCCGCATGTCTTTTTTTGGGGTTTAAATTACTTGGGTTAGCGGACCCGATTCCAATTTTTGCAGCTGGTTTTTCTACAATAATCCATTCATCGTTGCGCTTCGGAGTTTCTTTTGAAACCTTTTTCCATTTTGGACTGGGTCCAAACCTCCTGGGTCTATGCCTTTTTCCAATAGCTCTGGGGTTGGGTTATCGGTTCATTCAAACGAAACAATTTCCAATCTCAGCCTTGTTGCTATTTATCCTTACATGGTTTGGTCATCTCGTCATGGGATACATTCTTTGTCTCTCCCTACTTCTCCTTGCCACAACGATCTTTTTCGAGAAGGATGGATCCAGAAAACCGAAAATATTACGCTGTTTTTCTTTACTTTCGTTTGGAGTGATTGCATGTTCTTTTTTCCTGTTTCCCTTTTTTCTTGAAGGCGCAACGATTAATAAGACTGAACTCGAACC
>Ga0070729_10007925_pt1 | contig 10056 bp, 8 predicted proteins | sample tdDd472_FD_66725 | JGI IMG/M metagenome (GOLD analysis project Ga0070729, IMG submission 66725) | Marine sediment microbial communities from the Atlantic coast under amendment with organic carbon and nitrate - tdDd47.2 | ecosystem: Environmental > Aquatic > Marine > Coastal > Sediment | place...
AAGACAGCTTTATCCTGCTAAGCGATTTCTGCATAACTCGCGACAAGTAACATTCTATCAAGAAATCTTGAGCTTAATTCGTGAAGATATGCGTCAACGCGGCATCAATCCTGATGGAATTCCGATTCTGATTGGTGACCACCATGGACTGGATGACATCAACAAAAGTTTGGTGGGTGAATTAATTGGTAATGCAATTGGTGATTTTCGGTTGTTGCCGTCGGGTTTTCGTCACCGTGGGTGGAGTGGTTATTATAACTCTTATAATTCGAAAGTTTGGGAATCGTCATATCATGCGCGACGCGTTTTTTCATCAATTTTAAAAAAGGTGATTGGATCGGATTTGGGGCGATATACACGGCGAACTCACACGCCAATTCAAGAAATATCTGGTACGGGAGTTATCCCAAATCCGCGAGATCGAGTGATTCATGCGCGCCGTATTCTCGGTGGGGCAGAGACGTTATGGAATCAGAATAATGAACTAAATGCGCGCATTCAGCAACCACGTCATCGCGCATTTATCTATTTTGATGTTTCGGGTTCGATGCGACAAGTACTTCCATATTTGCTAGGATTATTAACACCCTATGTTATTAATGATCAGGTAAAGTTGTTTCAGTTTTCGACAGTGGTTGAGCCTTTGGAATTGAGATCCTTGCAGGAGGGACTGGTGACTACAACTGGAGGAACGAGCATCATTCCTGTATTCAATCACTTGATTGAGCAGACGAGACATATTAGACAAGTATTGATTTTGACTGATGGTTTCACAGGAAGTCCAACATCTGAGCAGGTAGCAGTGTTACGTGGACAGAAAACTAAGATACATGTTGTGTTACCAAGCGAATCGGCTAATACTTTCGACTTAGAATCAGTGGCAACATCAATGACAATTTTGCCGAGATTGTCCTAAGCTCGTTATCAAGTTAGAGGTATACTGAAATTCCCCCTCAGTCTATTGGAGGGGGATAGGTCGCCACAATTCGTATGCAAAGCCGTTCATTGGGATAATTTTGTCGATTTCATAGTGTGTCTCGATCGCGATCAGTACGGGTGTTGGGAATAAATGTGCTCTTAATATGATGAGTCCAAATTCTTGATTTTCTATCAATTTCACCAAGTTATCAGGATTATACTTGTCATTTTCCCATAAGTTTTTGAGTTGAACACCATTTGTAATGACATCACGTCCACTTCGAAAACTAAAACTAGCGTCTTCGGACATTAATAAATCATCGGTTTTATTGACCTCCTCTATGATTTTCCAACCATTCGCGTAATCTTCTGGTGTCGGTAAATGTCCTGTTACTGCATAGCCGACTGTCCAGCCCGCAGGGTCATATAAAGGATACCGCCATGACGGCAATGGACTGATATTGAGAGCTTTTGCAATAGGTTCGAATAATTGCCCTGATGTTGGCATCTTAAAGACAGTGATTCCATAACCAATAAAGAGACATAGGCACACCAATCCAAGAATTCGCTGGATATGGGGTATATTGAAACGCATTAGTATGGCTGATATATAGTTATTCTCTGGTAAAGTCCATTTATTATTTAGCGATCGGGCTAGAACGATGCCACTCAGAATACATGCTGAGACTAAGAAGGTTGCAAAATAACTGTCACCTGCGCCCCATTTTCCTGCGGCGGCGGTATTGGCAAAACTAATAACAAACCAGATAGAATAGATTGTTAATTTGTCGAGGTATAACTCGTAGATAACCAGTAAGCTAGCTGGCAAAATAATCCACCAATGCAGGCGGAAAAATTGTATCAGTAACCCGATGAATTGGTCTGTTTTATAAGGATTTTGGTTAGAAGTGATGATATTGATCCACCATTGGTTATCTGTTGCTAGCATTAGTAGCCCAAAAATGAACCCAGCACAGGCAATTAAACCGATGCCATATATTATTGCTGATCGTGGGTTACGAATGAAGACCCACACAGCCACTGCGATGCTAGTTGCATAAGAAAGTTGTTTAGTGTACCCAGCTATTAAGAGTAATGTGAATGCTATAAACAAACGACGGTTACGTCCCTGTGTCTCCTGTGTAAAGGCATTTGCAATAACGACAACTGCGAGAGTTTCAAACATAACCATGAGTAGATGCTGGCGCAATAACGGACCGATATGATAAATATAATTCGATGATAAGAATGCGAGCCCGGCAATTAGGGCGATGAGTTTATGTTTTTCTTGTCGTTGTACAGCCCAACTGATTGCGAATGCTGTTATAAATGTGCTCAAAAAAATTATGAGTCGACCATACCAGAATTGCGGGCCAAAGAGCTTGACAAAGGGAATCATTAATATGTGAAAGAAGGGCGGATAACCGCTACCATAAAATGGGAAAACATCATTATTACAATATGGACAGCCTCCTTGTGCCATTAACACTGCGTTATTGAGTTCATACCCTTCGGCTTGGTCATAGTCAAATGGAAAAGGTATAAGAGCTACACCGAATGCTATGTAGATGAGCGTATGAACAGTTAGAAGTGCAAGGATGGTAAATAGTAAAATACGGAAGAGATTTTTCATTGTATGATAATCTTTTACTTTAAGGCTGTCTTATTTAGCGTTCGGAAACCATAATCTACAGATATTATGGATACTTGTAAATATGAAAGTCAGGATGTGAAGAATGTATAATGAATTGCCTGAATTCCGAAAGACGAAGTATAGCTATGCAATGACTTATATCAATGGGGTATTAATGGGTGGTGATGGTATAAGCTTGGTTAAGTTAGAAGAATTTGAAGACAATCATTTTCGGGCAATATTCAAGTTAAGTTATTTCCAATTGGCGGAAGATGTTGAGATGCCGAGTAAGTCGCAATGGAATACTTTTAAGAAGAAAATGAAGCGGCGTAATCATTCTGTGTTTGTATTTCGTGAGTATGGTGCGATTGATTGTGGGAAAAGTGATAAAACAACCCAACAGCCGTGTTTATATATTGATTTTGGCTTTCTATATGATTGATTTAGGGGCGAGTGGGATTTCGCCCCTTTTGGGATTTACTCTTTGAAGTTGATGAAACGGTACCCTACACCACGTTCTGTAATGATGTAATGTGGATTGGACGGATCGACTTCAATTTTTTCGCGCAAATAGTTAACATATAAGCGGACATAGTGGGCTTCATCACGATACTCGTATCCCCACACTTTTTGTAGCAGTTGGTCATGAGGTACTGTCCAGCCTTCATTTTTTATTAGATGATAAAGAAGCCTATATTCGGTTGGACGTAACTTGATATGCTCACCATTAACGATAACTTCACGCTGATTAAAATCAACACTGAGTCGGTCATCAATTCGTAGCACAGCTTCTTCTGTTGTTGGTTTTTCTAAGCGACGGAAAATGGCTTTGATTCGACTTGATAACTCACGAGGACCAAATGGCTTGGTAATATAGTCATCAGCGCCAAGTTCAAGACCATATACTTTGTCGTTTTCTTCACCCTTTGCTGTAAGCATGATAACAGGAATATCAGAAAACTCTCGTAGCATTCGTAAGGTCTCGAAGCCATCTAACTCTGGCATCATCACATCCAATAATACAATATCTGGAAGTTGCGTACGGATAGCATCAAGCGCTTCCATACCACTATGTGCTTCGATTACATAATGATCTTCTAGTTCTAAGTTCATACGGATAAACCCGATCATACGAGGTTCATCATCTACGACAAGGATACGTTTACCCTTACGTGGTGTGTTTACAGATTGTCTTGGGTTCATAGTCTTTTTTCTTAATCGATCCACGGTAGTGGGAAATCTAAAATTTCGTCTTCGCTTGGCAATATCTGTACATAGTTAATACGCCACCAGGGAAAGATAACGGTTGTTACGCCTTCATCAACCCAGTCGAACTCTTTATCATTTCGCTCACGTGGATTGCGTCCAATAATTGATGTGTCCCTTGGATCAGGTAGCTCTTCAACTTCTAATTTGACAGGTGCAGAATTTGCTACATGAAGAATAATCGTATACATAATATATTTACCTAGCTGTTGCGCTCGAAATAAATATTTGCAATGAGTTTACCTAAACGGATCTCATCACCATCGCGTAGAACACGTGGCTGATTCGGAACAAGACGTTGCCCATTCAGAAATGTACCATTCGCACTGCTCGTATCGACAATTGTGAGTGTATCTTCACTTAGTTCAATTACTGCATGTGAACGTGAAACGCCTTTATCAAGCGCATCATAAGGCGCAAAGTCAATATTAGGCTTCTCGACACTACCGACATCGGAGCGTCCCATCGTCAAACGGGGGGCAGCTGGTAGTTTGAGTGGTGCGGCGGCATCACGGATATGCAAGATAACTTGTGAGTCTTCTCCAAATCTTGCAGATCCCCAAGTTGCTTTTGCTGAAGCATCATTCGTTTCATTTTGAATTTTACGAGTTGGAAGGGTTACATTTATAGCACTAGCTAAATTTCTTCCGCACTCTTCACAGAAGAGTAATCCAACCCGATTAACGTGACCACAATTCGAACATGGTTTCATGGCTGTTGATGTACCAAGAGGTAGCATCCTGCTCCTTTCTTACAGTTGTACAAATTGTGTCATAAGATTGTATCACTGTATAGGATAAATGATAAATGTACATATTACTTTGGATAATAGCTGATTTTTTATGAGATTTCATCAATAATTGATGTCCCCGGTGCCAGTAAATAGCGTGTTTGGTATTTGATTGTCTTTTTGCCTTTATCTGAAAAGGTCATTGTTTGCGCCACTCGTTGAGCCTCTTGACGCGTTTGACGTGCTAAGTCATCTTCACCCATCTCTAGCAAACGTGTTGCAAGGTTTTCGAGACGTTTTGTTGCTTCGGCGATATTACCTTCTTCAAGTGCTTGTTGGGCACGTTCTTGTAGGCGATAGAGCGTTAATTTGCTAAGGGCATCAAGTATAGCTGGCGGTGGCTCTTCAAGCTGTTGTTCTTTCGTTATTTCGATTTCTAAATCGCTAATTGCTTGAAATCGCGAAACTGAATTCTGTAGAATATCACCGGTTGCAACAAGTCGAACAATATTACGGAATCCTAAATCCATGTTGGCAGGTAACTGATATTGCATCAAGATAGAGATAGGGCGGGAAGTTTGTAAGCTACCTAGATGGATATATTCTCCACCAATTTCGAGTGGTTGTGGATGAGGTGATAACTTAAATGCAAGTTCCATTTGTATATCTGGGTTTGTTGCTATGGATAGTTTCATTCGCTCAGTAAACACATTGGCTAAATTGCGCACATGATTATTGAGAAACCGCACAACGGCATCTGCGCTGCTGATATATATGGACGACCCACCAGTTTTGGATGCAATTTCATCTAAGAATTCATCATTCCAATCATGACCCAATCCCATTGCGCTGATGCCGATTCCTTTGTTCGCGCTGATGTTTGCCAATTCGAGGCATCGATCTTGATCACCAAAGGTATGCCCATCTGTCAATAGGATGACATGATTGACCATTTTGGAGTCCATAAATTTCTCATTTTCGAGAACACCTTTTGATAACCCCTGATAAATTTCTGTACCTCCAAATGCCGACATCAGACTTACTTTAGCTTTGAGTGATTGTTTATCAGAGACTCGGGTTGCTGGAATAATGGCATTGGCACGATCATTGAAACTTACGATAGAAATAAAATCATCATCTGAAAGATTATCAATAATTTGATGAGCGGCGACTTTTACTTTATCAAGACGTACACCATTCATGGAATTGCTATGATCGAGTACTAAAGTCAAATTGATACGTGATTGAGCTGATGCTGTATCATTTCGAAGTTGTGGCGGCGGTAAAATTTCTGCAAGCATATAGATGACTTGAGATTCTTCTAACGAAATGATAGAACGCTTTGAAGTTGTCACCCGTAGCGAAAAGAATAAGTCGTCTTCGTTACGACTCGCAGATAATTCTTCGTCAAAATGACGACGACGGATATTATCTGAAAGAATATCATAGGCTGCTGTAATCTCTTGAAACTGAACATTTGCCCCCGGATTATTGGGATTTACATCGGGGTGCAACCGTTGTGCGAGTTTACGATAAGCTCGTTTGACTTCTTCAATTGTTGTTGATTGCGAAACACCTAGTGTTGCATATGGGTCAAAGTTATTGGTCATAAGATAAAACTACTTACTACTCGGAATTTTTAGGATGATTACAGTTATATTGTCAGTCCCGCCTTTTGCATTTGCAAGTGCAACGAGTTTATCACACGCATCTTGTGGTGTTGGTGCAGCTAGGGCAATTTCTTTTAGTTTGTCATCATCTACAAGTCCCCATAAGCCATCACTGCATATCAGCATTTGAGCACCTTGTGGCAATGGGCGAATGAGTCGCTCTACTTCTAAGTTCTCATTTTGACCAATTGCACGATATAATACATTTTTTTGTGGGTGTTCTTCTGCTTCTTCAGGTGTTAATTGATTGAGTTCGATTAGTCGTTGTACTAGAGAGTGATCACGAGTTAGTTGTTCGATTTCACCATTATAAATCAGATATGCTCGACTATCCCCAACATGCGCCAAATATGCTAGATTGCCTACTACAGCAACAGCTGTTACCGTTGTTCCGCCATCTGGGACATTTTTGATAACAGCTAGATTTGCTTTTTCTGATGCAGAAACTAAAGCTTCAACAATCGTTGGTCGATCTCCATCATCAAAATCTCTTAGCATGGGGACATAGATGTTTTCGAGCATTTCTGCTGTAACTGTCTCAACAGTAATTGCTGAAGCTTTTTCTCCATCGTGATGTCCACCCATCCCATCAGCAACAATAAAGAACCCAAAATCAGGTCGTTCATCAACTGTGGTAGAAACTAACTGTAATGCGAGACATGCATCCTGATTGTTCTCTCTCATCATACCTACATCACTAGCTTTACCAAATGTCAATGATATATGTTGTTCATGAGCTATTGCTTCTGTTTGGAGTGGACGGGTGACACCTGCTGGGACAGGTGTTCTGTTTCCACCTTCTGGTGATAGGTTATCTGTAACTTTGTCTTCTCCAATTGTTGGAGAAATAGATGAATCCGACGAATTTTGTTTCTCGATTTCGTTGGTTGGATTCGCCTCTACCCCATTAACAACAGAGGCGGGATCGGTTGTTTTGCTTTTATCATCAGCGGATAAAGACGCAGCACTTACACTTACGTCAACATCATCTGATGAGTTGCCAAAGATTCGGCGGATAATGTTCATATTGTTTTCCTAATGTTTATAGTTGCCCTACGAACTCACTAGAGGCAGAGCATATACTGTTTTGTCCATTGACGTGATATAGATTCTGTTATGTGCAATCAAAGGCGCAGATGTAATTCCATTTTGGGTTTTAAAACGCCATTTTTCTTTCCCGTCATTTTTGTCTAAACAGTAAAAATTGCCTTTGGAATCCCCAAAATACACACTTTCGCCTTGTACAATTGCGCTGCCAACAATCGGTGCATCTGCAGAGAATCTCCACTTATCTTTACCAGTTTGAGTGTTGACGGCATAGAACTGACTATCGGTTACCCCAATGAATACGAGATTGCCGTCGACGACTGGTGATGACACAATTGGGCGGCCTGTACGGAAACGCCACATACGATAACCAGATTCTGCCTGTATTGCATACAGATAACCATCAAATGAGCCGACATAACAAATGCCTTCTAAGTCTACGACAGGACTCGACGTGATAGCTCGTTTTGCACGGAGTGACCATTTCTTTTCTCCGCTTAGCTCGAGAGCCACTAATTCTCCATCTTCACAACCACAGATGACAATATCATTTGTAACCCATGGTTGGGTACGTACTGGCGACCCCATATCATATTCCCAAAGATAACGACCGTTTTGGGCAACAAGTGCGTACAGTTTACCATCATCACTACCAAAGAATACATGACCATGAGCGACACGCGCTGTACTGCGAATCTTTCCGTTCGTTGAGTACGTCCAGTTAATACGACCACTTTTGTGCTCTACGGCGTAGAAGGTGTTATCCTCAGAGCCGACCATAATGAAGCCATGCTCTTGGTCAATCACTGGTGAAGTGGCGATTCCTGCGGTTGTGGGGAACTTCCAACCAAATTCACCGTCATCTGCATTGAGTGCCCAAACATTGGAATCATAGGACGACACAAATACATAATCTCGGTAAGTCGTAGGAGTGGAACGGATTTCGTCTTCTGCCTTGAATTTCCATTGTTCTTGGATTCCTGGCGAAATATCATCGATACCATCGAAGAAATTTGTTCCTTCACCATTACCTGATTCCATACTGCCTAATGCAGCGCTGCCATTCATTTGGACATTGGTTGCGCCTCGTTGGGAATTTGCCGATCCGTAACGAATTTGGTCGAGAGCCTCTTTCATTTCTGCACAAGATTGGAAGCGATTCTGGGGTTCAAATTCGAGAGCCTTTTCGATCACTCCAACCAATCCCGATGGCACTTCCTCATTTAGTTTCTCAATAGGACGCTCTGAGAAACTAAAAGGCGGTTCTAAACGTGGGTCTTTACGAGTAATGACATGATGTAAGGTTGCACCCAAGCTATAAATATCACTTAAAGGTGTAACATTGCCTTTATATTGCTCTGGAGCAGAATAACCCTCTGTACCAATCATTGTATGTTTTTTACCGCTTTCAAAGACTTTAGCAATACCAAAGTCAATCAAGCGAACCTTGCCAAGACTGTCGATCATGACATTGGCAGGTTTCATATCACGGAAAATAATTGTTTCTGGTTGATGTGAATGTAGATAATGTAAAACATCACATAGATCAACTGCCCATTCAAGTATTTTTTTCATTGGTAGCGTTTTGGTTTTGCTGAGGAGAGCCTCAAGATCACTACCGTTGATATATTCCATAACCAAATAAACACGATCATTTTGTTCAAATGAATCATAAATTTTGGGGATGGCTGGATGAGAGAGAGTCGCCAAGATGTTGGCTTCACGTTGAAATGTTTTGACAGTGGATGCTCGTTGGCCTGCATCCGAGCCCTGTACGTGCATTTCTTTGATTGCTACGAGACGCTTTGCATCAGGGAAGTTGAGATCGCGGGCGTTGTAGACTGCACCTTGACCACCACCACCTAGAATACCTATGATTTTGTAACGTGTAAGTAAGATAGTGTTTGGTTTTAAGGCACCATCGACATACACTTCATCTTCGTGTCCACCGAATTGAGTTGTTTCTGGCATGAGATTACCGTTTTAACCTATAAATACAGAAATTAGAATGATGTCTTGATTTATTATATTTTACCAATGACAATGGCGCAATCTTAACCCTAGAGTTGACTGCGTTATATTATGTTTACTGATACTCCATTATCATTATACCTTCATATTCCATTTTGTTCCGTTAGATGTACATATTGCGCATTTAATACATACACTGACCTAGAAGAATTGATCCCCAAATATGTAGACGCGTTATGCAAAGAAATAGAGTATCTAGCAAAGTATAACCCGCATCCGTCAGTTCAATCCATTTTTTTTGGTGGTGGAACACCTTCCATGATAACACCAAAACAATATCGTTTGATTTTTCAGACAATTCGGACAAACTTCAAACTTACCTCAGATGCTGAAATTTCGTTAGAGTCGAATCCCAATGATTTATCTGTTTCTTATTTAAGTGAATTACGACAAATTGGGTTTAATCGCTTGAGTATCGGGATGCAGTCTGCAACAGATAAAATACTGACCTTGTTTAATAGGCAACATGATACTCAGATGGTAATTGATGCTTTATCCTATGCACGACAGGCTGGATTCGATGATGTTAACCTTGATGTCATAATGGGGTCGCCTTATGAAACACTTGAGGACTGGAAATATACCGTTGAACAACTGATGGATTTACACCCAGAACATATTTCGATGTATGGATTAGAGCTCAAAGGCGGAACTGATATTCGCTTAAAAGTTGATGCCGGTGAATTGCCAACACCTGATGATGATTTGTTTGCGGATATGTATGAATATGGTTCATCTGTTTTGGCTGAAAATGGTTATCA
>Ga0070729_10007926_pt1 | contig 10055 bp, 9 predicted proteins | sample tdDd472_FD_66725 | JGI IMG/M metagenome (GOLD analysis project Ga0070729, IMG submission 66725) | Marine sediment microbial communities from the Atlantic coast under amendment with organic carbon and nitrate - tdDd47.2 | ecosystem: Environmental > Aquatic > Marine > Coastal > Sediment | place...
ATCGGATCACATCCAACAGTCCCGCCTTCATGTAGCGCGAGTAGTAGGCGAGTGAGCCGACCGTGAGTGTCGCCAGCGGCAGCACCACGTGCCAGACGATGTCCTTGAAGCCTTCCCACGTCGTCATGTTGGCGTAGTCATCGCCTTCGAATCCGCGCACCGGGAACTTGCCCCAGTCCGTCGCGAAGTAGTCGCGCAGGAGCACGCCGAGGAACATCACCGGCATCGAATACAACGCGAACAGCACGACCGTAATGGCCTGGTCCCCGACCGAGTTGTGGCTCACGCCGCTCAGAATGCCGAGCGGAAGCGCCAGCAGGTAGGCCAGGATCAGCGACCCGAACGCGAGGGTCAGCGAAATCCGCAGCCGTTCGCCGATCAGGTCGATGACCGGGCGGCGATGCATGAACGACTCCCCCAGATCGAGATGAATGAGGTTGTTCCAGTACTTCGCGAAGCGCGTCTCGAAGAAGAACATCGAGGCCTTGTCGCCGAACGAGTAGTCCCACTCGGAAGCGTGCTGCTCGTACCAGGCGTTCCAGTCCTTGCGCGCGCCCTCAAGGTCCGCGGTCTCTCCCCGCGTGCGGAGGAAGATCCGGCGCAATTCACGCCGCTCCTCGCGCACCTCGCGGTTGTGCGCCTCCTCCTCGTCGGTCATCGTCCCGCCATAGCGAACCAGCGGCCGCCGCGGTGCGTTCGTGTACAGGCGATCGAGAGTCCGCAGCAGGAGTGCGTCGCCGAAACCCGCGTCAAACTGGGGAGGGTCCGCGGGAGGGGGCCACGGAATCGACTCGTCGAGCGGGCGGTCCCCCTTCATCCATGTTTCCCGCGCTTCGGTCCAGCGTTCCTTGTAGTCGACGCGGATCTCGGCGGGAATCTGGTGGGAGAAGTTCGCGATCCGAATCAGCTGCGGCGCGATCATGCGGCCGTAGTCTTCGAGCGTGTCCCGCGCCTCGCTCTTCTGCGCGATCGACGAATAGGGGCGCATGGGAGCGGTGACGAGCCAGAAGATCTCCTCGTCACTCAGGTTGAAGCGCGTGTTGAAGATCACCGGCTTGTCGAGGTTGAACGAGGCGCGGAAGATCCGCACCGCCTCCCCGGCGTCCGCGCTGGCCGACGCGTCGACCACGCCCTCCGTACTCATGTTCCCCGCGCGCGGCGCATCGGCCGCGTTGATCAGCAGGAAGTTCACGAGCGAGATTCCGATCAGGGTCGGAACCATCAACGCGACGCGACGCAGGATGTAGGCCCACATGGAGGCGTGCTACTCGGGTTCCTTGACGAACCACGGCAACAGGTAGATCTGCGGCCGGAGCTTGTTGAAGAACGGGCCGCCGAGGCGCGAACTGTAGAACCATGCGTCCCGGTTGACCGTCAGGAACAGGTAGGGCTGATCCTCGACGATGATCCGCTGGAACTCCTTGTAGAGCGCGATGCGTCCGGCGGGGTCGAACTCCAGCTTCAGCTTCTCGAGTACTTCGCCGAGCGGTTCGCTCTTGTACGCCACGTGGTTGCTGCTGCGCGGCTTGTCCGCCTCCTCGGGAGACCAGATCTGACTCTCGTCGGAGTCGTAGGAGAGTCCCCAGCCGAGCGCGCATGCATCGAAGTCCTTGTTCTGCAGATCGGTGAGCATCTTCTGCCACTCGCGCAGGTCGAGGTCGAGGACCACGCCGATCTTGGCCAGATCCTTTTTGTAGATCAGGCCGAAGTCGCGGTACAGCGGCAAGCTGTTCGGCATCAGGATCTTGAACCGCAGCTCCTTCTTTTCGCCCTGGACGACCTTCTCGCGGACGCCGTTGGCGTTGAGCATCCAGCCCGCCTCGTCGAGCAGTGCCGCCGCCTTCTTCAGGTCGAACGGGAACGCGACGAGGTCGTTGTTGTAGTACGGCAGATCCGGATGAACCGGCGCATTGTGCGGCTGCGCGAGTCCGTAGAGCACATCGCGGACGACACGCTCCTTGTCGAACGCGTGGGCCAGTGCGCGTCGCAGCGTGCGATCGCGGAAGATGGCGCGCTTCTGGTTCCAGCCGATGTAGCGGTAGCCGAATGCGACCAGCCGCTTCAGGACGACTTTGCCACTCGCTTCCATCTCGCGCACGCTTCCCGAGGAATTGCCCTCGAGATACTCCGAACGCCACTGCGAAGGCTGCAGGTTGTAGAGATCGATCTCGCCCCGCTTGAACAGGCTCAGGCGCATTTCGGGCTCGATGATGATCTTGAGAACGAGCTCATCGATCTTCGGCTTGATGCCCCAGTAGTCGTCGTTGCGCTCAAGCCGGATCAGTACGTTCGAGTTGAACTCCTTAAAGCGCATCGGGCCCGTGCCGCACATGTTGCGGTTGAACGGGTGCTTCTGGAGCAGTTGTGCGGCCTCCTCGTTGTCGAGCTCGCGTCCGCTCGAGTCGCGTCCGAAGACGTGCCGCGGCAGGATGGTGAGGAGCTCGATGGTCGATCCGAGGTTGTAGTAACTCTTGGTCTTCCAGGTCACTCGCAGCGTGTACCGGTCGACGACTTCCACCGTGTCCAGTTCGGTGAAGTAGGAGAGCTCGCTGCTGCACTCGCTGAGCGGGTTCCGGACGAGGTCGAACGTGAACTTGGCGTCGTGTGCCGTCACCTCCTGGCGCGGAAGATCGGCCAGCCACTTCCACTTGCCCCGGCGTTCTTCGTCCGACAGCGTCGGGTCGTGCCAATACACGCCCTTGCGCAGGAAGATCGTGAATATCTTCTTGTCCTCGCTGACGGTGACGCGGTTGGCGAGGCCCGGGATGCGCTTGGTCGGGTCGGCCATCGACTGCGTCGCGAGCGTCTCGTAAACGTAGGTCGCCACGCGGTCCCGCTGATCGACATCCGAGTCCACGTACGGATTGAGCGAGCGGAAGTTGGAGCCGACCCAGAAGTTGATCGTCCCGCCCTCCGGCGCGTCCTCGGGGGGACGCGGCTCGTTCTCCAGGCCGACGAGAATGTTGTCCTCGGAGGGCCAGTACGGCAGCGTCCTCGGATCGACGTCCGGGTCGGGCGGGGGCGTGGTGCCACCGCTGCCGTTGCCGCCGGGCCGCACGGCGATGCCGCCGGAACGGATCGCCTTGTCCAGCGCTTGCAGCCGCTTGTCCATGCGCCCGACTGATTTTTGCAGCCGGTCGATCTGGCGGCCGACCGCCTTCGCGTCCGACTGCTGCTCGGCCTGGCCGTCCTGTACGGATCGTAGCCGGCTCTCGATCCCGTCTTTCTGCACGAGAACGATGCAGAGGACGATGACGATAATGCCGGCGAAGGTGGTTTTGATCAGGTTGAGGACGATATTTCCGCCCATGCAGGCCTCCTAGGGGGGCCAATGGTCGCGGCCCGGACCGAAGCGGTCAAGGGCGAAGCATGGGAAGGGTGCGCGGGGGCCGCGGTTAATCGTCGACTTCGGTGTCTTCGGCGACCTCGTCGCCGACTTCGTCAGCGAAGTAGTCGACGGAAACGTTGGTGGTGATCCCTCCGCGTGCGCTGAAAGCACCTTCGAGCTCCATCACGCGCGGATGACACGCTTTCACGAGATCGTCGAGAATGGAGTTCACCGCCGCTTCGTAGAAGATCCCGCGATCGCGGTACTCCTGCAGATACATCTTCAGCGACTTCAACTCCAGACACGCCGCCTCGGGCATGTACCGAATCGTGATGGTCCCGAAATCGGGTTGGCCCGTCTTCGGGCACACCGACGTGAATTCGGGGCAGACGATTTCGATCTGGTAATCGCGCTCGGGGCGCGGGTTCTCAAATGTCTCGATTCCCATGCGGGCCCTATAATACGCACGATGCGAGTCGTCTTCGTCCTCTTCGCGCTGGCGGGCACCGTCCTCGCATCACCTTCGCTCCGATGGCTCGACGAAACCGGCGGATTCCACGCCGCTGCAGTCAAACGACTCCTCGAAGAGACCGCGACGTCGCTGAAAGTCGAGCTTGCCGCGGCGTCGGATGCCGCCGACGCGAAACCGCAGGTCTTCACCATTCCCATGATCCGGGTTCTGGAATTCGTGCGGGAAGACACCAAGGACGAGGAACAAAAGCGGCTGCTTGAGGCGCGCACGGCGGTGGCTGCGGGAGTCGAACTGAAAGAAGCGTGCGTGACCCTCGACCGGCTGAGCGCAAAGGCACGCGAGCCCTGGGTCCGCGAGTACGCGGCGGCTTTCCGGGCGATTGCCGCCAACCGCCGTGGCGAGGAGGACGCCTTGAAGCGCATCACGGCATTTCTTCGCGCCTATCCGAAGTCACGGTTCGTGTGCGACGCGATTCGAGCGCGCGCCTGGACCGAATCGCTGGCAATCACCAATGTCCGAAAACTCATGGCGCCGTTCGCGGACGCGTTCCACGAGATCGGCGAGCGCGGCGGCTCGTACGTGACGTTGTATGGCTGCATTCGCGACGCCGCGCTGCGGAACACGCGGATTCGGGCAGCCGAGTTGCGTAGTCTCGGCAGAAGCCTGGACGCCCTCGTCAATACGATCCGACCCGACGCGACGGCGGCGGAACTTGTTGTGCGACTGGGGCTCGCCACGGAATGCGAGATCCTCGTCGCCGGCGTCAAGTGGCGTGAAGCCGTCAGCGCGGATATTCCGACGGCGTTGTTCCGGGACGATCTTGCCCAACTCGAGAATAGCGTCGACCTGTTGCTGCCCGACACCATTGTCGAGCTCCGACTGGAGCAGGCAGCGCTGGCGGTCGCGGAGAAGCGGCTCGACGCCGCGGAGCGCTACCTCGGGCTCGCCGCCAAGCAGAGCTCGAGTCAGGCGCACCAATTTCTGCGGAAGCGCGCGCGCGATCAGCTTTCCGCTTTGCGCGACAAGCGGTAGGGGAGCGCCAGCAACAGGTACATGCCGAGCGCCAATCCGGCGGCGCCGAACAGGTACCACGGCCACGGGCCGAACCACTCGAGCGGGGTGCCCGGCGGCGATTGGCACAGGTACATGTAGTTGGCGCCGAGCTGTTGGTTGATCGCGCCGACGACGAGTGCGCACAGCAACGTCCAGCCGAACACCTTCCATTCGGCGTTCGGGCGCGGTCGCATGCCGAGACCCGGGCCGAGATAGAAAATGGCTGCGACGATCCCGATGTGCATGGTGAAGAAGCGCAGGAACTCGAGGGTCGGGATGTCGGCCGGCAGATCGGGCATCAAGATCGCCATGAGCGCCCCGGCAAGCCCCCAGAAATAGGCCAGCTCGAATGCCGCCTGGCGATGCGTCCAGAGCGCGAACATGATCGCGAATCCGCTTACGTCGCAGAGTTCCAGCGGCAGTCCGTTGCGCGCCTCGAGCCAGCCGTAGTGGGCGGAAATGAACGGATCGGCGAATTGGGCCACGAGCAGCAGGATCGCGAGACCGCGGCCAAAAGTCAGCGCGGCGGGCGTTCCGCGGAGGCGCCGGCCAATCCACGCCAGCAGGCCACAGGCGAGGGCAGTGGCCACGAGGGCGGCGCTATGTTCGGCTCCCAACCGCGTCATCGCGCCCGTTTCTACCCGAATCGGGCCCCCGTCCTTACGATCCCCCGGAATATGAGTCAGCCGAAGCGCAAGGAAAAGACCGTCCGCGACCTCGTCTCGCCGGACGTTGAGGTGATCCACCTCGATTGCCAGTACAAGGACGACGCCATCCGCGAGCTGCTCAGCACGCTGGTCGCCCAGGACGTCATCGACCTCGAGCGCGAGAAGGAGCTGCGCGACGCGATTATCCAGCGCGAGCAGGTCGCCTCGACGGGCATGGGCAACGGCGTCGCGCTGCCGCACGGCAAGTCGAAGCACGCCAAGAAGCTCGGCGTCGTCGTCGGTTTGAGCGCCCAAGGCATCGAATTCGGAGCGCGCGACGAGATTCCGGCCTACGTGATCGTCATGTGGATCTGCGAGCCGCGTCAGATCAAGGAGCACCTCGCGCTCATGCGCGGGCTGGCGGGCGTGGCGAACGACGCGGATCGCGCGGGCGTACTCGCCAATGTGCGCGACCGCCGCCAGTTCCTCGACTTCCTCAGCACGATCCCGCTCGAGGACAAGGGGAACTAGGCGTGAACCGGCTCGCGCAAGTTCTGCTGGCCGTATGGGTCGGAGGCATGGGCGTCGCCACGTTCGCCGCCATCCGCACCTTCAAGATGCTCGACAATGACACGCTTGCGGGTGACGTGATGGGTGGCGTGTTCAAAGTCGTCGACTACTTCGGATTGGTGGCGGCCGGCGTCGCGGCGCTGGTCTGGTTCCGCAACAAGCCGCGCATGATCGTCGCGCTCGTCCTGCTTGTGGGAGCGGCGGCCAGCCTCTTCTATCTGAACCCGAAGGTCATGGCGCGCGACACCTCCGCCGACTGGCACCGGTATGCCGAGCTGCTCTGGACCGCGCTCTTCGCCGGCGCCCTCGGCCTCTCCATCGCCGGCCCCCCCAAGCACGCGCCTATCAAGTGACCGCGCGATCGCAAGTCGTTATTGATAAACGGCTTACGGTTCGCACGGTGCGGCACTGCTGCCGCACGTTTGCCCGCGTCCACCGCCTGGTCGCGCTCATTCGGCCGATCGCGAGCGTTGGATCAGCGCCGGCGGTCTTTCCTGCGGCACTGCTGCCGCACCACCGCGGCTCTAAGTCCTTGTTTGATAAACGCTTACGGCGTACCGATCACTCAATAGGTGCATCGCCCCAGCCGACCATGGAGCGCTGGGCGACGTCGACGAGGGCGGCGATGTGGTCGTCGCGTGCATTGAGCGCCGGGATGTAGCGGAACTTCTCGCCGCCCGCCTCCATGAAGTACTCGCGGTTCTCCTGGTCGATCTCCTCGATTGTCTCGAGGCAGTCCGCCGAAAACCCGGGACAGATCACGTCGACGCTCTTCACGCCCTCGGCACCCCACGCCTTCAGGGTCGCGTCCGTATACGGCTTGAGCCACTCCTCCTTGCCGAACAGCGACTGGAACGACATCATCGCGTTCTCCTCGGTGCGGCCGAGCGCCTCGCGCAGCAGCCGTGCGGTCTTCGAGCAGAAGCAGAAGTACGGGTCGCCCTTCTCCGTGAAGTAGCGCGCCGGGATCCCGTGGAAGCTGATCAGCAGCCGCTCCGGCTCGCCGTCCTTATGCCACACCTCGCGCACGGACTTCACGAGCGACTCGATGTATCCCGGGTCGTCGTAATAGTCGCGCACCATCCGGAACTCCGGCATCCAGCTGCGCCGTTTGACCGCCTCCGCGAACGCGTCGAACGTCGAGGCGGTCGTGGCGGCACACCACTGCGGATAGAGCGGGAACAGCAGAATGCGCTGACAGTCCTTCGCCTCCAACTCCTGCAGTGCCGATTCGATGCTGGGGTTGCCGTAGCGCATCCCGAGTGCGACGTGGATGGGGCCAGAATTGGACGCTTGGAACCGTTGGCGCAGCCCCGCCTCAATGCCCGCCGCCTGCTGCTTCGAGATCACCAGCAGCGGCGATCCTTCGTCGGTCCACACTTCCTTGTACGCCTCGGCGGACTTGGCCGGGCGCGTCGTGAGGATGAAGCACTCGAGGATGATCTTCCATTTCCAGCGCGGCAGATCGACCACGCGCGGATCGGATAGGAACTCGCGCAGGTAGGTCTTCAGCGCGGCCTTGGTGGGGGCGTCGGGGGTGCCCAGATTCGCAACAAGCACGCCGGTGGCGGCCGGGTGCTTCTCGTTGTAGTCGGAGGTCATTTTTCCTCGATGCGAATGGTCGATCCGGCACTGCCGCCGTCGATGCGTTGCTTGGCACCATTCGGCCATGTCACTTCGATCCAGTCCACCTTCTCGACGTCATCGAGCCCGAACAGCAGGCGCGGATCGCTCTGCGCCATGAATCGCCCGCCGCCCTGCTTGACCTTGGTTTGGATCCCGAGCCTCGATTTTACGCGCACGACGGCGCCGAACGCATCGCGCCCGCTCTTGGTCCCGACAAGAACGACGCGCAGCCACTTCTTGTCTTGTCCAAGTTCGTTGCGAAAGAGCAGCGTCGCTCGGCCGTGCATGGCGCGCAGCAGAATGTCGAGGTCGCCATCGTCGTCGTAGTCGACGAACACCGCGGCCCGTCCGTCGCCAACCGAGTCGGCGGCGGAGATGCCGGAGATGTCCAGGAACGTGCCGTTCTTCCGGTTGAGCCAGACCTTGTTCCGCTCCCAGCCCGAGAACGAATAGCCCTTCTTCAGCAGAGCCAGGTGCTCGCCCATGAAGCCGCCAATCATCGGCGCGCGCTTGTCGCCGTCGGTTAGGGTGGATGCCACAACTTGGCACCAGAACTCGCTTCACGTGTCGCGTTGCAGCTTGCCGGAGAAGTGTCCGTTGGGCGAGTAGATGTCCTCGAACCCATCGTTGTCGATGTCGACAAACCCCGCACCCCAACTCCATCCAGCCGGGAACGGCCCCGCCTTGCTCGTCGCATCCTCGAACTTGTCTCCGAGCCCGCGGTAGAGAGCGTTGCCTGACGCGAGATCGAGCAGACGCCCGCGATTCGCCAGCGTGCCCAACTTGTCGAGCAGGCGATTGCCGGCCGTACTCGACATCTTGGTGACGTACAGATCGAGCACGCCGTCGTTGTCGTAGTCGCCGAACTCGACGCCCATGCCGTAGCCGCCGTCCCAGACTCCCCACGCTTTCGCCGCGTCCTCGAACTTGTCGCCACGATGCAGGTAGAGGCGGTTGCCCGCGCCGAAGTCGTTGGCGACATACAGGTCGAGCTTGCCGTCGCCATCGAAATCGAGGAACTGCGCCGCGTAGCTCCACCGTTGCCCCGCGACGCCCCATTGGGTGGCGCACTCGGTGTAGGTGCCGTCGCCGTTGCTGACGAACAGCAGGTTAGGCAGGCCGTTCTCGGCGTCGTCCCAACTGGCCGGTGCGACGGGTCCGTAGTTGTTGTAAGCCGCGACATAGATGTCCGGAACGCCATCGCCGTTGATGTCTCCGGCGGTTGCCGTGAAGCCGATGGACTTCACCGCGATGCCCGCCTGCTTGGAGATGTCGACGAACTTCAGCTCGCCCTGGTTCTCCAGCAGCATCTGCTCGCCGTTGCACGAGCAGAACAGGTCCGCGTCGCCGTCGTTGTCGTAGTCGAGGAACAGCGGGGCGGTCGCTTGCCGCGGAGTCGGAACAGCAACCGCCGCGTACTTCCCATCTCCCTGGTTGACGAACAGCGTGTTTCCGTCGTGGCCCGTCGAGAAGAGATCGATGTCCCCGTCCCCGTCGACGTCTGCCGCCGCCGCGCCGTAGGCCGCCAGTCCCAGCGTCGGGTGCTTGAGCGCGGGCGGGTCGATGCCGACGAACCCAACGTCGAGCCCGACCTCGGTGAACGGTGGCTTGAGAACCACGCGCGTTTCGATGCCGAGCGGACGAATGTCGATGATCGCGCCGCGGATGACCATCATTCCGATCTTGGCGCGCGTCCAGAGCCGTTCGCCCTTCGCGCCGACGCCTACGATCTCGAGCTTGGCCTCGATCTGCATGCGCCTGTCGCCAACGATCGACCGCGTCGGCTGCAGCGACAGATGCTCGATCTTCTTGTGCATTTTGGCGAAGCGAATCAACTCCTTGGATGCTTCGTGCCGCCGAATCCGCTGGGGTGTGGGGGCCACGTGCGGGACGCGCATCACCTTGCCGAGTGGCGCGTCCGCGAAGTCGTCCCACTTCTTCGGCCAAGCGGCCTCAAGGACCTCTTTGGCCATGAACCCGCGCATCTTCGCGGCGTCACCCTTTTTCCACGCCTTCGCGAACTCGATAAGGCGATTGGCGACGTCTTCGGTCGCGCGCTCCTGATCGATGGGATTGGCGCCGACGATGGAAACCAGCAAAAGAATGGATGTGAGGGTTCGCACGAGCGGCAATAATACGCCCCCGTGGGAAACGATGGAGACCTTGCGGCGCGTGCCGCCCGTCAGGAGAAGCTGCTGGAGGCGAGCTACGCGCTGCACCAGAGCCTGAACCTCGACGAGCTGCTCGTGCTGCTGCTCGACGTCGCTTCGTCGGCGGTGCTGGCCGATCGCGGCACGGTGTACATCTTGGACGAGGACGGGCAAAGCCTGTGGTCGCGCGTGCTGTCCGGCGACGAGAG
>Ga0070729_10007927_pt1 | contig 10054 bp, 10 predicted proteins | sample tdDd472_FD_66725 | JGI IMG/M metagenome (GOLD analysis project Ga0070729, IMG submission 66725) | Marine sediment microbial communities from the Atlantic coast under amendment with organic carbon and nitrate - tdDd47.2 | ecosystem: Environmental > Aquatic > Marine > Coastal > Sediment | place...
CCATCCATTGTTCAAAAATTTTGTAAAAGCTGCAATTGACAATAAGAAATCTAAAAAATGATGAAGAATATAAGTGTAAATAATATAATTTTCGGTAAAAATCAGCCATTGAATTTTATGCTCGGTCCATGCGTAATGGAATCGAGAGATCATGTACTTTACATGGCTGAAAAGATCCAAAATATTTTCCATGATATGCCAAACCAACTGATATTCAAAAGTTCCTTCGACAAAGCAAATCGTACTTCAATTGAGTCCTTTCGTGGACTTGGTATTGACGAAGGTTTGAAAGTCTTGCAGGAAGTAAAAGAAACTTTCGGTGTCAGCGTTATTACAGATATTCACGAGCCTGTACAAGCAGCAATGGCTGCTGAAGTGGTTGATATTCTGCAAATCCCAGCCTTTCTCTGTCGACAAACAGACTTGGTTGTAGCCGCAGCAAAAACCGGAAAACCAATAAATATCAAAAAAGCCCAATACCTTGCTCCTATGGACATTTCTCATGTGGTTAAAAAAGTAGAAGCCACAGGCAACGAAAATATTCTACTTACTGAACGGGGAACAAGTTTTGGTTATGGCGGATTAGTAACTGATTTCCGTGCTGTACCTATGATGCAGAGTAATGGTTATCCAGTGATTTACGATGCAACTCACAGTGCACAGGTTCCCGGTGGATCAACTACCGGTGGAATGCGGGAATATATTCCAATGATGTCAAGAGCAGCAATCGCCGCCGGATGTAATGGGATTTTTATGGAAACCCACGACAATGTGGATCAGGCAAAGAGTGACAGAGGAACACAATTTCCACTGGATCAATTGAAAAAATTGATATTTGATCTTGTGGAATTGCATGAAAAAATACAGGAATTGGATGCGAAATAGTTAGAACACATCACTGTCTCTCTGAGTTCATCGAAGAGGACAGTTACGAAGCTCCGAAGGTCGCACTTCGACGGGCTCAGTGTGACAGGTTATTTTGAAAATTAAAAAAAATTGAATAGCATTCTTTGCGAACCTTGCGGTTAAAACAATAGAAAGAAACAATGCAAGATAAACTCAAAAAAATAAAACTCTTCATCTCCGATATTGACGGAGTATTTACTGACGGAAGTTTCTTCATCAATGGAGAATTAGGCGAATTCAAAAAATTCAATGCTTTGGATGGACTAGGAGTAAAGTTGCTCCAAAATGGTGGAATTCCAGTGGTTGTGATTTCCGGTAGACATTCTCAGGCCACAACTGAGAGAATGACAAAACTCGGTGTTCAGGATATTATTCAAGGAGAAGTATCAAAAGCATCAGCCTACGAAAAGATGAAAACAAAGTATGGTGTCACTGATGAAGAAGTTTCCTATATTGGAGACGATGTAATAGATCTGCCCATTCTGCGAAAAGCAGGTTTTGCCGTAGCAGTACCAAACTCCGTTTTAGAAGCACGAGAAAGTGCCCATTACATCACAGAAAAAAAAGGCGGAGACGGAGCTGTTCGGGAAGTAGCTGACATGATATTGAAAGCACAAAATAAATATGCAGAAGCCCTTGAAAAATTTACAGGAATAAAACTGTAGGAAAATAACATGCCCAAAAGACATTTGGAAAAAGCAAAAGAAGTATTACGCATAGAATCACAAGTGATCTTGGATTTGATAACCCGGATTGATGACAAATTTCACAAGGCTGTTGAGACAATTCTCAGCATCAATGGAAAAGTAATAGTCATGGGAATGGGAAAATCAGGATTGGTAGGACGCAAACTTTCTGCAACCTTATCCAGCACTGGAACACCCAGTTTTTTCATGCATCCTGGTGAAGCCGCACATGGCGATCTTGGTGGAATTTCCGAGCGTGATTTATTACTACTTCTATCAAATTCAGGTGAAACCGGTGAACTCATTCAGATATTGCCAAACCTGAAACGAAGAAATATTCCAATTATTGGTATTTTCGGAAATATCAATTCTACTCTAGCGAAAAATTGTGATGTATTTCTGGATACCAGTGTAAAAAAAGAAGCCTGCCCAATGGGAATCGTTCCCACAGCATCATCAACCGCTGCATCTGCAATGGGAGATGCACTGGCGATATCACTACTGGATAAACGCGGTTTTGAGGAAAAAGATTTTGCAGAATTTCATCCCGGGGGATCACTGGGAAAACGTCTGCTGACAACTGTAGAAGATTTAATGAATACCGGCGATTTGGTACCATTGATTTCTCAGGACAAAAATATGAAAGAAGTGATTGTCCATATGACCCAAAAAGGATTGGGAATTGTGGGGACTTTCGATGAAAATGAAAATTTGGTCGGTGCAGTTTCCGATGGAGATTTGCGTCGTGGACTGGAAGCAGGAAATGCATTGCTAGATAAACAAGCTTCAGACCTGATGTCCCTGAATCCAAAATGGATCACAAAGGATCAATTGGCTATCGATGCCCTCAAGATCATGGAACAATTTGCAATCACATCACTATTTGTTTTTTGCAAAGAAAACAAGGGTAAGCCATTGGGAATTATACATATCCATGATATCTTAAAATATGGAATTATGACATGAGAAATTTATTAATATATATTACTATTATATTGTTGTTTGGCTGCACTGATTTTTCTGACGACCAGCAGGATAATTCAAAAGTAATATTGCCACAACATGAAAGTTGGAACTCAACGATCACTCTTTCAAAAGGTGGACAGAATACTGCCATTGTACGATCTGGCTACATGGCAAAATATGCAGCAAACAAAACCACCTATCTTTCTGATACTGTTGACGTAGATTTTTTTGATAAAAATGGAAATGCAACCTCACATTTGAAGTCAATCGAGGCAGAGGTTGACGAAGGGCAAAATAATTTAGTGGCCCTGAAAAATGTTGTTGTTATTTCTGATAGTGGTGTTACATTATACACTGAAAAACTGGAGTGGAATCAGAAGAGAGAACGAATCCTCTCCGATACTTTGGTCACAATTGTCACCGAACAAGATACTTTAATGGGCATTGGACTGGAATCCGATGCAAATTTGACAAACTGGAAGATTTTTGAACCTGCTGGTGTTACTGATAGGAACCTTGAAAAGAAGTAATACACACTTCAACAGGCTCAGTATGATACAAATGAGAATAGATAATGAGTGAAGAAAAGAAAATATTAAAAGCAGATAACCTGCACAAAATCTTTGGTAAACGAGAAGTGGTCAAAGGCGTTTCCCTGGAAGTAAACAAAGGTGAAATCGTAGGACTCCTCGGTCCAAATGGTGCTGGAAAAACCACAACATTTCGTATGGTGACCGGAATGATCCGCCCAAATGCCGGAGATGTATTTCTCAATAATCTGAAGATCACCAAAATGCCTATGTACAAAAGAGCACAGCATGGAATTGGCTACCTTTCCCAGGAACCATCAATTTTTCGTAAGTTGAGCGTAGAACAGAATATTCTGTTTGTAATGGAATTTCTCGGTTTCTCAAAAAATGAGAAAAAGGAAAAACTGGAAAAACTTTTGGGAGAGTTGAAGATCACTCATATTCGTAAAAGCATGGCTGATACACTTTCCGGAGGAGAAAGACGTCGTTTGGAAATTACTCGGGCTTTGGTGACAAATCCTGATTTCATCCTTTTGGACGAGCCCTTTGCCGGAGTTGATCCCATAGCAGTTGAAGATATTCAAAATATTGTTGTAAGTTTAAAAGATCGAAATATTGGCATATTGATAACCGACCATAATGTAAGAGAAACTTTGTCAATTACAGACAGAGCATACTTGATGTTTCAGGGTTCAGTAATAAAAACCGGAACATCTGAATATTTAGCAAACGATGAAGAAGCAAAGAGATTATATCTCGGCAGTAGTTTTAGTTTGGGAAATTAAATGCAGTTAAATCAAGCACAAATACAAAAATTATCACAGGAGTTAAAACTAACTCCACAACAGATCCTGCAATCCACAATTCTTCAGTTGACCACTTTGTCTCTGGAAGCTCGTATCATGAAAGAAATCGAACAAAATCCGGTTCTTGAAGAAGATGAGTCAATGAAAGACAAAGAAGAGGAAAATGAAGAAAAAGAGGACGATATTGATTGGGATGAAATCCTGCCACAAAATGACGATTTCAAACCAAAGCAGGAATATGACCATTCAAAGGAAGAACGTAAGTATGTTCAACCTAGCATTACAGGTTTTGTCGATGAACTGATGGATCAACTAAAAATCCTCAACCTTGACGACAGTGAAAATCGCATTGCTACAGAAATCATCTGGAACCTGGATGAAAAAGGCTACCTCACATTGCCTGTAGAAAATATAGCTATGACCCTGAGCGAGTCAATCGAAAAGGTTGAAATGATATTGAGACAGGTACAGACTTTTGATCCTCTAGGAATTGGAGCGAGAGATTTACGTGAATGTTTAATGATCCAGTTGGAACATGGTGAAGATGCCAGTGAAGACGCATTGATCGTAATTCGTGATCATTTCCCGGATTTTGCCAATCGTCGTTTTGAAAGAATTATCAAACAACTGGGATGGACAAAAGATCGTTTATCTGACGCTCAAGAAGAAATCATCAGACTCAATCCAAAACCAGGAAATGCCATTGATGATCAGGATGCTGGTTACATAACTCCTGACCTTCTGGTTCGCAAAATGGATGGAAAATTTCTTGTAGAAATAAATGATTCCAGAGTACCTGAGCTTAGACTTAATTCATCCTATCTCAATATGTTGAATTCCAGAAAAACTGTTGACAAAAACACAAAAACTTATCTCAAGAAAAAAGTCGATATGGCCAACTGGTTTATCCAGGCAATTCATCAGAGAAGAATCACAATGATCCGCGTGATGGAAGCTCTTATCGAAAGACAAAAAGATTTTTTTGAAGACAACAGTGCACCGTTGAAACCAATGATTTTGAAAGATATTGCAGAAGATGTGCATATGGATATTTCTACTATTTCCCGTGTATCAAACGGAAAATATGTACAACTCTATTCCGGTGTCTACGAACTAAAATTTTTCTTCAACGAAGGAATGATGGATTCAGATGGAAATGAAGTCTCCACACGAATCATCAAAAAGACACTGAAAGAAATTGTTGATAGTGAAAACAAATCAAAGCCTTTCAGTGATGAATATCTGTCTCAAAGATTAGAAGAGGCAGGCTATCCTGTGGCAAGAAGAACAATTGCCAAGTATAGAAAACAACTCAATATTCCTGTAGCACGACTCAGGAAAGAAATTTAGGAGGAGAAATGGCCAGGAAAACAATCAAAATCGGCGAAAACGAATTTGAAGTCAATACTTCGGGTTACTGGCTTGTTTTATTAGGTGTAATCGCAATTATTGTACTGGCAACTTTTGCCATGTCATTTTATACAATTGATGCAAATGAACGTGGAGTAATTCTCCGCTTCGGACAATACAATCGAACAACAACTCCAGGATTACATTGGAAAATGCCCTGGAACCTGGAAAAACTGTTCAAAGTTAAAGTTGACTATCAATACAAAGAAGAATTTGGTTTCCGTACCTTAAGAGCTGGCGTTAAAAGCCGCTATTCAACCGATGATTTCTCCAAAGAATCCTGGGTACTGAATGGTGATATGAAAATAACAGATATGAAATGGACGGTCCAATACCGCATCCAGGATCCTGTAGCAGTGCTATTCAAGGTAAAAGATGTTAGTGAAACTATCCGAAATATTTCCGAATCTGTGATTAGGGAAATTGTTGGAGACCGCTCCTTTCATGAAACATTACAGTTGGAAAGAGTCAATATCGCGGAACTTGCCAGGAATGAGATGCAGGTGATTCTTGATTCCTATGATATTGGAATTGCAATAAGAATGGTACAACTGAAAGACGTACAACCACCAGAACCGGTTCGTGATTCCTTTAATGAAGTAAACAGGGCTAAACAGGAACAGGAAACTGTCATCAATGAGGCTCAACGAATTTACAATAAGGAAATTTACAAAGCAGAAGGTGAAGCCAAAAAGATCATTCAGGAAGCCAGTGGCTATGCAATCAACAGAACAAATGAAGCACAAGGTGATGCGAATTTTTTTAATTCGGTGTTTACACAATACAAAGAAGCAGGCGAAATTACAAAGAAGCGACTTTATATTGAAACCATGGAAAAATTACTCAGTAGAGTAAAAAATAAATATATCATTGATGAAGATTTAGGGAAAAGTGTTCTTCCCTTTCTGAACATGACCGGAAAGGAGGCACTGAAATGAAAGCCAAAGGATTATTATTAGTTTTATTGATCGTTGTAATATTTTTGGGTGCAAACTCAGTCTTTATCTTAGATGAAACAGAACAGGCAATTATTACACAATTTGGAAAACCAGTTGGAGATTCTCATACTGATGCCGGTATCAATTTGAAAATACCCTTTATACAAACCGTGCATAAATTTGAAAAAAGATTATTGAGTTGGGATGGAGCTCCTAAGGAAGTACCAACCAAAGATAAGAAATTTATCCATATTAATACATTTGCAAGATGGAAGATTACCAACCCACTGGATTTTTATAAAACATTGAAAACAGAAAATTCAGCGCATTCCAGGTTGGACGATCTGCTCGATGGCCTTGTTCGTGATGAAATCGTAAAATATACAATGCCGGAAATTGTCAAAAGTACAAATAGAGTCATGGTGATTTTAAAATTTGATGAATCACAAAATAATGAATTGGTGGAACATGAAGCAGCAGGAAAACGCCAGGAAATAGAACAATTGGTATTGGAAAATGCCAAGAAAAAACTGGATGAATTACAAATGGGAATCAGTGTTGTTGATTTTCGTTTTAAACGTGTCAAATACAACAATGATGTCAGAACAAAAGTTTTTGACAGAATGATTTCGGAACAGAAGCGTATCGCTGAAAAATACCGCGCTATCGGACAAGGTGAAAAACAGAGAATCATGGGAAAAACTACTCAGAAGAAACAAGAAATCATGTCTTCAGCATACAAAGAATCTCAGGCCATAAAAGGAGAAGCAGATGCACAAGCAATTAAAATCTATGCAGATGCTTATAACAAATCCTCTGAATCCAGGGAATTCTATGCATTTATGAGAACATTGGAGGCCTACACAGTAGCTATAGACTCAGGTTCAACAATGATTTTTTCAACTGATAATGAATTTCTGAAATACTTAAAGTTCACAAAATAACAGGAGAAAACTTTTTTAGAAATGGAAAAAATGAAAATCAGATCCACAACAGTTGTGGGCGTAAAAAGGGATGGAAAAGTAGCCCTCGGAAGTGATGGACAGGTTACGCAAGGTAACACCATCATGAAACACAGTACAAAAAAAGTTAGAAAAATATATAAAGACCAGATTATCATCGGTTTTGCTGGTGCAACTGCAGATGCCTTCACACTTTTTGAAAAGTTTGAAGGCAAACTGGAAGAATTCAACGGCGATGTAAAAAGAGCAGCGATTGCTTTGGCAACCATGTGGAGAACAGATAAATATCTCCGCAGATTGGAAGCATTACTCACAGTAATGGACAAAGAAACCATGCTCATTATCTCTGGAACCGGAGATGTAATTGAGCCTGATGATGACATCATTGCAATCGGTTCTGGTGGTGCCTATGCCACAGCAGCAGCCAGGGCAATGATAAAACACAGTGATCTTTCTGCAAAAGAAATCGTCGAAGAATCACTCCGAATCGCATCGGAAATTTGTATTTACACCAACAATAATTTTAGTATTTTGGAATTATAGAATGAATTTATTAAAAGCCGGAAAAGAATTAACTCCGCGACAAATCGTACAGGAATTAGATCAATATATCATTGGACAAGATAAAGCTAAAAAAGCAGTTGCCATTGCATTGAGAAATCGATGGAGAAGACAACATGTAGAAGGCGATATCAAAGATGATATCATGCCCAACAATATCATCCTCATTGGGCCAACTGGTGTTGGAAAAACAGAAATTGCACGACGATTATCAGGCCTTGCTCATGCACCTTTTATCAAGGTTGAAGCTTCCAAATTTACAGAAGTTGGCTATGTGGGACGCGACGTAGAATCCATGGTTCGCGATCTCGCAAGTATTGCTGTAAATATGGTTCGAACTGAACGCATGAAAGAAGTAGAAGAGCAGGCTGGAATAATGGCCAATGAACGTGTTCTTGATATTTTACTGCCACCTTCTCCAGTAAAACCAGGTGAAGATGAAGAAACTTCTTTATCAAATACACGTGAAAAATTTCGTGAGATGCTTGAGAATGGAACACTTGAAGACCGTGTTATTGAGGTAAATATCAGTGATAGCGGAAATGTTGCTTCTATGCAGATCTTCGGCCCTGCCGGGATGGAAGAAATGGGCATGGACATCAAAGAAATGCTCGGTAATGTTTTTCCTAAAAAGAAGAAAAATAAAAAAGTCACTGTTAAAGAAGCACGTGAACTCTTCAAAATTGAAGAAGCTGCCAAAATGATTGATATGGAGGCAATAAAAAAAGAAGCGATTCGCAGAGTTGAGCAATCAGGAATTGTCTTTCTTGATGAAATTGACAAAATCGCAAAGAATAGTGATGGTGGAGGCAAAGGTCAGGATGTTTCACGAGAAGGAGTACAGAGAGATATTCTTCCCATAGTTGAAGGTTCTAATGTTCAGACAAAATATGGCGTTGTGAAAACAGATCATGTACTTTTCATTGCTGCTGGTGCATTTCATATGACTAAACCTTCTGATTTAATACCAGAGTTGCAGGGACGTTTCCCGATTCGTCAGGAGCTTTCCAGCCTTACTCAAGAAGATTTCATCAAAATTCTGAAAAATCCAAAAAATGCTTTACTGAAACAATACAAAGCATTATTGGAAACTGAAGGTATTGAAATCACTTTTGAAGACGATGCTGTTGATGAAATTGCATTATTGGCAACAAAGGCTAATGAAAGAATGGAAAACATTGGTGCAAGAAGATTGCATACAATTTTATCGACATTACTTGAAGATATCCTTTTCAATGTACCAGATGAAATGAACGAGAATATTACCATTACACAAAAAATGGTGCAGGATAAACTCAATAATATTATTCAGGACAAAGACCTGAGTAAATATATCTTATAACTAGGGATTATAGTGATTTTTGAAAATTATAGAATGAACATTCTTATTTGTTTATTAATTATTGGATAAAGATTTTTTTACATGAATTGCCACGAGATTTATCTCGTGGATTCGAATATCTTCTCATTCAAGGGCTTTAGCCCATAAACCTTTCGGGCTAAAGCCCGGAGTTTTTGAGTGAATTTCGTTCATGGTTTAAAAGCCATGGCTATTCAGAAAATTATTTTAAATGTCCAATTGTGCAATTTGAAATAAACATTAAAGATAATTGTTCTGCAAAAAACTATATCAGGGAGAAAATAGAGTAACTATTAACAGTGAAAAAGTAAGGAGAGAAAATGGCTTTCAATTTTTTACACATCACAGACTTCACAACCGAAGAAATTCTGGAAACTTTTGAGATTGCCAGAAAAGTCAAAGCAAAAGTTAAAAATCGTGAAGAATTTGTACCTTTTAAAGGTCAGACTCTGGCAATGATCTTTGCAAAACCATCAGCAAGAACACGTGTTTCTTTTGAAACCGGAATGACACAACTTGGTGGGCATGCGATCTTTCTCGGACCAAATGATATTGGGATTGGTAAAAGAGAAGCAGTGAAAGATATTGCACGAGTGATTTCACGTTATGATGATTTTATCATGGCAAGACTATTCAGTCATGATCATATTGTTGAATTAGCTGAACATTCACGCGTACCTGTAGTCAATGGACTTACAGATTATAACCATCCATGTCAGATCATGGCTGATATTTTTACTATTTTGGAACATCGTGGTCACTTGAGAGACCTAAAAGTGGTTTATATTGGCGATGGTAATAACATCACTAATTCCTGGATCAACCTGGCTGCAAGACTTCCAATGCATCTTGTGATTTCCGGACCTGAAGGCTATGAAGCTGATGAAGCAACTCTGGAAAATGCTAAAAAAGCAAACCTTAGCACAATC
>Ga0070729_10007933_pt1 | contig 10048 bp, 6 predicted proteins | sample tdDd472_FD_66725 | JGI IMG/M metagenome (GOLD analysis project Ga0070729, IMG submission 66725) | Marine sediment microbial communities from the Atlantic coast under amendment with organic carbon and nitrate - tdDd47.2 | ecosystem: Environmental > Aquatic > Marine > Coastal > Sediment | place...
GGCCGCCAGCGCGACGCGACCCGCTTGCTCGGCCAGGCGATCGAGACCTCGGCGAACAACCGCGAGATCGAGAGCGAGGCGCGCGCCCACCATGGTCTCGGCCAGCTCCGCCTCGACGACGGCGACGCGCGCACGGCGATCGGCACGCTCGACAAGGCGCTGGCGCTCGCGAAGAAGACGACGATCCGCGACCGCACCTTCGTGGTGCACGTACACATGACCCGCGCCGAGGCGATGCGCGCGCTCGGCGATCGGGCGGGCGAGCGCCGCGCCCTCGAGCAGGCCCGCGCCGCCGCCGAGGAGGCCGAGGCCTCCCTGCTCGGGGCCCGCGCCACCGCCGCCCTCGCGCAGACGCTCGAGGAGGAAGACCCGAGCCGGGCCGCGGACCTGTTCCGCGAGGCGGCGCGAGTCGCGTCCGAGGCGGGCGACGCCGAGAGCGCGAACGGCTGGCAGCGGCGAGGCCAGGTCAGTCAGCGCGCCGCCGGGTAGGGGGCCGGGTCCGGGTCCGGGTCCGGGTCCGGGTCCGGGTCCGGGTCCGGGTCCGGGTCCGGTTCCGGGATCGGCCCCACCTCCTCCCCGCCCGTGAGCCTGCTCACGCGGATCGGGCCATCAACGGTCCCTATCCCTCACCTAGGCTGTCCCTCGGTTGCGCAGGGTCCGAGCCGCCTGCTACAGACAATCGGCCTCGGCGAGCCCCCCAACCGTGGCGGTGGTCCTCTGGACCAGGTGGGCGTTTGCCGCTGCAGTACGGAGGATCGGATGAAGCGTGAAGCGCTCTGCGCTCTGGTCGCGTGTGCCTTGGTCGGCTGCACGGCGGCCCCCCCCGACGATGTGTCGGCCACCGAGGCCGGGATCGTCAACGGCACGGCGGGTGGTCTCGACTCCGTCGTGGTGCTCCAGAACTACGCGAGCGGCGGCCTGTGCACCGGCTCGCTGATCGCCGAGCGGGTCGTGTTGACGGCCAAGCACTGCGTCCAGGAGGCCTTCGAGCCCGGGCCGGTCTCGGCGAGCTCGATGATCGTCGGCATCGGTGACAACGCGCGGCGCCTCTCGCGCACCCTTCGGGTGCAGTCGATCACCGCGACCCCGGGCATGTACACGATGGACTCGCGGGGCTCGATCGGGCGTGAGCTCATCGGCACCGACGTCGCGGTGATGATCCTCCAGACCGGCGTGTCGGGGGTCGAGCCGCTCGAGATCATGCGCGAGAGCCCCTCCGGTCTGACCGGCCAGGTCATCACCGCCGTCGGCTACGGCCAGACTCCTTCCGGCGAGGTCGGTCAGAAGTACACGGCGATGGGCCGCGTGCAGGGCACCGAGGGGCCGTTGATCTACGTGGGCGCGCTCACCTGTCAGGGTGACTCCGGCGGCCCCGCGATCACCTCCGAGGGCCTCGTCGCGGGCGTGACCTCGTTCGGCGCGGGCGGCTGCGGCTCCGGCTATGGCGCGTACAACGCGATCTTCCCCTACCTCGACCTCATCGACGCCGCGCTGAACGAGGCGGGCAGCTGCCTCAACAACGGCGAGGAGACCTGTGACGGCGCGGACAACGACTGCGACGATCTGGTCGACGAGACCTGCACGCCGATCGGCGGCAGCTGCAGCTCGTCCGACGAGTGCGTCGGGCTGACCTGCCGGGCCACGAGCGCGGGTCGCATCTGCACGCAGCCCTGCGACCCGCTCCGGCCCGACTTCGGCTGCGAGCCCGGCTTCATCTGCGAGCGGGGCGAGGGCTGCGAGGGCTACTGCGTGACCAACGACGGCGCGGCAGATCTGCCGCTCGGCGCCGACTGCACCGCCAACGGCGAGTGCCGTTCGCTCTACTGCGCCGATCCCGGCGATGGGCGGCAGCGCTGCCTGCAGCCGTGCCGCGGCGACGAGGGCATGTGCCTCGCCGGCGAAGCCTGCGCGGCCAACCCCGGCGAGTGCAGCGGCTGCGTCGACGCCAACATCCTGATCGCGGACCGTGGCCTGGGCGAGGAGTGCGCCACCCCCGAAGAGTGCCGGTCCGGCGACTGCTTCGAGGACGCGGGGCGTCGCTACTGCACCCGCGCCTGCGGCGCCGACAGCGAGTGCCCCGACGGCTACCACTGCCGCGACGGCGAGCGCTGCGTCGCCGGCCCCCGCGGCGAGGTCGGCTCGCCTTGCGTGACCAGCGGCGACTGCAACGACGGACTGTTCTGCGCGTCGGATGGCGCGCGGAGCTGGTGCACCGAGATGTGTGACGACGACTGCCCCGACGGCTTCGCGTGCGTCGCCGCCGGCGGAACGATGGTGTGCGCGCCCGATCTGGGCCTCACCGGCGACGCCTGCATGACCGGCGCCGAGTGCGTGTCGGGCCTCTGCGTCCTCGGCGAGTGCAGCGTGATGTGCAGCGCAGACGTGCCGTGCTCGCCCGGCTTCGAGTGCCGGCGCACCGACGACACCACGGCCGCGGTCTGCGTCCGGCCCGCGCCGCTCGCGGAGGAGGACGGCGGCGGCTGCAGCGTGAGCGCCCGCCGTGACCGCGCGCCCGTGGGCGTGTGGCTCGTCGGCCTCGTCGCCCTCGGCCTGCTGTCGCACCGGAGGCGCGGATGTTGAAGCGCGCGCTGCTGATCGGGGCGCTCGCGATCGCCGGTTGCGCGACCGGCGCGCCGGAGGTCATCGACGCGAACGAGCAGGCCATCGTCGACGGCACCCGGGAGACCGGGCGGCCCGAGGTGGTGCTGCTGTTCAGCACGCGGGGCTCGAGCTGCACCGCGTCCATCATCTCGCCCTACGTCGTGCTCACGGCGTACCACTGCGTCGTCTCGGGCAGCGGGCCGGCGGCCCCGAGCAGCTTCCGCGTCTACGTGGGCAGCTCGCAGCGGCAGCTCACCGCGGAGTACCGCGTGCGCGAGGTGCGCCCGGTCCCCGGCGCCAGCTTCGGCGGGCGCAACGCCGGCGACGTGGCGCTGCTCGTGCTGTCGACCCCCGCGCGGGAGACCCCGCTCGAGCTCGGGCTCGAGGACCCGACGATCGCCCTGTCCGGGCAGTCGCTGACCGCGGTGGGCTTCGGCCAGACGCCGACGGGCGGCTCGCTCACCAAGTACACGACCGACACGCGGATGACCTACTACCAGACGGGCTACATCTTCGTGCCGCCGACCGTGTGTCAGGGTGACTCGGGCGGCCCGCTGATCGGGCCCGCCGGCCGCGTGTGGGGCGTGGCCTCGTTCATCACCAGCCCGGACGGGCGGACCGAGCCGCAGTGCGGCACCGCCCCGGGCGCGTACAACGAGATCTACCGCTACCTCGACTTCATCAATTCGGTGCTCGAGGAGAACGGCAGCTGCATCCCGTCGCCGTCGGGCGAGGAGACCTGCGACGGCACCGACGACGACTGCGACGAGATGGTCGACGAGGGCTGTATCCCGCTCGGCGATCCGTGCGCGGCCTCCGACGAGTGCGTCGGCGGGCTCTGCGCCGACACCGCCGCCGGGCGGATCTGCACCACCGAGTGCGACGGGCTGCGCCCCGAGGAGGGCTGCGGGCCGGGCTTCTTCTGCGCGGCCGACGGCTGCAACGGATATTGCGTGCGCGGCGAGCGGGGCATGGCCGGCAACGGCGCGGACTGCACCGCGAACACCGACTGCGCGTCGCTCTTCTGTCTCGATCCGGGCGACGGGCGGCAGCGCTGCCTCGACCCGTGTCGGGGCGACGCCGGGCTCTGCTACGCGGGCGAGGTCTGCGCGGCCAACCCGGGCGAGTGCGGCGGGTGCGTGGACGCGGGCATCGTGGCCGGTCAGCGCGGGCTCGGCGAAGCGTGTGACACCGACGACGAGTGCCGCGGCGACATGGTCTGCCAGGAGTACGCCGGCATCCGCGAGTGCGCGCGCCCCTGCGACTCCGACGAGTCTTGCGGCGAGGGCTTCGAGTGCCGCGACGGGCTGTGCCGACTCGATCGGCGTCAGGGCGTCGGCGGGACCTGCGCGGAGAACCCGGACTGCGGCGACGGCGTCTGCGCGTCTGCCGGCGCGCGAAGCTGGTGCACCGCGCAGTGCGCGAGCGAGGAAGACTGCCCCGAAGGGTTCGGCTGTCAGGACGCGGGCGGGGTCACCGTCTGCGCGCCGGAGCTCGGCCTCGACGGCGACGCGTGCATGACGTCGGACGACTGCGCCTCCGGCCTGTGCGCGACCGCGGACGGGATGAGCTTCTGCACGAGCTGGTGCGATCGGCGCACCCCGTGCGGCGCGGGCTTCGAGTGCCAGCGCACCGGCGGTGAGACGGCCGCCTGCGTCCCGGTCACGGAGGCGACCGAGTCGGGCGGTGGCTGCGCCGTCGAGCCGCGTGAGCCGGCGCCGGTCGCGCCGCTCGGCCTGGTGGGCCTCGCCCTGCTCGGCTGGCTCTACCGCCGCAGCGCGCGCTGAGGCTCGGGGCTCGCGCGGACCTCCACCTCGGGCGCGGCGGCGCGCGCGAGGTGGCGGCCGAACAGCCGCATCACCACGAGGTGCCCGAGGGCCTGCGTCGCCTCGTAGACGTACCAGGGCAGCGTGGGTGAGAAGTCGTGCACCGCGGCGACCACGCTCCGCGCGTCCGGCGTGAGGCGGAACTCGAACCGGCCGGGGCGCGGGCCGTCGGTCCGCGCGAGCAGCCCGCCGGTGACGTAGAACAGCGCGCGGTCGGTGGTGGTGCGCTCCTGGTCGAGGCGCAGCACGAGCAGCGGGGTGCGCATCCACAGCGCGTGGAAGCGCGCGACCGGGCCGTCGGTCTCGCAGCGCAGGCCGGGCACCGGCACCGACGGAAGCCAGCGCACGTACTCGTGCGCCACCCAGCGCGCGGTCGCGCGCGGCGGTCGAGGCAGCCGCTGGACCGAGCGCACGGTCCGCGCCGGGCGTAGGCGCGAGCGGTCGTCGCTCCGCGTCGCCATGCGCGGCTCGGGCGCGCCCGCCTCGTCGAACAGCGCTTGCTCGAGCGCCTGCTCGAACCCCAGCGCTCCATCCGCGAGCCAGCGCAGCAGCGGGTTGTCCCGAGCGACCATCTCGTGCTCGAGGCTGCGCACGAGCGGGCCGACGAGCGCGCGCGGCATGCCCGTGACCATCGCCACCCAGAGCGTGCTCAGCCGCGGCGTGAGCAGCGGCACCGGCACCATGCGCCGGCGGCTGCCGAGCACGTTGGCGGTGCGCTCCATCATCTCGCGGTAGCTCATGACGTCGGGCCCGCCGATGTCGAAGGCGCCCACGTGCGCCTCGGGCTCGGCGAGGACCCGCTGCACCGCGCGCACCACGTCGACCAACGCGATCGGCTGCGTCGGCGAGCTGGTCCAGCGCGGGAGCACCATCAGCGGCAGCCTGTGCACGAGCTTGGTGAGGATGTGCAACGACGAGCCGCCGGCGCCGACCACGAGGCCGGCGCGCAGCGCGGTGACGGGCGTCCCGTAGGCGCCGAGGGTCCGCTCGACCTCGAGCCGGCTCGCGAGGTGAGGCGACAGCTCGCGGCCCCCGCCGGGGACGAGGCCGCCGAGGTACACGATGTGTCGCACGCCTCGCGACGCGGCCGCCCGCGCGAAGTTGTCGGCGAGGATCAGGTCGAGGTCGGAGAACGACGCCTGCGTCAGCCGCGCCGACGGGAGCATCGAGTGCACGAGGTAGATCGCGACATCGCACCCCTCGAGCGCGTTCTCCACGTCGAGCAACGAGTACAGGTCGCACGCGCGCCACTCGACGCCGTCCCGCGCCGGTCGGCGCCGGCGGCTGAGCCCGATCACCCGGTAGTCCTTCGCCAGGGCCCGCGTGAGCGCGGAGCCGATGAACCCGGACGCACCCGCGATCGCGATGGTGGGTCGTTTCATGAGGCCAATATTGGCACTGTTTGGTTGGGTGTCGACCGTTTTAGTCGATTTAGAGGAGCTAAATGACCACCGGTGGCCCCGGCTCCGAGCCCGCGCCGAGCACGCGCATCACACCCGCGTGCGCCACGACCGCGGGGGCGGGATCGCGCGCAGCGTCAGTCCTCCCGACGGGCCGCGTCCTGGCGCGCTGGTATGCTGCCGGCTCGCATGGCTGAGGATCGCCCCTTCGCGCCGAGCGCCCGCAAGCTGCGCCGCGCTCGTCAGGCCGGCGAGGTCGCGCGCAGCCCGCTCGCGTCGAGCGCGGTCGTGCTCCTCGGCGTCGGGGGCGCGCTCGCGCTCGGCGGTCCCGGTTGGCTGGCGCGCTGGCGGGGCTTTGCGGTGCGCGCTCTGTCGGGGGAGGGCTCGGTCGAGGAGGCGATGGCGGTCGGCGCGGCCGGCGTGTTCGCGCCCCTCGCGGTGGCCGTGGTCGTCGGCGCCGCCGCCGGCTTCCTGCAGGTCGGTCCGCTGTGGACCACGGAGCCGCTCGGGCCGGACCTGTCGCGGCTCGATCCCGGGCGGGGGCTGCGCCGCCTCTTCGCGCCGTCGGAGATCGCGTCGCGGCTGCTCCCGGCGCTGCTCGGCGTGGTGCTCGTGGCCGTGGCGCTCGCGGTCCTGCGCGACGCGGCGGGGCTGCTCGGGCGCACGCGGCTGACGCCCGAGGCGGCGCTCGCGGCCGCCGGCGCGGTGCTCGGCGCGCTGTGGTGGCGGGGTTGCGCGGTGCTCGCGGTGGCCGGGGCGATCGCGCTGGTCTACCGCCGGTGGCGCTGGCGGACCGACCAGCGGATGAGTCGCCGCGAGGTGCTCCGCGAGCTGCGCGAGACCGAGGGCGATCCGGCCGCGCGGCGCGAGCGGGCGCGGCGCCGCCGGGCGCTCGCCGCGGCGACCTGGGCCGAGGCGCTCGCGCGGGCCGCGCTCGTCGTGCGCGGCGAGGCGATCGCGGTGGTGATCACGTGGGAGGACCGCGCGCGTGCGCCGGTGATCGCGTTCATCGCGCGCGGCGCGGCGGCGGCCCGGCTCGGAGTGGTGGCGGACGCGCCGGTGGCGGCCAGCGACGCGCTCGCCCGCGAGCTCGCGCTGTCCGGCGCGGGAGCGCGCGCGCCGCGGGCGACGTGGAGGCGCGTCGCGGCGGCGATGGTCGAGGGTGGCCGATGACCGAGACCGCGTCGTTGCTCGCGGGCGTCGAGCCGCCCGAGCGGTTCGTCGAGGTGGCGCTGCCGGTGCCGCTGCGGCGGCGGTTCACCTACCGCGCCCCACGGTCGCTCGGCGAGCTGCCGCTCGGGACGCGGGTCGCCGTGCCGTTCTCGGGGCGCAAGCTCGTGGGCGTCGTGGTCGGCCACCCGGAGAAGGCGCCCGAGGGGGTCAAGCGCCTCAAGGCCGTGGCGGGCGCGATCGAGTCCCAGCCCGCGTTCCCCCCGGAGCTGCTCGCGTTCTTGCTCGAGGCGGCCGACTACTATCTGCACCCCGTCGGCGAGGTGCTGCGGACCGCGGCCCCGGCGCTGCCCACCGACGCGATCCGATCGCTGCGCGAGGGCGGCTTCCTCGAGGCGGACGAGGGGCTGGCGGGGCCCGCGGTCGCGACCAAGCGCGAGACGTTCGTGCGGCGCACGGGCGGCGAGCCGAGCAAGCGGCTCGGGATCCACCAGCAGGCCGTGCTCGCCCTGCTCGACGAGCGGCCGGAGCTGTCGGTCGACGACCTGCGCGCGCACGTGAAGAACCCGCGGCAGGTGGTCCGGCGCCTGCACGAGCGCGAGCTCGTGCACGTCGAGGAGCGCGAGGTCCCGGCGGACCCGTTCTTCAGCGCCGCGATCGAGCGGGACACGCCCCCGCGCCCCACCGACGCGCAGCGCGCCGCGATCGAGACGCTGGTGGCCTCGCTGGGCGCGGGCCCGTCGACGCACCTGCTGCACGGGGTGACCGGGTCGGGCAAGACCGAGGTGTACCTGCGCGTCATCGAGGAGGCGCGCGAGCGAGGCCGCGGGGCGATCCTGCTCGTGCCGGAGATCGCGCTGACCCCGCAGCTCGTGTCGCGCTTCCGCGCGCGCTTCGGCGACGGGATCGCCGTGCTGCACAGCGGGCTCACCCAGGCGCAGCGGCACGCCGCGTGGCGCGGGCTGCGGCGGGGTGAGCTCAAGCTCGCGGTCGGCGCGCGGTCCGCGCTGTTCGCCCCGGTCGCCGACCTGGGCGTCATCGTGGTCGACGAGGAGCACGACGGCTCGTTCAAGCAGGAGGAGGGCTTCCGCTACCACGCGCGGGACATGGCGATCCTGCGCGCGCACCGCGCCGGCGCGGTGTGCATCCTCGGCACCGCGACCCCGAGCGTGGAGACGCGCTTCCGCGCCGCGCAGGGCAAGGTGGTGTACTCGTCGCTGCCCTCGCGGGCGACGCGGCACGCGCTGCCCGACGTGGAGATCGTGGACCTGCGCAACCACGGCGCGGGGCCCAGCGGGCACCCCCTGATCACGGGGCCGCTGCACCGCGCGCTCGAGGAGTGCCTCGGGCGCGGCGACCAGGCGATCCTGTTCCTCAACCGGCGCGGCTTCTCGCCGAGCTTGCGCTGCGGGGAGTGCGGCGAGCTCGCGCAGTGCCCGGCGTGCAGCGTCAGCCTCACCGAGCACCGGCGCGAGGGGCGGCTGCGGTGCCACTACTGCGGCTACGAGACGCCGATGTCGCTCGCGTGCCCGGACTGCGGCAAGGCGAGCCTCGTCCCGCTCGGCCTCGGCACCGAGCGCCTCGAGGACGCGCTCGCGCACGCCTTCGAGCCGGCGAAGGTCGCGCGCCTCGATCGGGACACCGCGGCGGGCGGGCGCGCGATCGAGTCGGTGCTCGATCGGGTGCGCCGCCGCGAGATCGACGTGCTCGTCGGCACGCAGATGGTGACCAAGGGCCACGACATCCCGGGGGTGACGCTCGTCGGGGTCGTGCTCGCGGATCAGTCCCTGGCGTTCCCGGACTTCCGCGCGTCCGAGCGCACGTTCCAGCTGCTGAGCCAGGTGGCGGGCCGCGCCGGGCGCGGCGAGCGCCCGGGGCGGGTGATCTTCCAGACGTTCCAGCCCAAGCACCCCGCGATCCTGGCGGCCGAGCGCCACGACTACGACGCGTTCTACCGGGCCGAGCTCGAGGATCGGCGCGACCTCGGGTACGCCCCGTTCGGGCGGCTCGTCGCGGTGCGGTGCAACGCGCCGGACGAGCGGCGCGCCCGCGAGGCGATGGATCGGCTCGCCGAGCGCGCCCACCAGCACCCCGCGGTGCGCGACCGGCGGGTGCAGGTGCTCGGCCCCACGCCCGCGCCGATCAAGAAGCTGCGGACCCGGTACCGCTTCCGGATGTTGCTGCGCGGATCCGACCGCCGCGCGCTGCGCTCGGTCGCCCACCACGTCAGCCTCGGGATCGCCGACGCCGCGAGCACCGTGCGCGCGCACGTGGACGTCGATCCGGTCTCGATGCTGTAACAGGGCGCGCCAGCGCCCTGCGACAGCATCCCCTTGCCCCTGCGCCTGCGCCTGCGCCTGCCCGACCCCCGACCCCGACCCCCGACCCGGGGCATGCGCAGGCGCAAGCGCATGCGCGCTTCGCGCGCGGCAAGGAGCAGGCTGCGTTGCAGCCTGCTACAGACCGCACGGTGTTCAGCGACCGCAGCGCGCCGGGCGAGCTCGAGACCAACCCGTGGACCCGCGCGGTGCAGGCGCGGCGCGCGTCGGGCGGGGCGCTGCTCGACCTCACCGTCTCAAACCCCACCGCGGCGGGCCTGCCTTACGACGAGGCCGCGATCCGCGCCGCGCTCTCCGACCCGGCGGTGACCTCGTACGCGCCCGATCCGCGCGGCCGCCGCGAGGCCCGCGACGCGCTCGTCGCCGCCGGGCTCGCGCCGAGCGCCGACCGCGTGTTCCTCACCGCGTCGACCTCCGAGGCGTACGCGCACCTGTTCACGCTCCTCGCCGATCCGGGCGACGAGGTCCTGGTCCCCGCGCCGAGCTACCCGCTGCTGTCGCACCTCGCGCACCTCGCCGGCGTCGCGCTCGTGCCGTACGAGGGCATCTACGACGGGCGCTGGACCTTCGACGCGCCGGCGCTGTTCGACGCGATCACCGAGCGCACCCGCGCGCTCGTCGCGGTCAGCCCCAACAACCCCACCGGCGCCTACCTCGACGCCGACGCGCTCGCCGCGCTCGCGGCGCTCGAGCTGCCGCTGATCGTCGACGA
>Ga0070729_10007936_pt1 | contig 10043 bp, 7 predicted proteins | sample tdDd472_FD_66725 | JGI IMG/M metagenome (GOLD analysis project Ga0070729, IMG submission 66725) | Marine sediment microbial communities from the Atlantic coast under amendment with organic carbon and nitrate - tdDd47.2 | ecosystem: Environmental > Aquatic > Marine > Coastal > Sediment | place...
TCGACAGGCTGTGAACTGCCCACACGCTCAAACGAATTGTATTCAACCACCCGGAGGATCTTCTCCTGTGCTTCCATAGGAATAGAGCCAATCTCATCGAGAAAAAGGGTTCCCCCATCCGCCGCCTCAAAGCGTCCGGTTCTTCGACTCTCAGCGCCAGTAAAAGCGCCTTTTTCAAAGCCAAACAGTTCCGCCTCAATAAGGGAAGGCGATAGCGTCGCACAATTTAAGGTAACAAATGGCCCCTGCCACCTTTTAGATAAAAAATGCAAACGGCTAGCGGCCAGTTCTTTTCCCGTCCCCCGTTCCCCTATCAACAACACAGGCCTGTCAACTGGAGCTACGCGGGACAGACGTTCCTGAAAATCAAGAAATGTCTCTGACTGGCCAAGGGCTTCCCCCCGGGAGGATGTAAAAACTGATTCTTTAGTTATCGTCATGTTACTCAAAACGAATATGGTTATTTTAACCTTTTTATCGTCACCAAAGCACTACAATGGCTATATTAACCAGAACGGAAAGAATATGCAAGCCCTCAACGCTACGGATTTCCGTTGTTTTTAATTTTCTGCCAAACGGGCACACATTCTGCTTTATAGAAGGTAAACCACAACCACATTTTGGAGGAAGGACATGGGAATTTTCACACGATTCAGCGACATAATCAGCTCAAACATCAACTCCATGCTCGATAAGGCGGAAGACCCCGAAAAGATGATCAAACTGATGATCCACGAAATGGAGGACACCCTCATCGAGCTTAAATCATCCTGTGCCGGAGTTATTGCCGGACGTAAGAAAGTTGAAAGAAAGCTCGAAGAAATCAACGACAAAAAAGATCTTTGGGGTAAACGTGCCAACCTGGCCGTTGTTAAAGGCAGGGATAATCTGGCCAGGGAAGCACTCATCGAAAAACGCCGCTTCTCCGTAGCCGCCGAAGCCCTCGAAAGCGAACTAGGGGAATATGCCGGACTCGTCGCACAATACCATGAAGATATTTCCGAACTGGAAAGCAAACTCAATAATGCCAAGGAAAAAAAGAGAGTGCTCGTCCAGCGTCACAAGCGAGCTACCGGAAAAAAACGTGCCCAGCAGGACATTCGCCGCAGCAACAGCGGAGATACCATGGCCCGATTCGATAAACTCGAAAGCAGGATCGAACAGATGGAGGCCGAAGCCGATCTGGTGAATATGTCTAACAAACCAACTATCGAAGAAGAATTTGACAATCTTGCCTCAGATGACGAAATTGAGAGTGAACTGGCCAAGATCAAGCAAGCGCAATCCAGCAATAGAAATGACGCCGTTTAGGGTCTTTTTATTACAGCACTGCAGAGGTTGCCTAACAAAAGACCAATAACATATAACCACCGACCGGAGTTAAGCCACCATGCTCAATATCATTATCGTTGCCATCGTTTTCGGATCTATCATAGCCTTAGCAACGCTCATCTGCGGGACCATTTTGATTATTGTCAAAACCCGCACCAACAGATATTCCAATGGGGCCTCCGACAGTGAGGAAGCCAGGATGGTCCAGGAAATTTATCAGGGACTGGAAAAACTGGAAGAACGAATTGATTCCCTTGAAACGATCCTGACGGAAGATCAGGAAAAGGATGGGTACGAAAAATGACAAGATATTATGAAAAACAAGGCGGTATCTACCGTGCGCGAAACGGCGTTTTCCTGGGAGTATGTAAAGGGATCGCAGAATATTTCGACCTCTCCGTCTTCTGGCTACGTCTAGCACTGGTAATTGTATTTATCTTCAGCGGCTTCTGGCCGGTGATCGGCGTCTACCTGGTAGCAGCTTTTTTCATGAAACCAAAACCGATCAAACCTATTGAAAGCGAGGAAGAGCGGGACTTTTATGATAGTTACGTGCATTCACCAAAGACCGCAGCCCAGCGCTTGAGAAAAAAATTCGACGAGCTGGAAAGAAGAATCAGGGGAATGGAGGACAAGGTTACCGGCCGTGAATATGAGTGGGAGAGACGATTCCGTTCATAAGCTCATCCAGCTCACACATCGTGTGGCTTTTTTAACAAAGCATGCCTCACAGGAAAACAGAGGTGGATTTTTCCTCCTCATGCATTATTTGTTTACATAAGAAGTTAGATCTCCTTGAACGATAGCCTAACAGAAATGCTAGTGCAGAATATACAACTTCAAAAGGAGAAAATTATGTCACAGATACTTCACTGCTGCATGCTTCTCTACATTGTGTTTGTTATAGCCGAAATCAGAAACGTCCTTTTATACAGTGACCCCCGGCATCCCGAACCAATCACCATCTGGGATGAAATACAGCAACCTCCGGGCGATAAAGATTACACATTAACGTACAAGCTCTAAACAGTATCACTTCAGTTGCTGAAATGGTTCCAACTGCTGAGAATACTATGTGCTGCAAGTTTAGTGCGGTCAGAAAGACTGTCCCGGACCATATACTCCTTTTCACTATGGTCGCAATCGCCAATAGGACCTAGGCCGTCTACTACCGGAATACCGGCTTCGGCAATAACGCTCGCATCAGATACTCCGCTCCGCAATTCTTCCCTGCACAGCAAACCAAGCATACCAGCTTCCCGAGAGACTATCTGAAAGAGTTCCCGATTGCCCGCAGACTGGACCATCGGCAACCTCAAAAGCGTTCTGTGCAACTCCGCCCGAGTACCGGGTACCACACATTCCAGGGCAATTTGCTCAATCTTCATCGCTGTACTTTCGGCGTCCACTAACTCCATAAACCTCGTATCTATTTCAGCTACAGCCGAGTCAGCAACAGTATTCGGGCCTATTCCACCTGTAATCACTCCGACGTTAACGACTATCCCCTTCCGGTCATCATTAAGTCTTTCCAAATCAATAATTTTATGGGCCAACTCCAGAATGGCACTTGCTTTCTCCGAACCGACAAATGCAGCATGACCAGCCTGACCTTTGACGGCAAGAAGGTAGCCGATCTCGCCCTTACGTCCGGTTACAATTTCTCCATTCAGCCCGCCACATTCAAAACCAAGCCCCAAAAGACTTCTCTCCGCCTCTGTCCTGATAAGAGGTGCGGATGCCGGAGAGCCGATTTCCTCATCTGAATTGCATATAAAGGCAAGTGGAATTTTTTCAAGCAAGCGGCAAGAAGCAAGCGCCTTAAGGGCAAAAACAGCGGTGACAAGTCCGCCTTTCATGTCAATCACTCCAGGGCCAAAAACCTTTTTACCGTCATCCCTATACCAGTCAAAAGAACTCTCGACAGGATAGACCGTATCCATATGACCAACCAACAAAACTGAAGGGATTCCAACCCGATAGGCAGGAGAGCGAAAGATGAGCTGATCACCGACCTCAGTCTCCTTCACCACCTCAATGGTCATTCCGGTTCCCTTCAGACTTGCAGCGATCATCTGCCCGACAGCATCAACCCCCTCTTTAAAACGGGAAAAGCTTTGCTGTAAAACAAGCTGCTCCAGCAAGCGGAACTGTTCTTTTTGACTCTTCTCAACAAAGGCAATAAGTGACTCTTTCATCATCTTTATATTTTGGATTCATTAAAAAACTCAAGATGTTACATCCAGAGCTTTGGTCCCATCAAAATTACTCATAACTTCAGGAGCATTGACCTGCGCCGGGGTATGTTCATACACCCGAAAAATTGTGCAATAGAGGACAGGGACAACCACCAGGGTAAGAATCGTCGCGAAGGTAAGGCCCCCCATAATCGTCACCGCCATTGCCCCGAAAAAAGCATCCGAGAGGAGAGGAATCATACCCAGCACCGTAGTAAACGCCGCGAGAGCCACTGGCCGCACACGACTGACAGCCGAATCGATAACTGCCTGAAGTGGCTTCTTACCCAAAGCCAGATCAATATTAATTTGATCTAGCAAAACAATTTCATTTTTCATCAGCATCCCCGAGAGACTCAGGAAACCAAGCAAGGCCATAAATCCGAACGGCATATCAAAAATAAGCAGTCCTGCTGCCATGCCAATTAGCGCCAAGGGTAAACCAAGAAAAATAATAATTGGATGCCGGAGTGAGTTAAATAGCATTACCGAAATAAAAAACATAGCAGAAAATGCCAGGGGCACCTTGGCCATCAGCTTCTTATTTGCATCTGTCGAATTTTCATACTCACCACCCCATTCAAGACTATACCCATGGGGCAGTTCAATCGCCTCAATGCCAGCACGCAGCTCACGAAAAAGTGCGTCCCCAGTTCCAGTCAATTGCAGGCAGGAAACGGTCATTGTCCGCATACGATTCAGTCGCCGGATAACCGGGTCTTCCCACTCAGTGGTCATACCGTCCACCACTTGCCCTAAGGGGACTGAAGTCCCTACTGCATCACTCCAGACCATGACATTTTCAAGGTTTTGTATACCTTCACGCTGCTTGGCGGGCGGTCTGACAATAATTGGCAACAGATCTTCCCCTTCCCGGTAAAGCCCTGCCATGGTTCCTGAAAAATTTCCAGCGAGAGAAGTAGCAATCTCGGGTCTGTTCACCCCAATTTCACGAGATCTTGCACCAGCCATCTGAACAGAACCAACCTTAACCCTTTCTCCCCAATCGGAACGGACAGTACTGGTATTGTCATGGTTCCACATTATACTTTTGGTCTGATCAGCCAAACTTCGCAACACATCACTATCAGGCCCTTTAAAACGTGCCTCCACAGCACCACCGCCCGGCCCGAGCTTAAACCCTTCTACCTTGGTAACGGCATCTGGATGATTTACGTCCAGATATCGACGAACCTCAGGCATCAAGCCTTTAATTTTCCTATAATCATCCACCGATACCAGGAGTTGTCCGTAGCCACTCAGGGGCATCTCCGGTTCATAGGTGAGAATGAAACGCAAAGCGCCTTGCCCAACAAAATTGGTTACATTGGTAACCCCTTCAAGCGAACGTATAAACACTTCGGCTTTTCCCAGTTCCGCATCCGTTCGTGTGATATGTGTACCTTCAGGAAAGGTGAAGTCAACCATGAACTGCGGACGGGTAGAGCCAGGAAAGAAATTTTGTTTCACAAACCCAAAACCGTAGATGGCTACTCCCAACATAGCAACAACGACCATAAGAGTCAGCCAGCGGAATTGGATACAGCTGTAAAGAAATGACCTATAACCTCTAAAAAAAGCATTATCGTAGAGACCTTTTTTATCAGCAGCGTTAGCACTTGGAATGAACGTCACACAGAGGTAAGGCACAACTGTTACAGCAAAAATCCAACTCCAGCCAAGTGCCAGTGCTATTACCTGAAAAAGGCTTCCTAAGAATTCGCCCGTTATGTCTTTAGACAGTGAGATAGCAGCAAATGCCAAAATAGCTATCACCGTCGCACCAAGAAGCGGCCATTGGGTTTCCTGCACGGTCTGTTCAGCCGCTTTAACACCCATGACCCCTTGACGGGTCTTGATGATATACCCTTCCGCCACCACAATCGCATTATCTACCAACATACCAAGAGCAATAATCAGGGCTCCGAGGGATATGCGCTGCAGATTAATATCCAGGGCAAGCATGCTAATAAAGGTCGCCAGAATAGTAATCAGGAGAATAGCGCCGATAATAATCCCTTCACGCAGCCCCATGAAGATAACCAGTAGAAAGACAACGATCGCAACAGCTTCCAAGAGGTTGAGAATAAAACCATCAACAGCAGTTCGTACCGTGTCGGCCTGGTAAGCAATAATCTGAATTTCAACCCCAAGCGGAATTCGGGATTGCAACTCTGCCAGTTTTTCTTTTACAGCATCCCCCATAGTGACAACATTACCACCTGACTTGGTGGAAATTCCAAGACCGACAGCTTGCTCGCCATTCTGGCGAAGCAAAGCCTGTGGAGGATCGACAAAACCTTTAGTGATGGTTGCCACATCTTTTAGGCGAATCATACCGCTGTTCTGTCCACCATGAATAAGCTGCTCGCCCATATCATTTACAGAAACATAGTCACCGGTTACCCGCAGGCGTACATGCTCCGAGCCAACTTTTACCTGTCCCGCTTCTGTCACCGAATTTTGCTGACTGATTGTCTTGAAGATGGCGGCTGGCGGCAGCCCCAAACGGGCCAGTTTGGCCCGGTCAAATTCCACATAGACCACCTCCTGCTGAAATCCCCAAAAATCAATTTTACCGACATCTTCACAGAGAAGTAGTTCACGCCTGAGATCTTCTGCGACCTTCTGCAGGTCATGCTGGGAGTAACCATCACCGGTGATCGCAAAGAAAACACCAAAGACATCACCAAAATCATCCTGAATTATGGGTGCCAGAGAACCAGGTGGCAAGTATGCTGTCACTCCAGTTACTTTCCTCCGCAATTCATCCCAAACCTGCGGCAAGGTATCTTTGTCATAAGAATCCTCAATCTCTGTGTAGATAATTGATAAACCAGCGCGCGAAATTGACCTGACCTCATGGAGTTGCTTGAGTTCTTGGATAGCAGTTTCCAGGGGCTCGGTAATTTCCATCTCCACTTCTTTGGCAGTGGCCCCTGGGTACTGGGTAAAGATCACCGCCTGCTTAATGGTAAATTGCGGATCCTCCAGACGACCGATTTTACCATAGGAGAGGAAGCCACCTATTGAGACCATCAAGGTCAGGACGAGGATTACTACTCTGTTATTTAATGCATAACTGACAAGGCTCATCCGTCAAGTCCCTCACGACCATCCCGCACTGGTCTTACCTGCATATTTTCACGTAGGCTGTGGACACCCGAAACAGCAACTCGCTGGCCAGTTTCCAGACTATCTATAATTTCAATACCACCTTCACAAAGTGCCCCGAGTGTTATTTTGGTTTTACGAGGGGCACCACCCGTTTCCGGAATAACCCAGGCGTATGAATTCCCATCACTCCCGCCAAACACCGCCTCAACCGGGACAAATCTTATACTTTGGACGGTTTTATATCTTTCTGAAGTCATGGATGTGGTGACACTCACAGTCGCAGTCATACCCGGCAACACACTCATATCTCCTGGCGGCATAACACTGACTGCTACCTCATAGGTTCTGGTAACCGGATCCGACAGCACCCTGAATTCTCTAACTTCCCCAGGGAACCAGCGCTCACCATCCGCATCAAAATTAACCAGAATATCTCTAAATGCGTCGGTGCCTCCATGGGCTATAAGTCCTTCAGGTACCTGAATCACCACGTCAATCTTAGAAATATCCTTAAAGGCAAGAACCGGTGCCTGCTTTTTGATATGTTCATGGTTTTCAACATACCTATGGGCAACAACCCCATCATAGGGGGCTACTATTACAGTATCATCAAGTGCCTTTTCACGTATACGCAACTCTGCCCTGGCCACATCAAACGTTGTTTTAGCATTGTCATACTCCGCCTGCGAAATCACATTTCTCTTCTGCAAGATCTTTGTTCTGGTAAACTCAAGCTCGGCTCGCAGAAAATTGGCTTTGGCCGCATCAACTGCATGAAGGAAATCCCGCTGGTCAATCTTTGCCAGAACCTCTCCCTTCATAACATTTTTCCCCTCTTGGCCGTTCAGCTCCACCAGGAGGCCATCGAGGGAAAAAGCAACCTCCACTCGACTCTGCGCCTGAACCGTGCCCGGAAATAAACGCTTTTTCTCCTGGAGAGCGTCCTGCACGATGGCAGTTGGCACTGGTCGCACACTTGCTTTGGCTATTTCGTTTGTTTCATTCAGCGCAACTGTTCCGGAAACTACTGCATACCAACAGGTCGTTGCTATGGCACAGGACACCGCTGCCATAATCAACCAATACTTTTTCTTTACCATCATCTTTTTCAACTCCACCCCCGATAATCGGGAAATAACTTTGGATTCTATTTCAAGTCAACTGTCAACGGCAGCCCCAGTTCCAATATCATTGCACGCGCCAGAGTTCTGGCGGTCGTATGATAAAATCCAGGATTTAAAGTATGTGCACCACGTACCAATTCGATTGGTTTCTTAGCCATGGAGTAAAAGAGCACATGACTGTGCAAAAGATCTGACCAGGCAGCAGCTTCCTCATCTGACGCGTCGATTCGTATCATTTTATAAAAAGCAATCGCACTCTCGTCATCGGGTTTAAACAGTTTTTCCGTCAAGACTTCTAAAGCCTTAGTAGGACTTGCGAGTTCACGGATTAATATCATCGTTTCCCATTCTGGGCGTTCAGGTCTGAAATAGTCGTTAATTGTTCGAAACACCGTTTCCCTGATGATCTCCGCCTGCCCCTGGCTTGTCTCAGCCAACACAGGATTTTCCGCAACAACATCACCGAAACTGGTAGGCTTGCCTCGCTCATGGGCATATATAAACGACTCAATATACAGGTTCTCTTTACTACCAAAATGATAATGGATAGCGCTCAATTTTACCTTTGCACTCTCTACTATCATTCTGGTCGTAACACCGTCGAACCCATGCTCAGCAAACAGCTCGCCAGCACAAACAATCAATAATCCCTTTGTGTTCAATGTCTTGTTCTCCATCAATTCCCCACGTAATGATCTGCCACCCTCAATCACTTAGCTGTCAACCGACCGATATTAGGTCGGTCGACCGATCCAGTCAAGGTTTTTTTCCACTTTGCAATAATCGACGAGGAGGTTAAATATTTTGACAATTGATCGAAAATGGATCAAATACAGATGCGAACTGCCTGGACTCAGACCAGCAAGATATTCTGATCACCGTGAGAGACGATGGCCAGCGAAATCGTTAAAAACCCGGATACACAGTCACCACAGCAAATAATGGCGAGGAGGCGGTTAGGTACGCAAAGAACCCTACAGATCTTGTATTGCTGGATATGGCGCTGGGTGACGCAATGAGCGGACAAGAAACATTTACAAAAATGATCGAGCTGAACCCAACACAAAAAGTAGTAGTCGTCAGCGGCTATTCCACCAACGAAGATGTTATTAAGACACTGAAACTTGGTGCAGCTCCTTTATCAAAAAACCATACACCATAGAGGAGCTAAGCAGGGCAATTCAGGAATGCTTTGAGACTGGTTCGCACCAGAAATTTGGCCAATAGACAATTTTTCTATACTAGGTATTGACCTCCTGATCAAGTCTTACAAACAGAGAAACAGAATCTCTGTTGAAATTCATGATAGCAAACCTTTTTGGGCCTGGGCCTGAATAGCCGTAATCGCAACAGTATTTACTATATCAGTCACCACACAACCACGACTGAGGTCATTTACAGGTTTATTTAATCCCTGCATGATAGGCCCAATAGCCACTGCCCCGGCAGAACGTTGAACCGCCTTATAGGTGTTGTTACCTGTATTGAGATCCGGAAATATAAAAACTGTCGCTTTACCAGCTACTTTACTCTCGGGCATTTTCGTTGCAGCAACAACTGGATCCACCGCCGCATCATACTGGATTGGCCCTTCGAGAAGCAGGTCAGGCGCCAGCGTATGAGCAATTTCTGTTGCCTTTTTAACTTTTTCGACTTCTTCACCTATCCCGGATGTACCTGAAGAGTATGACAGCATTGCCACAAAAGGTTTTATTCCAAACAGCACAGCAGTTCTTGATGATTCTATGGCTATTTCAGCAAGCTGCTCTGCTGTAGGTTTGGGATTAACGGCACAATCACCATAAACAAGCACTCTGTCTTCAAGACACATAAAAAACACAGAAGACATAATGGTACTTCCGGGTTTTGTTTTTACGAATTCCAGAGAGGGTCTCACTGTATTCAGAGTCGAGTGCACCGCCCCGGACACCATACCGTCAGCATGTCCTTTATATACCATCATAGTGCCAAAATAATTAACAGCAGACATCACGTCTCGCGCATTATCCGGTGTAATTCCTTTATGTTTTCTGAGCGCAAAATAGGTTGCGACATAGTCATCGAAAAGATCTGACTCAACAGGATCAATAATCCTCACGTCAGCAAGCGCTAAACCAAGGGCTAAAATCTTACTTTTAATTGCCTGAACTTTACCGAGCAGAACGATCTCGACCGCGTCCCGGTGAATGAGTATTTCGGCTGCCCGCAATATCCGTTCATCATCTCCCTCTGG
>Ga0070729_10007937_pt1 | contig 10039 bp, 8 predicted proteins | sample tdDd472_FD_66725 | JGI IMG/M metagenome (GOLD analysis project Ga0070729, IMG submission 66725) | Marine sediment microbial communities from the Atlantic coast under amendment with organic carbon and nitrate - tdDd47.2 | ecosystem: Environmental > Aquatic > Marine > Coastal > Sediment | place...
ATCGAGTTTCTCTCCGCCGCTCAGGCGCTCGACTTCCAGCCGCTGGCGCCGAGCAAGCGGGTCGGAGCCGTACGCAAGGTGATTCGCGACAACGTCCCCCACCTCGCGAAGGATCGCTTCCTCGCGCGCGACATCGAGACCGCCGAACGCGTCATGACCGACGGCTCGCTGCTCAAGGCCGCGGGGAAACTAACTTCCTTCTAGGATCTCGCGAATCTGCGCAAGGTGGTGCTGCGTGTGGATCTCCACGAAGCGCAGCCACTCCAACCCGTCAAGCGGCCCGAGGTACGGATGCGGGACCGTGCCGCTCGTGAGGTCGGCCGCCGCAGCCTCGCGCAGCAACTCCAGGCACAGCGCCAGGTTGGCGCGCGCGGCGTCGACGTTCCCGGACTCCGCGGGTTGCGTCCCGTCCGGAGCATCGGCGCCGCGCGGGATGGTGCCACTGCGCAGGATGCGTCGCGCCAATACCTCGGCCCTCCCTTCGCGGGGCTCACCGCCTCCGCCCGCGATCAATCGGGCGGCTTTCAGCGAACGGAGATTGGCGAGGGAAACGTGCTCGAGATGCTGCTCCACGTTCCAGCCGCTCGACGTAGCGCGCTGTTGCAGCTGATCATCCGGGAGCTCCGTGAGTTTTTGCGCGGCGGTGAGTACCGCTTCCGCCTGACGAACGAGTTCCGACTGCTGCATGCTGCAGGCAGTCTAAGGCGTCATCGTCGGGTGCGCTCGGGGCGACGGCGCGTTCTCGGGGGGTAAGATCGCTTCATGCTCGTCGGGCTCTCGGTCCTATTCGTCTCGTTCGCCCGTGCCGGACGCAGCTAGGCCATGCGGAGGTTCGTCGTTCTTTCCCTCGCGCTCGTTTGTCTGCTGGTAGGCGCTGTGTTCTGGCGGGACGGGGAATTGGCTCGCGCAAGGCCACCGGATTCCGAAGAGCTGAATCGGCCCGATGCCGCCACAGCTGTCGAGCAACCCCTGCAACCGCAGCTCGAGCGAACTGACGCCGTCAACAACAATGCGGAGACGAAGCCGGAGACCGTTTTCGGCGGCCCGCGCGAAGACTACGGGGAGCTCCGAAGGTTACGCGGCAAGGTGGTTTGGTACGACGGGACGCCGGTTTCGTCGGCAGACGTTGACCTTCTCTCTTCCCCGTTCGACGGATTCACCCAGTTCGCGCTCGGGCATGCCAGCGAGGTGGATTCCGGCTCGCAAACCGACGAGGACGGTCGATTCCAGGTCGACTGGGTCGCGGGCGGCATGTGGGAGTTGACGGTCCGCTATGGCAACGACTGCACCTTCGTCATCCAGGCGCCGCCTCTCGCCGACGAGATTACGGTCGTGATTCCGCGCCGCACCACCATCCTCGAGGTCGTAGTGGTTCGCGAGGCGACGGGAGATCCGATCGCGGATGCGGGCGTCAGAGCTCACCGCGGCTCCTTCTCCTGGAACGCTGAACGGACCAACGCGGACGGACTGACCGCATTTCGCGGCCCGTCCGGCGGCCCCGTGCGCGTCACGGTCCAGGTACCGGACGGGGAACGGATCATCGACCACTTCGTCGAATGCAAGGCGGGAGAGATCACGCGCACACGCATCCCCATCGGACGCGGCCTGACCGTCCGTGGCACGGTCGTCGCCGACGACTCCGGCACACCCGTGGTGGGAGCAGAAGTCAATCTGGGGCTCCACCTCGATCCTTCGCTCCGCGGCCCGAAGACGGACAGCAGGGGCTGGTTCGTCTGGGATTCGCTTCCGTGGGATTCCAACACTCGCCGCACGTTGAGTGTCGCCGCGGACGGATTCGCGCCTTGGCAGGGTCAGATAGGCCACCCGAATGAAGACGGCGCGGAGCAGGTACTCGAGATCCGGTTGCTGCGCCCGGCGACGGTGCGGCTCCGCTGCCTCCACGCGGATGGCTCGCCGCGCAAAGGCGTGCTGGTCATCGCTGAAACCCAGCGTCTCATCCCCGAAGAGCGAGTCGTCGCCGCCGACGGCGACGCCGGCCACACCGATGCCGACGGCTGCGTGACGTTCGCGAAACTCGCGCCGGGCGACGGGGGCAAGGTCACGTGCTGGGTGAAAGGCGCAATCGCCGCCGAGGTGCCGTTCACGGCGATCGCGGCTTCCGAAGTTCGTGACCTGGGCGACGTCGTCATTCACGATCCACGCGCGCTGGAGGGCATCGTTCGCATCGCAACGGGCGAACCTGCGGCGGGAGCGTTCGTCGTACTGGAGGAGCACAACGACGAAGACGAGGAATACGCCGCACTTTCGTCCGCGCTCATCGCACCCCGATTCGGCGCGCGCGTATGCGCCGATGGTCGCTTCCGGATCCGCGGCGTACAGCCGGGCAATTGGGATCTGCTGGTCTACGGCGGCGGTCATCCACGCCTGCTGCGCGCTGCCATCCCGATCCCTGAAACCGGGACGATTCCGGAACTCAAACTGCGGCTGCCCGAGCACGTCTCCCTTCGCGGACGCGTCGTCGATTCCGACGGACGTGGAGTCGCGAACCTCGAAGTGATGTACATGCGCTCGCGCCCCGTCGCGGCAAACCTGATCGAAAGCGTACGCACGGATGCCGAAGGACGCTTCGAGATCGCCGGTTTCACGCGCGAGGACGAGAACGTTCCGCTGTACGCCGGGTCGGCCCACCGCAAAGTCACGCCCAGGGACGGGCCGGTCGAGATCCGAGTCGAGTAGGAAATCGCCTCGCTGCGGCGAGCCTCGCGACCGTCCGCTACCATCTGCGGCGAGGAGGAAAACATGGAAATCACGCTGGCAGCACTCTGGCTCCCCATCCTGCTTTCGAGCGTCGCGATCTTCTTCGCGAGCTTCGTGCTGTGGACGATCTCGCCGCATCACAAGCCCGACTGGAAAGGGCTGCCCAACGAAGACGGCGTGATGGACGTGCTACGCGACCAGGGCGCCTCGCAGCCGGGGCAGTACGTGTTCCCGTACTGCGCGAGTAACGACGACATGAAGTCCGAGGCGTACCAGAAGAAGTACGCCGATGGACCGAGCGGCATGCTGGTCATTCGCCCCAAGGGCGGCTGGAACATGGGCAGCTCGCTGGTGCAGTCGCTCGTCTACAACATCTTCCTCGTGGCCGTCGCGGCATACCTCGCGACCATCGGACTCACCAAGGCGACGCCTACGGGCGACGTGTTTCGCTTCATCTCCACCACCGTCTGGCTCGGTTGCGCCGGAGCACTCGGTTGGGGCGCGATCTGGTGGGCGCGCAGTTGGTCGAGCATCGCCAAGGAAGCCTTCGACGGGCTGATCTACGGCCTGCTCAGCGGCGGAATCTTTCTTTGGATGTGGCCGAGCTAACGCTGGGCGACAACCTGGATCCGACTCCACGAATCGCGGCCGTCCGGATTGGCAGCTCGATGCTCGCGCTGCGAGTCCGTGTCGGCCGCCGCGCAATGGACGAGGCTGAATCCGCCTTCCGCGAACGCCGTCCGGAGTGCGTCCTCGCCGCGGACAACGAAGCCGGACTTGTGGCGCGCGAAACGCGTCGCGAGTTCGCGCATGGGCGCGTCGATGGAGGCTCCCGCTGTGGCGGCGCGCGCACCGAACGCTTCGGCCTGCTCTGCCGTGAAGCGGATCCGATCTTCCGGGTAGTTCGGACGCACGGACTGCGAAGTCACGACATGACCGCCGGGGCGCAGCACGGTGTGCCATCGCCGAACGAGATCGACGTGCCGGTCCGGCGGAACGAAACTGAAGAACGAGTGCGTACAGATCACGTCGAACGGATCCGCCGAATCGAAAGTAAGGACATCGCCCCTGCACACCGTCGGCTCGATTCCGCATCGACGCGCGAACCACTGATTGACACGGAGCGGCGTTTCGCAATGGTCGACGACGGTGATCTCGGGATCGATGCCCGCCGCCCGGTAGCCGCCGATCACCTGCGCCAGCATTCCCGAGTCGGCGCTCCCGGCGATCAACACACGGGCGCTGCCGTCCGCGTTTGCCAAATCCCGGAACACCGCCTGGAAAAAACCCGCCTCTGCCTTCATGCCGGAGATTACGCCGGCGAGGCGCAAGTACTGCCAAGCGCCGTGGTACCAATCGCACCCGTCGCAATACTGCTCGGACCATGCGCGCGCGAGCGGCGCGCTTTCGTGGAGCGGCTCCTCGGTCGTCACGCGTGGACCTTGAGCCGCGCACCCACGGTGTAGCGGCACAGTTTGTCTTCGTCCAGCGTGACTCCGAGGCCGGGACCGTCCGGCACGGTGGCGAAGCCGTTCGCCAAACAAATGTCTTCGCGAATGACATCGTCCGCGAAGCGCTCCAACGGGGAGCCATAGCCGATGGGCTCGCTCACGTGGCCGACCGATGCGCAAAAGTGCAGGATCGCCGCCGTTCCAATTCCGAACGTGTGCTTCGACCCCATGTTGCACTCGAGCCCCGCCGCACGCGCAACCTCGACCATGCGCACGCCTTCGGAGATGCCCCCGACTCGTGCGAGCTTGATCGTGACCATGTTCGCCGCGCGCATGCGCGCCACCATTGCGACATCGGCCGAACACATCACGCTCTCATCCGCGGCAACCGTGACCGACGTCGCCGCAGTCACGCGCGCCATGCCTTCGAGGTCCCACCATGCACACGGCTGTTCGAGGTTCGCAAGTCCGTGCGGTTCGAGCGCCGTGACGACCGCCACCGCGTCCTCGACCGAGTAGGCCTGGTTCGGATCGATCTCGAGCGGGAACTCGTCCCCCACCGCGCGCCGCACCGCGAGGAACCGCTCGACGTCCGCACGCCAGTCCGCGCTGCCTTTCAGGGTCAGGCCGCGGTACCCCTGCTCACGCAGCGCGACCGCGCACGCAACCAGTTCGTCCGGCGGAGTGATCGGCAGGCTGCGCCCGACCGCCAGCCGCGGACGCTGAACTCCGCCCAACAGAACGGCCACGGGCACATCCTGCTCGCGCGCCTTGATGTCGTGCAGCGCGATGTCGAGCGCCGCGCGCGAATACGGAAACGAGTACTGCTCGCAACAGGCACGATCGAGGAGGCCGAGAGCGCCATCGATGTCGAGCGGGTCCGCTCCGAGCAGCAGCGGGCCCAATCTGCGCTCGAGGATCAGGGGCACCGTTTCCACCGTCTCACCCGACCGGTCGGGGAACAGGAACGAAGCCTCGCCCAGACCCGCCAAGCCCGTATCCGTCACGATCCGCACAACCACGCCCTCGGCGTGACGGACCGTACCTCGTGACGTGGTGTAGGCCGACTTGTACGGAACACGGACCGGCCAGATCTCGATGCCGGTAATGATCACGAAGTGCTCCCCAGCGCGACGAAGGCCCGATGGAGGTGGCGGCCGACCTGCTCCTTGCGTCGATTTCGCTCCGCGATGGCGGAGGTTCCCGGGCCCAGCAGAGTAGGGCAGGTGTTGATCTCGAACACCTGGATTCTTCCGTCCTTCATGCCGTAGTCCATGCGCCCATACTCGGTGCTGGCCATGCGAAATGCACGCATGACCTGTTCTCCGTGCGGGTTGGACCGGGAGTACTCCCACTCCTCTTCGAGCAAGCCGGGGTCGGGGGCAGAGTTGCCGATCTTCACGCTCCAACCACTGGCCACGTGCATGTGCGCCGGCACGATCGCATCGCCGATTCGAAACGCGCCGTACTTCCGAAACTTCCCGTCTGAGTCGGATGTGTCCACGAACTCGGTGACGATCGGATTGGGTGGAAGGCTGCGATCCGCGCGAGCGTGCTCGACCCACTCCTCCAGCGCACTCTGCGTTGCAAGGCGACCACTCATCGGCCCCTTGTGATCGTTGGCCTCCCGCACGAACACAGGGAATGAGCGCGGCTTGGGAACACTCCCGTCCTCGATCGGGTAAACCGCAAAGTCATTGATTCCGTTTGCCTGCATCAATTGCAGAAAGGGCACTCGCTTCTTTGGTGTCCGCGGATCGTTGAGCAATCGGATGTCTCGGCTAGACGCGGCGAGGGCGTCCCACAGCGCAAGGACCGGCGGCATCGAAGCCTCGGGAATGCGCTCCAGATCAGTGAACACAATCGTGAGGCCTTGCCGCGTGTCGCCCTCCGGTCGCTCCTCGTCGGGAAAGCGCGTCGCCGGATACTCGTTCCGATTGCGCCATCGTCGCACTCGAATCGCCGTACGCGGACGCCGCCCGAGACCCCTCGGGAGTTTGCCCGTCGCGAGCAAGCGCGGACAAACGGACGTAAACCGCTCATACGTCGCCGGTATGACTCCGCCGACGAGCCCATGTCCCCAGTCCTCGAGATAGCGCCAAGTACTGCTCCGCCCCCGACGCGTGTGGAGGACGACGATCATTCGCATCGCGGCTAGCGCCCGGGAACCCGGGTCACGATCACGCGGGCGGCCTTGACGGGACTCTTGGGAATCAACCGGATCTGCTTGCCCTTGATGCGCTTGAAGATCAGCTCCACTGCGAGCGGTCCGGGCTTGACGGCTTTTTGCCCCTTTTTCGGCCGCGGCGCTTTCTTGTTGGCGGGAGCGATCAGCACCTCGGCGTCGACCTTTTTGAATTTGCCCACCTTGCCGCGGCGCCACTCGACCGTCCAATCCTTCGGCAGTGTGGCGCCCTTTTCGGGAACGACCGCCAACGCGGTGATCCCCTTCTTGGGAGTCTTCTTCCAGGTCAACTCCAGCACGCCGTTGTCGAGCGTCTTCAACGTGGGCTGATCCGCCTCGGGCAGCAACCGACCCAATCGCGGCGCGGCGCCGCGCTGGTCGCCGGTGACGAGGACCTCGAGTTGCGCCAGCCCGCGCGCAACGTAGTCGATCTCCAGGGCGTGCCACCCCTTGAGCAGCGACACGGGGAAGTAGGCTTGGACATCGATGGACGCGTCCTTGCAGACTTCCGCTCCATCGATGCGGATCGTGACCTTGCCGCCGCCCCCGACGTTCAGCTGGTAGCGGCCGTTCGCGGTCACCTCCAAGCCACCGGCGAGCTTCAAGGACTTCGCCTTTTTGTGCGCGCCCAGCTGATCCTGCATGCGGACGCCGGCGATGCGCGGCGCGAGCGACGTCATGATCATGGCTGTCTTGTCGTCCGCGGTCACGGCCAGACCGAGCGCCGGGTCGCCGACCAGCTTCGACACGGGCAGCGCCACGGGCTCCGACACCGTCACCCGCACCGGGCGCGATTGCGCCTTGGCGGATCGGACGATCAGATCGACGACGCCGGGGCCCACCATGCGACTGTCGACCGAGGGTCCAGCGGTGACCTTGCGTCCACCACACCAGACCTCGAACGACTTCGCACCCTTCACCTCAAGGCGAATCGGGCTGCCGAATGCGACGGATTCCGCGGAGGCCTCGATCGTTCCCGCGCCGTTCTCGACGACGCCGTCCAAGAACTGAGTCGTCCGCGTTTCGAGCAGGTCGTTGGTCACATGCACGACCCGCACGTCATGCCATCCGTCCAACTCCTTGCTCGTGTCCCACTCAAGTGATTCCCCAGCCGCGATCCGGCGCCCATCCACCCAGAGTTCGTAGTTTCCGACCGCGCCCTCTGGCGTGAACGTGACCTTGCCCTTCCACGGCCCCCCGGCCCCCCCCACGCGATACTCGGCACGCTTCGCGAACGGTTGGCAGAGCCCATCGCCCATCACCATGAGCTGATACGGCCCGTGCACGCTTTGATAGAACGCCTCAGCCAGGCTGCAGCCGTCCGCGTAGAACACGTGGATCAGCGGGTTCGGGAACTTGAGGTGCAGCGCGTATGGCTCCATCACGGCGCCGCTCGATCCCGCCGCGCCGTAGCGCATGAATTCGGTGATCTTCGTCTGGCTCGCCGTGCCGAAGTGGGCGCCGAAACTCGTCAGGTGCTCGCAGATCGCACCCGGCAGGATCTTGCTATTCGATCCGCCCCAGTTGAACCCCGCCGTTCCAACGACCGCGCCGATCACGTCGTCCTTGCCGGGGGGGATCTTCGTGTTTTCCAGGAGCTCGACCTTGCGTCCGCGCGCCTTCAGGGCAGCCTGCAGCGCGCCGAAGAACTGCTCGCGCGCGGTGGAGCGCACGTTGTTGTTCTTGCAGATGTAGACCGTGCCGTCGGGCTGCGTTCCGTCCGCTCCCACCGAGGCGGTGAGATAGGCGAGTACCTCGGGGTAGCTGTTGCCCACGAATCCCGTGTAGGCCAGCTGCGTCGACAAGAAGTAGCGGTGCTTCACGTTGTCCGCATCGCTCGGATCCTCTCCGGGCTGGCCGTCTGCACCCCAGGCGTGCGTGGCACGGAAGCCGCGCGTCGGTCGCAAGCCGGGCATGGTGCCCCGCATCCTGCCCAGGAGCTTCGCGTAGCGAGGATCCTTCCGCAGCGGCGCGAAAGCGGTCTGGGAATCCACCAGCCGAGCGTCGGCAAAGCCGTTGCGCGCGCCGCTTTCCAGTGCGTCGAGTGCCGCGTCGTTGCGCTTCAATGCCACGAGGCACGCCGCAAGCTCCGCCCAGGCGCGGCCGACATGTGGTGCCTGCTTGACGAACTTCTCGTACTCGGTCGCGGCCGTGCGGTAGTCGCCCGCGCGGGACGCATTCGCCGCCTTGCGGAAGATCGCGCGGTCGGCGCCCGTCAGCGGACGCTCGCCCGCCGTCGTTCCGCCCCAGGGAAATCGCGAGTAGCGATTCGTCTGCGCGGGGTTCTGGCCACGCATCAACTCCCAGATCGGATCGCCGGCTTCGAGCTGACGAATCAGGTAGGTCACGCCCGTCAGCGACGCCTGCCCGCCCTGGATCTGACTCGGCCTCGTGAGCCCCTTCTGCCCGCGAAAGGCCACGGCGTACGGAAAGTCCGCCGAGTAGGTGATCAGGTCGATCATGCCCTCGAGCCGCGCGCGCTTGAGGTATGCCTCGATCGGCGCCCAGATTTTCTCGCGAAACTGCGCCAACGGAATGACGCCGTCGTGCGGGACCTCCTCGAGGTACAGCACATGGCTGGCGGGAATCCGGCGCAGAGTGACGTAATCGTTCGCGACACGACGCGAAACGGGCGACCGTCCATTGACGACCACCAGCGTCGTCTCGGGACCACCGCCCGCGTTCGCCGCCGTCGCGCACAGAAGTGCGATCAGGAACGAGCGGAGCATGCGCCCAGTCTATTCGGGCGCACGGATATCGTCTTGCGTCTCGTACTTTCCGTCGGGCCCCGCGCTGTAGATATCAACGCGACCGTCGTCGATCAGCAACACATACGCGTTGCCCCACGGGTCGCTCTTCGTGCGGCCGAGTTCGTCCCAGTCGGCGGGCAACTGGCCCTTCATCGCCTCGTGCTGATGGCAGTCCCGGCGCAATTGGACGATGTCCTGCGTCGCCTGGAACAGCTTCGCATCGGCGACGTCCTTCGACTTGGCCGCTTCGTCGGCGGGCTTGCTGCAGGCACAAACGAACAGGAGCAGGAGTGCGGTGAGACTCGACCTCATACACCCTGTATCGGATCAACTCTCCGGAACAGTAAGGGGAGGGGGCTCCGGGGGAGGGGTGTCGCCCGCCAGCGCCGCCGCGATCCGCACCGCATGGATGTGGCAGTTCTCGAGAAACAGCGTGTAGCCGTGCTGGGTACCGGCAGTTGCGGTTCCGGCCACGTACAGGCCCGGCACCGTGGTTTCCATGGTGTCCGGATCGATCACCGGGCTTCGGTCTTCCCCCTCGAGCTCGGCGCCCAATTGCTCAAAGAGCGACATGTCGGCCGTGTAGCCGGTCATCAGCAGCACGTCGTCGGCACCGACGTCGAACTCCACACCGTCGCGGCGAAGCGTCACGTGCGTAGGCGAGATCCGCAGCGGATCCGTGCGGAACAGCGCCTGGATCTCGCCGCGATGAATGCGTCCCTTGAGCTCCGGCAGCAGCCAGTACTTCACCGACTTCTCGGGGAAGGCATCGCCACGATACGCGAGCGAGACCTGAGCGCCCGCGTGCCAGCACCGGAGTGCCGCTTCGACCGCGGAGTTCTTGCCCCCCACCACCAGCACCTGGCGCTGGAAGTGGCGATGCGGCTCGCGGAAGTAGTGACTGACGTGCGGCAGATCCTCGCCCGGGATTCCGA
>Ga0070729_10007940_pt1 | contig 10039 bp, 6 predicted proteins | sample tdDd472_FD_66725 | JGI IMG/M metagenome (GOLD analysis project Ga0070729, IMG submission 66725) | Marine sediment microbial communities from the Atlantic coast under amendment with organic carbon and nitrate - tdDd47.2 | ecosystem: Environmental > Aquatic > Marine > Coastal > Sediment | place...
ATCAGAATTGGGGGGTGGTACGCTTTCAGCCATGATTGAGATCGAAACCCTCACCAAGCACTTCGATGAAGTCCTGGCCCTGGACGGATTGAGCCTCACCGCGCCGGATGGACAGGTCACCGGCCTGATCGGACCCAACGGTGCGGGCAAGACCACGGCGTTCCGCATCATCTACGGGTTGCTGGTGGCGGACACAGGCATCGCGCGGGTCGATGGCGTCGATGTGGCGCACGACCGTATGGCGGCGCAGCGCCAACTGGGCGTGCTGCCCGATGTGCGCGGCCTCTATCCGCGGCTGACGGCGCGCGAACACATACGCTATTTCGGGCAATTGCACGGCGCCAGCGGCGCGGAACTGGAAGCCGACATCGACGATCTGGTCGAGCGTCTCGGCATGACGGAATTCGCCGATCGCCTGACCAAGGGTTTTTCGCGCGGCCAGGAATTGAAGGTCGCGCTGGGCCGCGCCTTGGTGCATCGGCCGAAGAACCTGATTTTGGACGAACCCACCAACGGCCTGGATGTGATGAGCTCGCGCGCGGTGCGCGACCTGATCGGTGAGATGCGCGCCGCGGGGCATTGCATCTTGCTGTCCAGCCACATCATGAGCGAGGTTTCCGCGCTCTGCGATCGGCTGGTGGTCATTGCGAACGGCCGCGCCGTTGTCGAAGGCACGCCCGATGCACTGCGCGAACTGGCCGGTGCGGACGATCTCGAGGAAGTCTTCGTGCGCGTCCTGGGCGACGCGGCAAAAAAAGCGGAGGCGGCGCAATGAATCATCAAACGGCCAACGGGTGGTTCACCCGCTTTCTCACCGTCTTGATGAAGGAGCTGCGCGACCATATCCGCGATCGCCGCTCGCTGACGTTGGCGTTGATCTATCCGATGCTGGGCCCGGTTTTGGTGGCGGGGGGATTGTTCATTTCGGGCAAGACCCTGCAAGGCGATTTCCGCGCACAGTACCTGACCATTGCGCAAGTCGGTATCGAGTACGCGCCCGCGCTGAAACAATATCTCGAAGACAACAACATTCTCTTTGTGCCCGCGCCCGACGATAAAGAAGACGCCGTGCGCGAAGGCCGGTTGCCGGTGGTGCTGCTGATTCCCGAAAGCGCCAAAGGCCAGGACCACTTCACCGTCGAGTTGATTACCAACCTCGGCCGTGTCGATAATTTGAAAATCACCGCGCGCCTGACCAGCACCATCAGCGAATACAACGAAGTCGTCGCCGAACAAATCGCGCGCAAGGCGGGGCTGCCCAAGGGCTACGGTTCGGCCATCAAGATGCGGCGCATCAACGTCGCACGCGACGCCAACATCGCGGTGTTCTTCTACAACATGATGCCGCCGCTGATGATCTTCATGATCTTCTTGGGGGGTGTACATCTGGCCATCGACACCACGGTGGGCGAGCGCGAACGCGGATCGCTGGAGCCGTTGTTGCTCGCACCCGTGGAACGCTGGGTGCTGCTGGCGGCCAAGGCGGGCGCGGCGTTGGCGTTCACCGCCGTGACCACCGTCGTCAACCTCGGCGCATTTCGCCTGTTCATGGCGTGGGCGGCGGCAAGCTCCGAACATTTGGTTGCGCCGCCGGGGTGGGGGGTGTTCGCGCTGACGCTCATCGTTGCCGCGCCTTTGATGGCGTTCGCGGTGGCGCTGCAAATGTCGGTGGCGGTGACCTCGCGCTCGATGAAGGAAGCGCAGATCTATCTCGGCCTGTTGCCGTTGGTGCCCGCGCTGCCCGGCATGGTGATGGTGTTCGCGCCGATGAACCCGACGGATCTCACCGTCGCGGTGCCGGTGCTGGGGCAAATGCTGCTGATCAACCAATTGATCGCGGAGCAATCGATGGACCCGCTGCACGTCGTCATCGCAACGCTGTCGACGACGGTCTCCGCAGTGCTGATCTTCCTGCTCGCCGCCAAATGGTTCCGCCGTGAAAAGATGTTCGTGTTGGGGTGAGTTAGTTTTCGCCGGCGCGCAGGGCCAAGGCGGTGTGCGCGGCCAGCGCCGTGAGCAATATGGCGCCGCCGATGAAGGTCAATGTCGGTGGAACTTCGTTCAACACCAGCCACACCCACAGCGGGCCCAGCACGGTTTCCAGCAAAAAAATCAAGCCAACTTCGGGCGCGGGCAGATAGCGCGGCGCCTTGGACGTGAACATGAACGAGACGGGCATCACCACGCAGCCCAGCAACACCGCATAGAGCCAGTTGAGGCCTGTCAGAGAAAACGGCGCGGCCCACGGCAACACCATCAGTGCGGCGAGCAGACCGCCGATGGCGAGATACGGCAGCGGGTCTTCGATACCCGTGCCGGTGCTGTGGCCGTGACGCAGCAAAGTTAAATTGCTGCCCAACGTGATGGCGACACCGACCGCCGCGCTGTCGCCCAACAGATTGGTTTCGCCGATGCTGCCGCCCATGATGATGGCGATACACACCACACCGAGGATGGCCGTGAGCCACGTGCGCAACGGCGCGTGTTCGCCCAAAAACAATGACGACATCACCGCCGAGACCAGCGGTGCGGTGGACAAAATCACCAACGTGTTGGCGACGGAGGTGTTGCGGATGGACACCACGAACAAGATGGTGTTGATGGCGAACAGGATGCCGACGCCCCATTCCTTGCGTGTCATCTTGGTGAAGGTCTGCGTCAATCGCCCGGGCCGGGTGAGCACCACATAAGCGGCCAGGGTGAGAAACGTGAACAGGCCACGCCAAAACAACAGCGTCCAGGTGTCGGTCTCGATCAGGCGCACCAACAAAGAATCCGGCGTCAGCACCAAGATGCCGGTGAAGGCCAGCATCAAGCCTTTGGCGTGGTCGGACCAGGTGTTCATGGTGCTTAAGGTTTTCCACTAAAAGAAAAAAGGACACGGAGATTATCCCGTGTCCTCTTGATTCTCGATAGTGTTTTTATGGCTTAGTGGCGGAAGTGGCGCATGCCGGTGAAGACCATACTGATGCCCGCTTTGTTGGCGGCCCCTCCGTGAAGCGATTTGCCGTAGGCAAGTCGCGTGCGGCTTTTAAAATCGAAGCCGCGTACGTTTGCCCAAGCTTAGTGGCGAAAGTGGCGCATGCCGGTGAAGACCATACTGATGCCCGCTTTGTTGGCGGCTTCGATGACGTCTTCGTCGCGCATGGAACCGCCCGGCTGGATCGCCGCGACCGCACCGGCTTCGACCGCTTCCAACAAACCGTCGGCAAACGGGAAGAAGGCGTCGGAGGCGACCACCGCGCCGATCGCCCAGCTTTGATCCTCGCCCTGGGCCTTGGCGGCCTGCTCGGCGCGGAAGGCGGCGATGCGGCACGAATTCACGCGGCTCATCTGGCCCGCGCCGACGCCGACGGTGCGCCCGTCGCGGCAATAGACGATGGCGTTGGATTTGGTGTGCTTGCCGACCGTATAGGCGAATTTCATGTCGGCCAGTTGGGCCTCGGTCGGGGCTTTTTCGGTGACGACTTTCAAATCATCGAAGATTGCGTTGTCGCGGCCTTGAACCAGCAGACCGCCCGCCAGCATCTTCACGGTGCGCCCACCCATGCTCGGGTCGGGCATCGCGCCGGTGGTCAGCACGCGCAGGTTCTTTTTCGCCGACAAAATCTTCAAGGCGTCTTCATCGACGTCGGGCGCGATGATCACCTCGGTGAAGATCTTGGTGATTTCTTCCGCCGTGGCGCCGTCGAGCGTGCGGTTCAAGGCGACGATGCCGCCGAACGCGCTTTCGCTGTCGCAGATGTAGGCTTTCTTGTAGGCATCGACCAAGCTGTCGCCGATCGCCACGCCGCAGGGATTGGCGTGCTTGATGATGGCGCACGCGGTCTGGTCGAACTCGGCGACCAGTTCGAACGCGGCGTCGGTGTCGTTCAGGTTGTTGTAGCTGAGTTCTTTGCCCTGCAACTGGGTGGCGCTTGCCACGCCCGGGCGGGGATCGCCGTTGACGTAGAACGCGGCCGCCTGATGCGGGTTTTCGCCGTAACGCATGGTCTGCTTCAGCTCACCGGCGAAGCTCAAGCGCTTCGGCCAGGTCTGCTCGGTTTCGTCCGCCAGCCAGGTCGAGATCGCGGCGTCGTAGGCGGCGGTGCGGGCATAGGCGCGCTGGGCCAGGAACTTGCGGGTTTCATAAGACGTCGCGCCGGAGTTGGCGCTCATTTCGTCCATCACGCGCTGGTAGTCTTCGGGCTCGACGACGACCGTCACATCGCCGTGATTCTTGGCCGCCGCGCGGATCATCGCCGGGCCGCCGATGTCGATGTTTTCGACGCAATCGTCATAGGGCGCGCCCTTGGCCAGGGTCTCTTCGAACGGGTAGAGGTTCACGCACAAGAGATCGATCGGCGCGATGTTGTGCTCTTCCATCGCCTTGATGTGCTCGGCGTTGTCGCGCACCGCCAGAAGGCCGCCGTGGATGGCGGGCTGCAGGGTTTTGACGCGGCCGTCCATGATTTCCGGGAAGCCCGTGTGCTCGGACACTTCGGTGACGGGCACGCCCGCGTCCGCCAGCATTTTGGCGGTGCCGCCGGTGGACAGGATCTCGGCGCCCTGATCGGCCAGGAAGCGGCCGAATTCGACGATGCCGGTTTTGTCGGAAACGGAAAGAAGTGCGCGGCGGATGGGCTCGGACATGAGGCGGGTCCCCTGATTGGCAATGGCTGCGGTGAGCACGGATAACACAAAAAAGACGAGGTGAATGCGATATACCAGCCCCGGCGGCGCAAAACCAGCCCCACAGCGGTGCGGGTGCACTCTTTTCTGGGGATTTTAACGTTTTTGGGGAGACGGGCTCAGTTCACTGCGCCCTGAGCCGGGGCGGGCGGGGCGTATTCCGGCACCAGCTTGGCCAGTTCGCGCAACAAGGTATCGCGGTCCTCTGCGCGGGCGGCGGCGTCCAGGGCCGTCAAAATGGCGCGCACGTCCTCGACGTTTTGGGTGCGCGGCGAGGCCAGCAACACGCCGGGCGCTTCGGTCGGCATTGGCGGTTCCGCGCCGTGGAAAATCTCTTCGAACAACTTTTCGCCGGGCCGCGTGCCGGTGAATTGAATGGCGATATCGACATCCGGCTCCATGCCCGCCAGGCGGATCATCTGGCGGGCCAGATCGACGATTTTGACCGGTTCGCCCATGTCGAGCACAAACAGCTTGCCGTCGGTGGCATGGTCGGTCACGCCCAACGCCGAGGCCTGCAAGATCAGCTCGACGGCTTCGGCGATGGTCATGAAGTACCGTGTCATGTCGGGGTGCGTCACGGTCAGCGGGCCGCCCGCTTCCAGTTGCTTTTGGAACAACGGCACCACCGATCCGGTGGAGCCCAAGACGTTGCCGAAGCGCACGGTGACGAAGCGCGTGCCGTCCGCCTGGCCGCGACGCAGGTCCAGCGCCTGCACGTAGGTTTCCGCCAAGCGCTTGGTCGCGCCCATGATGTTGGTGGGGTTGACGGCCTTGTCGGTGGAGATCATCACCATCACATCGACGCCTGCCGTCTCGCACGCGTCGGCGACGTTGCGCGAACCGGTGACGTTGGTGAGGATGCCTTCGAAGGGATTGTCCTCGACCAGCGGCACATGCTTGAGCGCGGCGGCGTGAAACACCAGTTCGGGCTTGTAGTGGGCGAACACTTGATCGATGCGCTGGCGATCACGCACGTCGGCAATCACCGCATGGCGCGGTATCTCGGGCAGGGTTTCACCGACTTCGCGGTCGATTTTGTATAGTGCGAATTCGGAATTTTCCACCAATACCAATTCGGCCGGGGCCTTGGCGGCGACTTGGCGCACCAGCTCCGATCCGATGCTGCCGCCCGCGCCGGTGACCAACACCCGCTTGCCTTTGATCAGCGCGGCCATGGCGGCGCGGTCGAGCGGTTGTTGGGGGCGGCCCAGCAAATCTTCGATGGCGATGGGCCGCACGCGCACCTCGTCGGCGGTGCCGGATTTGAGGTCGTCGACGCGGGGAATGCGCGCCAGCGTCATGCCGAGACGCTGTGCGGTGTCCAATAGATCGCGCACTTCCGCACCTTTGATGGTGTCTTTGGTCAACACCAAGCGTTGCGGGCGATCGGCGTCTTGCAGTTTGGCCACGACCTGTTCGATTTGATCGACGGTGCCCAGAACCGAAACGTCATGCATGTGGCGTCCGACGCGGCCGGTCGTTTCGGCGACCATGCCCACGGCGCGGTAGCGCGCGGTGGCGGAGCGCGCCGTGGCGCGGATGAACAGCTCCGCTTCATCCCCGGCGCCGACCAAAAGGATGGGGATTTGGTTGGAGCCGATGGTATGAAATTTCAGGCGGAACTGTTTGTCCTTGCTCCAGCGATACAAAAACCGCGGTCCGCCCAGCATGGCCATCAGCACGAACCAGTTGATCACCGGGACCGAGCGCGGGATGCCTTCCAAGCGGAAAAAGATGAACATTTCCAGCGCGAACACCAAAATCAGCACCGTCACCGCCTTGGACAGCGCGATCAGGTCGTTCATCGAGGCGTAGCGCCAGATTCCGCGATACAGCCGCATAGCCAAAAACACCACGGCGGCGCTCACCGTGAACATCACCGTGCCGGGCAGCATCACCTGGCTGTGAAACGGCTCCATCGAAAAGCCCAGGCGCAGCACCATGGACACGCCGAACGACAGCGCCGCCATGATCACGTCATGCCCATAGGCAACGGCGGCGCGGGGGTTGGGCAGCAGGGATTTCAGCAATGGAACCATGGCGGCGGTTTTAAACCCTTAGAGGTCGCTCGGGAAGGGCGGAGGATATCATATCAATTGCTTGGCATGGCCGTCTTTTTGTCCGCGCATGCTTAGCGCAGAAGATTGAATTTCAAGATGCACCGTATGGCGCTGACGCCATCTTTCCAGCCGATCTTCTTACCCTCTTCATAGGAGCGGTTGACGTAAGACACCGCAACTTCGCGAAACCGCGGTTTGGGCGTCATGTGCGCCAACTTGGCGGTGATTTCCGGCTCGATGCCGAAGCGGTTCTCGGTGATGGTGAGTTGGTCGAGCAGGTATTTGGGCACCAGCTTGTAGCAGGTCTCCATGTCGGTGAGCTTGAGCCCGGTCAACACGTTCGACAAACCCGTCAAAAAGCGGTTGGCCATGCCGTGGATCAGGTAATGCGCCTCTGTCGCGCTTCGGTCCAAGAAGCGCGAGCCGTAGACCACGTCCGCCTCGCCCGCCAGGATCGGCTGCAACAGCTTGGCGTAATCGCCGGGGTCGTATTCCATATCGGCGTCTTGAACGATCACCAGCTCACCCTCGGCGGCGGCAAAACCGGTGCGCAGCGCCGCCCCCTTGCCTTGGTTGACGGGATGATGAAACACGCGGATGCGGGGATCGGCGGCGGCGAGGTCCTGGGCGATGGCATGTGAACGGTCGCCGGAACAATCATCGACGACGACCATTTCCATGTCCAGTCCGGCGGTGTCGGCCGCGCCGACGCGCGCGACGACGTCGGCCAAGGTCTGTTCTTCATTGTAGCACGGGATAACGACGCTCAGTTTTTGAATGTCCACGTAAATTAGGCTCCCTCTCGGCTGAAGGCCCATTTGACCAGCGCGCCGTTGCCCGACAGCGGGCCGGTGACGACGATTTGTTCAGAGCGGCGCAGGACGCCGGGCTGGGGCAGGTAGACGCTTTCTTCCAATCGCACGCCGTCGTTAGAGGTGCGGAACCGCCACACCTCTTTGTTCGGCAATCGCAACAAAACCCCGTGACCGTCGCTCAGCAGGGAGGCTTGAACGGAAGGGTGTAAATGAAAGCGGATGGTGAATTGGTTTCCGCCGGTGCCGACCAAACGGTCCTCGCCGCGTAAATCGGTGCCGTGCGCGGCCAGATAAAGTGCGCGATGATGGGTCAGGGCGAAGGCGGTTTGGTAGCCGTCGTGCTGCGTCTCAAGCAGGGTTCCGGCGTCCACATCTTGTCGTTCCGCCCTCACAACATTGGGCCCGGTGCGCAGGGTTCCGTCCAGCGCGAAGGTGGCCGACGAGGTATCATCGACGGTCAGGCACGAATGCGCGGCGGTGGCCGCCAGCGCGGTGCGCCAAGGGCTGTGGCGGCTGGGATGCGCGCCGCAATTGACGACGATGCGGTGTTTGGCGCTGCTCATCTCGAAACTCAGCGTGCCGCCGTGCTGATCGGTGCCGATGGGCGTGGGCTTGCCGGTATCGACCAGCACATGCACCGCGCCCGCCGCCAAACGCTGGAATCCGGCATGGGGTGCGGCCTGTGGCGGCTTGGCGGTGGAATCGGTTTGCGCCAGCACCAAATCGAGCCACGCGGGATCTTGTTCCTGGCCGCCGTTGAACAGCGCCAGACCGCCATCGGGGTGGCGCAGGGCGCGGATCATCGGCGCGCTGCGGTCGATGGCGTTTTGCACCGCCCCGGGCACATCGCCGGTGACCGTCGAAAACAGGGCTTTGAGTTCCAGCAGATCGCACAACACGTGGACCAGGCGTTCGGGATTGCGCTCCACATGGCCGCCGTCGGGCAGAACCTGGGCGGCAATTGCGTCTTCCAGGCGCTGCAGGCTTTGTGCCTTGTGGCGTTCACTGCCCAGCAGCGCGAAGGCCGCGAAGGCTTGGCCCTTGAGGGTGTGCAGCCGCTTGAAACCGGCCTCTGGCGGCGGCAGGGTGCGAAAAATGTGACGCGCCGTGCGCCCGGCGGTTTTGCGCAATGTCATCTCGAACGGCCCGCTTTTGTCCTCGCGGATCAAAAACGGCCAGTGCTGGCACCAGTTGACGAGGCGCTCCGCCGCGACCTCCGGGGCCCAGGCGATGGGACTCCAGCGGCGATGGGCGTCCATCCATGCCGACAGCCATTCGCGCGCGAAATACGGGGCTTCGCTGTTGCTGACGGCGCGCAGGTCTTTGAGCCAGCCATGGCCGTGGAACCACGCGCGCCACCCGGCGGTGGCCTCATCGGGCAGTTCGCGGGCGTTGGCGAGCACATGGGTTTCGCCGCCGTGGGTGAAGTGTCCGTCAAGCAACGCCACCCCGGCGGCCGGATCGCCGGGCCAGACCTCGGGGATGTCGGTTTGCACGCCCTTGGGCGTCGGGCCGATCAACAACAACCGGTACAACACAGACGCACGCCATCCATCACCAATGCTCAGCGCTGAATGCAGTTCGGCATGGCTGGTGACGGTGGACGGCACGGTTGCGGTCAGGCCGGGCTTGATGCTCATGTTTTGATGGGTACCAGCTTCAATTCGGGTGCGCAAGAACGGGTATTTTCAATCTTTAAGCGTTTAAAAACACTGAAGAAAAGAAAATACTTTCAAAGACGAAACGATTAGGCTGGCGACCCGATTGAAAGGCGCTGCGGATTCGCGCGATCACCGCGCCTTAGGTGCGGCGCAAACGGGCGGCGAAAAAGCCGTCCATGCCGCCCTGTTCGGCCAAATGGCAAGGCAGGGTGCGCAAGAAACCGTCTGCGGTGACGATATCGGTCAAGGTGCCGGCCTCGATGGGCTTGATGGGGTCAAGCACCACGGGCGCGTCGGTGCTCAACAGGGCGCGGATCTGCTGCTCGCCCTCTTCGGCCTGCAACGAGCAGGTGCAATACACGATCAGGCCGCCCGGACGCACCATATCCACGGTGGCGCGCAGCAGGCGTTTTTGAAGATCAGCAAGTTTTTCAACGTCTTGTAATTGTTTCAGGTGCAAAACGTCAGGATGGCGCCGGGCCGTGCCGGTGGCTGAGCACGGCGCGTCCAACAGCACCGCATCGGCCAGAATATCGGGTCGCCATGTCTCCGCATCCGCCGTCACCAGCTTGGCGGTGAGGGCGGTACGCTTTAAATTTTCCCGCACGCGCTGCAGGCGCTTGGCGGAGCGGTCGACGGCGGTTACGCGCGCCCCCGCGGCGGCCAATTCCATGGTTTTGCCCCCCGGCGCGGCGCACACATCGATCACATCCATGTCCGAAACGTTGCCCAGAAGGCGTGCAGGCACGCTGGCGGCCATGTCTTGAATCCACCACGCACCGTCGGAAAATCCTGGCAGGGTGGTGATGGAACCCCTGTGATTTGAAAG
>Ga0070729_10007943_pt1 | contig 10036 bp, 9 predicted proteins | sample tdDd472_FD_66725 | JGI IMG/M metagenome (GOLD analysis project Ga0070729, IMG submission 66725) | Marine sediment microbial communities from the Atlantic coast under amendment with organic carbon and nitrate - tdDd47.2 | ecosystem: Environmental > Aquatic > Marine > Coastal > Sediment | place...
TACTGCAATGGTGATCCGATACCTAAGGTGACCGATGGAATTGAGTGGGGAAATTTAACAACAGGTGCATATTGTTTTTATAATAATAGTGGTACCCATGCAATTAAATATGGTGCATTATACAACTCGTTTGCAGTGGATGATGAAAGAAATATTGCCCCTGAGGGTTGGCATGTTCCAACAGATGAAGAGTGGGAACAATTAGCACAATTCATCAGTGATGATAATGGAGGATATAGTAATGATAATTATGGCCATTGGTATGATGTAGGAGGCCACCTTAAATCTACTTCAGGCTGGGGAACATTCTTTAGTACTTCCGGCAATGGCACAGATGATTATGGTTTTAATGCATTACCATCTGGTCACCAGTATTGGACGGGACATTGTAGTAGTGATGGACTAGGTATGGAGACCTTCTTCTGGTCTGCGACTAATAAGCCTAATAGCAATGCGTGGATTCGAAAACTTGACATATCTAGTTATTTATTGCGAAACAACAATAATAAGAAAAATGGATTTTCAGTTCGTTGCATCAAAGATAAAGAGTGAAAAGAATATAACATCCGAGTTCAGACGAACGCCGAATGCACTTCGATGAATTTTAGGTTTGCGGATTGAAAATTGAATTTTTGAAAATGGAAAGAGTTTTTTCTGCGAAATTTCGGCGTCACTGACTCTAGGCGTTATATCATATAAAAAGTACTTCGAAGATATAGGATTTCACTAAACTATAAAATAAATTTTTAAAAATACAAAAATACAATTAATTTCATAGAATAATGTAGAGAATAATATTTGAGAAAGAAAAATGCAGAAAATACTAAAAACAAAAATAAATGACATACAAAATATTTGTAAAAACTTAAAAGTAAAAAGATTATATGTTTTCGGCTCGGCTTCAAAAGGTAATTTCAATAAAAATAGTGATATTGACTTTTTACTTTCATTCACAGATAGCATTTCAGTTGAAGAGTATACAGATAATTATTTTGCTCTTCACTATAAATTACGAGAATTATTTAATAGAAAGATTGATATTATTACTGAAAGAACTTTATCAAATCCATATTTAATTGAAAGTATTGATGAATCAAAAGAATTAATCTATGAATCGTGAAATAAAAAAATATTTGTATGATATAAAATTATCTATAGAATCCATAAATGATTATTTAGGTGAAAAAAGAAATTTTTTTGAATATCAACAAAATAAATTATTACGTAGAGGAATAGAACGTGAAATCGAAATAATTGGTGAAGCAATGAATAATATTTTAAAAATTTCACCAGATATAAATATTCCAAATGCAAGACAGATTGTTGATACTCGTAATTGGGTAATTCATGGATATGACAAAGTTGATGATGTAGTTATTTGGGGAATTATTAGCAACCACTTACCCAAATTATATATAGAAGTAAGTCAATTATTGTCAGAATAACATTTAAGTAATTCTGTGAGATTCTTTTAAATTAAGAAAAATAATATTAAAGAGCGATGATTCTCAAGTCCAAATATCGGATAAAGGTTCATGTGCCGAGGCATCAGGACAAAATCCAATTTATTGGAGTGCCCAAACCTAATTAGAACATCGCTCTTTTCTAACTCAATAAACTAATAAAACGATATAACATTCGTATGCAATGAACGCCTTTTTTCTTCGATAAATTTAGATATTTGAGGTTTTTAAAATGAATATGAGACAGTTTAAAAATAGTAGGATTTGCACCGGCGTCACTGATACTAGGCGTTAGGTCATATAAAATGATAGGATAAGGATGCTAAATAAAATATTAAAAATATTATCAATAAATATAGTATTATTTTCTTTTCTATTTTCACAAAATAATTTTTCATGGATAGGAACACGAAATTTATATAATACCAGCAATATTGCAACAGAATATATTGGTAATTCAAGTAATTGTTCAATTTTAGGCAAAAATGAAAGTACTAAAATATCCTCCTCTATTTTTTATCAAAATTATTCTTGGACACTGTGGTCTTTTTCACAGCGTGGAATATCAATACAATATAATAAAAATGGATTAGGTATTTCTGCAAATATGATTGGAAGAGGAAGTTGGAAAGATATGGTTGCGACGACTGAAACTGGTGATTATCAAAAAAAATATAAATTAATATTCCAGGAACGATTTATAAATATTACTTATGCAAAAAAATTTTATGATAAATTATATATTGGAATACTAGGTAAATATTTGAATACTCAGAATCCGGAAAGATTAAATTTTTTGAAAGATAATTTTGGTACTTCAATAGATATCGGATTTCTTTATAAAGTATTTAACGAACTAGAACTTGGATTAGATATAGAGAATATTTTAAGTACAAAAATTGATTATGTAATATTTGATGACTTTGGAGCATGGGCTTTTGCAAATGAACTTCCAATAAATTTTAATATCAACTTTATATATTCCATAAATTCGAAAATAAAATTTGATTTTGGGATCGATAATTTATTCGAAGACAAAGTTTACGATTCAAATCATAATGCATATTATATTTATAAGAAAAAATATCATATTGGCTGTAACTGGAATATTTATAGGAATCTATTTATAAATGCTGACTATTATAGACAACGGAGACCAACAGAATTTACTTATAAAGCAGATGTAGGTAAATTCGATTACAATTTATATAATTATTTTAATTTTGAGATTTATTATAAAATTAAAAAATACAGTGTTAATGCTTCTGCAAAGCAAGATAATAGAAAAGAAAAAATGGAACGAAGTCCAATAAAATTAAAAAGTAACACATTTTTTTATAGTATGTCACTTTCTTATGAATTGTGAAATATAATGGACCTAACATCTATCTGGAGTGAACTGCTAGAGCAGTCTTTTTTTGCGAGTTTTGTGAATTTTTGAGAGGTTTTTGGGTGAAGGACAGGTTGGAGATGTTCCGCCCGCAGTCACTCAGACCTGGCGTTATATGTATATGAACCATGGACAAAAGTATTGAGTTGAATAAAGATAATAAATTTTATTTTGATAGATAATGGTTTATAACATCAAAAATTTAATACAAAGAATCAGTCATATGAAAAAACCAAAATTTATAATATTTATATTAATACTCTGTTTTGCGGTAATTTGTTATTGTAATGAATTGGATAAAAGATGGAAAATTGCAATAGGAAGTAATTATACAAAATTTAGGACTATAAATAGTGAACCTGAATTTGGTTATTCTTTTGGGATTTTTAGACAGGGAATTGAACAAGCTAGAACCAATATTCAGTTTGGTTTTACTATTCACAAAAGAAATATTAGTATGAGCGATAAAATAATACAGTTTCATAGTAATCAATATAATGATATTAGAAAACCAACTTTAAAGAGTGATTTATATTCATCTATTTTAAACTTAGAATTCAATTTAATTTTAAAATATAATCTTTTTAGTATAAGTAATTTTAAATTTTATCCTAATGTTGGAATTGGCTATAGTATGTATAATCGTGTTAACACAATTGACAGCAATACCATAGAAGTAGATGATACAAAAAATCATGATTTTATTTATGGTGATTTTTCAGGATTATTCAGTTTTATAAATTCATCTGGTTGGGTGAACTATATTGGATTATCAATTATTAAAAATAAATATGCCTTAGATATTTATTATTCAAAATATAACAATATATTTCATCACTCAGGTTTTTCCATACCTAACAATAATATGATATTAGATGAAAAAATTCATTCTCTAAATCTAATGTTAGGAATATGTTTTTAAGACATATAAAGAATTTTACTTTATGATGATGAATAAAACCATATAACATTTTGATGGAGCTAACCGCAAGAGCTGTTCGAGAAACTTCGGATTTTTAGACTTTTTTGAAGATTTTTGGTTTTGGACAGACTTGTGGCTTTGACTTGCGGTAGTTCATCAGTCGTCGTTATGTCATATAAATATTTCGCACAAATACATACAATATAAAAATAGGAGAATATTATGAATTATGAATTACTGGTAATTGTACTTGCTGGATTTTCAGCACTAGTTATTACATTTTTAATATTTACAATAATAAAAAACAGTTCGATGAAAAAAAAATATTCTCCTATTATTAGTATTGAAAAGGAATTAAAAAAATTAAATAAAAATAAAACTAAATTAGAATCTAACATTGAAAATATTCGAAATAGTTATAAGGAAAAAAGACAAATTTTTGATGAACTAAAAAAAAGAGTCGGAATATATGATGACGAAATAAAACTAATTGAATTAGGATTTTACAAGCCCAATTTTGATTTTGATACATCAGAGCAGTTTAAAATTGCTATTATGGATTGTAAGGATAAACAAAAACAAATGATTCAGGATAAAAGAGCTGTTTATTGTAAAACTGAATGGACTATTGATGGGAGTAAGGCCAAAGGTAGAACAATGACAAATAGAAATATAAGATTAACTTCTAGAGCTTTCAATAATGAATGTGATGCATTAATTGCGAAAGTTAAATGGAATAACATTCAAAAATTTAAAGAAAGAATAAAAAAAGCACAAGAAATTATAGACAAAATGAATGCCTCCAACCAAATATTTATATCTAATAAATATTTAAAATTAAAATTAGAAGAACTAAGATTAACATACGAATATCAAGAAAAAAAGTATCAAGAAAAAGAAGAACAAGCAGAAATTCGTCGTCAAATGAGAGAAGAAGTAAAATTACAAAAAGATATTGAAAACGCTGAAAAAGAAGAAGATAAATATCAGAAACTTTTGGAAAAAGCTCAAAAATCTGCAGAAATATCCGCTGGAGATAAATTAGAAAAATTAAAATTACAAATGGCTGAATTAGAAGAAGAATTGAAAATTGCTAAAGAGAAAAATATTCGAGCCAAATCTATGGCTGAACAAACTAGAGCTGGACATGTCTATATTATTTCAAATATAGGATCATTTGGGGATAAAGTATTTAAAATAGGTATGACGAGAAGACTCGATCCAATGGATCGAGTAAGAGAACTTGGAGATGCATCTGTTCCATTTAAATTTGATGTTCATGCTATGATTTACTCTAAAGATGCTCCGTCTCTTGAAAATTCGCTACACAAAAAATTTGATGAAGAAAGACTTAATTTAGTTAATACAAGAAGAGAGTTTTTCAATGTTACATTAGAGGAAATAGAAAAAGAAGTGTTAAAAGAGTTTCCTGAATCTGAATTTATAGTGACAGCTGAAGCAAGAGAGTATAGAGAATCAGAAGGAATTAGAGAACAGAGAAGAATGCAAAAAGAAAAAATGGAAGATTTTGAATTGCCAATGAGCATATAAGGACATAACAATTGTCTGCACACAGAACGGCTAGAGCTCTTCGATGAATTTCAGAGTTTTGGGGTTTTTGAATATTTTTTGAAAAGATAGAATGATGCAGATTTGTTCCCGCCGTCGGTGAGACTGAGCGTTATATGTATAAATAAAAAGGAGTAAAATTAATGAACAGATTAGTCGGGATAATATTGGGAGTATTAGTTTATTGTATCTTTGCCTTAAGCAATTGTGATAATCCTACTTCATCTGAAAAAGATAAAGAAATTGGATCAGTATCATTTAACATTTATGATTCTACACATTCACTTGAAGATAATAAATTTCCAATTATTATTGAAAATACTATCAGTTATAAAAAATGTTGGAAAAAAACAATCGAAATAGATACTTCAGAATATTTCATAGATTGGGCTTTATTTATTGAAGAAATTACTTCCTCTACAGGTCATACTGGGAGAATAAAGACTGCTTGTTTTATGGACTCAAATATTCCTAAATTTAACTATAACCTTCTACTTAAACAAAACCAAAATAGTTCAAAAAAATCTAAAATAACAATTTGTATATTTTTTATCGGAAAAGGTACAATTGAAGAAGAAATAAACGATTATTTATATCTAAGAAAGAAGAATGGAGAGGTTGAGACAATTGAAATATATATAAAAAATCCCAATAAATATTTAATATCCTATGAGGATGCCAACACTGTACTTCAAAAGGAAGATATTATTAATAGTAGCATTTTAGATCAAGATATTAATAGAATCCAAGTTAGTGGAGAATACAATTCTGAAGATTTAGATGATAATTTTTTTGTTGTTAACATATCTAAATTTAATAATATTGAAAATGCTACACAAAGTTTTACATGGAATTGGATATCCACTCTTGGACAACGTCGTAATTATGGGATAAATCGGAATGAATTTGATTTGTCTCATTATGTTTTTGTATTTAAGAAATAAAAAAAAATTAGTAAGAAAACATATAACATGCGTCTTCACCGTAACGACTAGAACTCTTCGATGAATTTCAGGTTTGTGAGATTTTGAAGGTTTTGTGTTTTGATTGAAATTTGTGAGCTTCTTCCCGCCGTCCGGTGAGACTGAGCGTTATGTGTATATAATAAATTCGGCATGAGATATTGATTTTATGATTAAAATATGGTTTTACACAGTTAGGAATTAATGATGAATAATCAAATTGCTTATATCGATGAATTTGGAAATAGTGGACTTGATTTTGACAAAAATGGTGTAAGTAAGGTTTTTATAGTAACATCAGTAATTATTGATTCAAGAAGTTTAACTGATGTTGAGAAATCATTAGAGGAAATAAGAAAGAAATATTTTCAAACTGGTGAGATGAAATCCTCAAAAGTTGGGGCAAATGATGATAGAAGATTGAAAATACTTTTAGAGTTCAACAAACTAGAATATACAATTTTTTCAATAGTTGTAAATAAAAGAAAACTAGTTTCAGAAGGATTTCAACATAAAAAATCATTCTATAAATTTCTACATTCACTTGTTGATAGAGAACTTTTTAAAATTTTTCCTGATCTACTAATTGTGGCTGATGAACACGGTGATAATCAATTTAAAAATAGTTTTATCAAATATATTCAAAAAAATCATATCCCTGATTTATTTAATCAATCTGAATTTAAATTATCAAATAGTAGATCTGAATTACTTGTCCAAATGGCTGATATAATATCTGGAACTTTAGCACGTTGTTATGATGAAGACAAATTAAGTAAAAGAAGTAAAGAGTTTTTGGAATGTATCAATCCAAAAATATCCGAAATTAGATTCTGGCCTAAAGATTACAAACCATTCACCTTTGACCCAGAAAAAGATTTTGAAAAATTTGATCCAATTATATCACAATTAAGTATGAATTTAGCAGATCAATTCATCAATAAAAATGAAAGATCAAATACACCGTCTATACTCGATCAGTGTACTTGTTTAAAATATTTACTTTTTTATTTTAGAAACATTAATCCTGAAAAATTTATTTCTACTAACGAACTGATAGCTCAGATTAATAATAAATATAACAAAAATATTTCTATGCATTACTTTAGAAGTAAAGTTATTGCGAAATTAAGAGATAACGGAATTATAATATCAAGTTCTAATAAGGGATATAAACTACCTTCGTCAAGTCAAGATTTATTCGAATTTGTTGACCACAGTAATTCATATATTCAGCCAATGATTGACAGATTATTAAAGTGTAGAAACCAAATAAAACTAGCTACAAAAAATAAAATTGATATTTTTGACTCAGATGAGTTTCGATATCTTAAAATTTTAAGGAATATATAATTTTAATTAAAAAGCACATAACGAATCTACTTCGCAACTGATCGCGTAAGCGTCAAATTGCAAGTAGGTGTTGGACAAATCCAGTAGTTCGAAGTATATATATGGAAATTGCTTTTTTGAGATTTTTACTGAGTATGCGGATTTGTACTGATTTTCAGCAGAAATTGAGTGGAATTTTCCAATTTCTTTTAGTCGTTAAAACATTTTATTTTCATTGATATTATCTTTCCTTTGTTTCGCCTACTTTCAAACATAATAATCCTGCATCAAATTCCTACCAATATTGAGGATTGATGGTTGGCTTCCATAATGTTAGTGATCTGTGGTAAGAGGTCAATGAGTGGTGGTGCCCTTTTTCGCTTTGTTATTTCTATGAGGAGCATTTCATTACCGCAGGTTGGGCATTTGAAGGTGTGTTTTGCTGGAACACATTCTTCTTGGATTTTGGCTTTTAGCAGGAGTTGGAGCAGGTAGAGAGTGGGCTTTCTTTTGGGATGAAGTAAACCATAGGAACGAACCTTCTGAAAACCTTTGGGCAATGTGTGTTGCAGGAATCGCCGGAGGAACTCAAATGCTGAAAGTTTAATAATTTTCCGTGTTTGTTTATCTTTGATACTGAGAGTAATAGTGGTGTTTTCTGATGACAGGATATTATTATTTGATATTGTAGTACGATAGATATATTTGGACAAGTATTTCAATGAACTTTTACCACTGCCAACAGCTCTAACATCTACAATCCATTGTACCTGCGAAATTATTGAAGGAAACTTCATGTTTTTTTCCATTAGCCCATCACAAAGTTTTTTTCTGAACATATTGGCTAATGGTTTCCAATGCATCAGGAACTTGTTTTTAGCAAAATTGATTGTGTTATTCTTTTTCGATAATGCTATACCTGGAACTATATAGTGGATATGGGGATGATAGATGAGATTTGCGGCCCAGGTTTGAAGCACGCCCAACATACCGATTTTACCACCAATGAATCGTTTATCAAGTGCAAGTTTCCGGAGACTTTCCGATGATGATTTGAACAGTAGATTATAGCATGTTTTTTGGTTGTTGCGGAAGATGTCTCTTAACTCAGATGGTATAGTGAAAGTTACCATGAAATATTCTACAGGCAGTAATTTTTTTGATTGTTTTATTAACCAATCTGTGGTTTGATTGTTCTGGCATTTGGGACACATGCGGTTTTTGCAGGAATGGTAACTATAATGAATTTCCCGGCAATTTTCACAATACCAGGTTTGCCCGCCAAGAGTATTTGTTCGGCAGGTCAGAATATCAACTATTGTCCTGTTATGTGATGGAAGCAATTTGTATTGTTGGATATATTCCGGTAAATATTCCCGAAGTACATCATCTACAGAAATCATAAGTCTACCATTACTTTATTGATCAGTTTGATGGGTTCTTGTAAGGAGATATTGATCAATTTCAAATAGATCATAGTTGTTCGAGGATCATTATGCCCAAGGTATTCCTGTACATATCTCATACTGACACCGGCTTCCAATAGATGAACTGCATAGGAATGTCGTAGATTGTGAACTGATGCATTTTTGAGAATTTTTGATTTTTGTAGTGCTCGATGAAATGCAGTCTGAATACTTGGATAAGGAACTGGTTTCTTTGCAGTTGGCATATTGATATGACCTCTTCCAGGAGCAGGAAACAGATATTCAGGATTTTTGTGGGTTTTCCAATTCTCACGGAATATTTCCAGTGTTCTTTTAGGAAGTGGAACAAACCTGTCCTTGTTACCTTTGCCTCTGTGAATATGAACGAACATTCTATCTGAATCTATGTCTGCTATTTTGAGGTTGGTTCCTTCCTGGAGCCGAAGTCCAAGTGAATAGATTCCAACCAGGCATGCACGATGGTAGTCCATTTTAATATTATCGAAAATTGTAAGAACTTCTTTACGACTGAGGATGACGGGGAGTTTTGTTTCTTTTTCCGGTCGGACAAGGTCGAATACTTGCCACTCTTTGTTGAGTGTCTTTTCAAAGAAAAATTTAATTCCACAGAGTGCTATTGTGCTGGCTGTTCTTGACCATTTGCGATCATTTTTGTTGTACAGAAAATAATGCCTGATTTCATCTTCTGTGACTTCTTCTGCTGGTTTTTTGTAGTAGTCTTCAAGTTGGCGAACCGCCCGGGAGTACATCGTTACTGTTCTTTTACCATATCCGTGCAAATCCATGTCTTCGATGAAGCGTTGTTTTAATTTTGACATAACTTTCTCCTTTGTTATTCCTATTTTGATGAATAACTTGGAAAGGCTTATATGTCAATGTGATACTTGAATTTAGACGGGACTGCCTCGGAGAGGCTTGGTTCAACATCTGGTTGTAGCGAACGCTATGAG
>Ga0070729_10007945_pt1 | contig 10035 bp, 3 predicted proteins | sample tdDd472_FD_66725 | JGI IMG/M metagenome (GOLD analysis project Ga0070729, IMG submission 66725) | Marine sediment microbial communities from the Atlantic coast under amendment with organic carbon and nitrate - tdDd47.2 | ecosystem: Environmental > Aquatic > Marine > Coastal > Sediment | place...
AAGCGTTCCAAGAATACTCGCATCGGTGACTGCCAGGAGGGGAGCGGTATCGATAATGACATAGTCAAAAAGCATCTTCAACTCTCCGATAAGGTCTTGCATACGCTGGGACGCTATCAACTCCGCCGGGTTAGGAGGAAGTGGCCCCGAAGAGAGAAGAAAGAGATTGGGTATCTTGGTTGGAGAAATGAGTTCTTTAATGGGAACCTTTTTTACTAGTGAGGTGACCAGACCAACTTGGTTGGGAAGATTAAAAATTTTGTGAAGCTTGGGTCGCCTCAAATCGCAGTCGATCACCAATACTTTCTTCTCAAGCTGGGCAAAGGACACCGCGAGGTTTAGGCTGGATACGGTCTTCCCTTCGCCGCTCAAAGCACTTGAAAGGAGGAAGACCTTATTGTCAGTCGTTTTGGAGAGCTGAATATTCGTACGCAAGTGGCGGTAGCTTTCGGAGAAAGGATCATTCGGCTTGAGGTGTGTAAGTAGCCCAATGTCCTGCCTAAGCTTTAAGGCTTGAGCCTTGCGCTTCGTTGGGTCTTTACTGAGTTTCATGTTCTTGGCGAAATCGGGAACCTTCGGAATCGTTGCCAAAGTAGGTAGACCCGTCACCATTTCGAGAACTTCCGTGTTGTGAATTTTACGGTCGGTGACTTCGAGTAGGAAAATCAAAAGTCCCGCAAGGCCCAGGGAAAGGACCCCGCCAGCTAGTAAATAGCGTTTTAGAGAAGGAGCAAATGACGCAAACGGTACCTTTGCTGGTTCAACGATAACCTTATCCGACCTGCCAATTTCCTTGAGGCCCAGGGAGAGTTCAATGTATTCTTTTCGCTTTTCGATGACGCCTATGTTTTGTTCAAGCACGCTTATTTGGGTATCGACAGAGGAGGTGAGCTCCTTTTCTTCCAGTTTGGCCCTAATAATGCGTTCATTCTGTTTGCTGAGCTGTGCCTGAAGATTGGCGACCTCTTTCCTTCTTGCCTCTAAGTCCTTAGTAATGGACCTGACCAACTGGTTGAAGGCCCTCTCCTGTTCGATAGAAAGGCGTTCCTCGATTGACGCGATTTCTTTTTTCAGCGCAACCATCTTTGGCAACCCAGGCTTGTAGGTGTTCAAATTCGTTTCGTATTCCGTTCGTTTGGAGGCGAGCTGCGACATGAGGTCCTTGACGATACTCATCTCATTGACTTCTGAAGATTGACTGGGAATTGTTGCACGAAGTGCCTGCAAGGCCACTCGTTTCTCCGTCAGTCCACGATTGGCGACCGCTAATTCTTCGTTAAGTTTTACCAGGGCCTGTTCTTCCGCAACCGACTTGGCCTGCCCCATAACGGCAGAGCTCTGGCTGTCCTCTTCCTCACTTCCCAATTTATTGTAGAGCGCGGCGAGTTCCTGACGGTAGGTCGTCAACTTGTTCTCAAGATACTCATGCGCTTGAAGGTTCTTGTCATATGCCATCTTCAAACTATGTGCAATATAGGAATCGATCCACGTATTCGCCAATAACATGGCCTTTTCAGGATCCGTATGCGTATAGGAGACCTGCACAAGGTTCGTGTCACGAACCTCATTGATCGTTACGCCAGCCAGAAGTCCACGGGCAATTCTGTTTAGTTCCTGTTCTTCAGTTTCCTGTACAGGCTCGGAGTCGCCCAGAGATAAAAGGGATAATAAACTGCTTGGTTGGTCTTTCCCCTTTGGGCTTCTGAAGAAATCCAGTCCCAAGCTCTTGACGACTTCTTCTGCAACGGGAACGCTCTTGATAATTCGAAATTCCGTTTTGAAATATTCGAGCCGGAACGGGTTCCAACGAAACTGGTCCGTGAAACCGATTACATCACTGGCCATGTGATCCATTTTTACGAGCACACTGGATTTATAGAGAGGAGGTTTAACGAGGTATGCACTAAAGGCCAGCCCGACACCGAGAATAAAAAGACCCAGAATCAGGAATAAATGTTTCCGGATCAGACCGATATAGTGGAAGACGTTGAAGTCGAAAAGTTGATCGTCTTGTTGAATTTCCTGCATGCACCTTCTCTCAAACAAAAAGTCTCTGTATTATATGGAAGTCACTCCCAATTGTACACCCATAGCCCTTCAGGGGTTTCACAAAGTAGAGGATCCGAAAGAACTGGCTAGGAAAGGGGCCCTTTGCTATGCAAATGCAGGTTCTTTGGCTGCTGCAGGCTGTTCGACTAATTCGGGGGTATTTACTTCCGAAGCAACGACGACTTCGTAACAATCTTGTGCACTCAACAGCGCTTTCAAAAACAGCGCGTGTACTTCATGGCCAGCCTTAAAGGCCGAGAACTCGCCTTCCAACCGCAGGCCACATACTGCCAAATCGCCGATGAAGTCGAGAATTTTATGGGCCACGAATTCGTCCTGGGAGCGAAGAGATCCGTTTAGAATATCAGTCCCATCAAGAACGATCGCATTATCAACGCTACCACCTTTGATCAACCCCATTTTCTTTAACTGGTTGACATCGCTGAGGAAACCAAATGTACGCGCATTGGAAACGCCGCGCTTGTACTCATCAACATCTACCGTGATCGCCTTGTTCTGGATTCCGATCATGGGGTGAGCGAAGGAAATCTTGTAGTTTACTTTGAACTGACTGCTGGGCTTAACACTGACTGTTTTTCCATCCTTTTCAAAATGGAATGGCTTGGTGATTCGTAGCACTTTGCGAGCCACCTTCTGGGTTTTGATTCCAGCCTGCTCGATCAGGTAAATGAACGGTGCAGCACTGCCATCCATGATCGGCACTTCTGGGCCGTCCAGGATCACAGTGACATTATCGATACCCAGGCTGTATAGAGCTGAAAGAAGATGTTCGGTGGTCTGCACGATGGCTCCATTTTCCTGCAGCGTGGTGGCCAATTGAAGACGTGATTCATCGACATTTTCGGGACATACCGTGATGGTTTTGCCTTCGAGGTCTTTTCGAACAAACACGATTCCAGAATTAGGAGCAGCGGGTTGAAGTTGAATTTCAATCGGATTTCCGGAATGTAACCCAATGCCAACTGCTTTTATTTCTTCTGTGATCGTCTGTTGAAAGTGCATACAAGCCTCCACGCCATGACCACAGCAAAAGACAAACCAAACAGAAAACAAACTCATAACCAACATTGATTGGAAGAGTTAAGCCTAAAAAGCAAGAGGCGGCACAACTAGAGTGTGGTGAAAATGACACAGCCAGAATAAGCTGATGTGTGATATTTGCCATAGTTTTCTGATGTAAACACACGTCACGAAACTAGGTTTGTGTTAGTGGATTGAACTCAACGTCCAGTGAACCGGATTTACGCTTCAAATTCCTTTGAGCAGTCGCGTAAGAGTTGCGTCGAGGGATGAGGCAAATTTACTTTTGTCCCGTGCGGTGTAGGGGGCTGGGCCGCCACCCAACATGCCCTGATCCCGTAATTCTGACATAAGATTTCGTGTTGCCAGTTTTGGCTTTATGTTTTCAGCATCTAGCATTTGGCCTCGTGGATCTATAACTATCGCACCAACAGTAATCACGCGATCGGCCAACGGGATATCAGCCGAAATCACTACATCCATCTCCTTGCAGTGGTCCACAATGAAATCATCGGCGACATCCATTCCGCCTTCAACCACCTCACTGGAAATGAAGGCGGAGGTGGGCAGGGTTAAAGGCGTATTTGCGACCAACACCGTTGGAACACCCAAGCGATTGGACGTACGATAGATGATCTCTTTTGCTGGTCTTGGACAGGCATCGGCATCTACCCAGATTTTCACATGTTTCTCCTAAATCCATATTTTTTTCGATCCCCAATGCTATTTCGACCGAAAAATCCGTAGTGGATCTGTGGGCCTTGGCCCACAGTCCACACTTTACACATTCACGATGCGTTCATTATGCATCCAATTCCTTGGCCATGAGAGCATTCAGACGTTCGACGATGTACGGTCGCATCTGACTTGCAGGTATGATTTTATTAACCGAACCTACCTTTTCTGCTCGCTGGACCGAATGTATGCCATCGAATTTCGTTGCCATTTTACCCAGTTCTTCCGAATGGACTGCCTCATAGAGATCGTTCCATTGCGCTCGAAGGCGCACTTTCTCAGCGCCTGAGGCTTCGGCAATTTTCTGCTCAAGCTCTTTGATTTGTGGATTTTCCCGAGTTTGCTTGGCTACTTCCCTTGCGAAAACAACCGCAGCGGCTGGTGACCCACCGATGACCGAAGCATACGTTCCCTCCAGGGCAATCACTTCCATGTTGTCGTTAAGTGCATTGGAGAACACGACAAACGCTCCGCCGTGATAGCGAGAAATGACCACAAAGACGATAGGGCCCTTGAAGTTCACAACCGCCCGTCCGATTTCGGCTCCATTCTCCAATTGCCATTGCCGCATGGATTCCGGGGACCCGTCAAAACCGGACAAGTTAGCGAGAACCACCAGTGGGCGATTGTTACTCGCCGAGTTGATGGATCGTGCAATTTTTTTCGATGCCAAGGGGAAGAGCGTTCCCGCGGTCCAATTGGAAGGGCCATCAGCCGGGACGAACTTAAGACGTCTGAGTGGCTGTGATTCAAAACCGAGCAGGCTGACGGGAATCCCACCGATGTGAGCATCCCAAACAACCGCAATTTCGGCATCCTGCATACCAAACCAGCGTTCTAGCGGCTCGTGATCCTGGTCGATGGTGGCCTTCATGACTTTGCGTATCTCGAAGGGGCTCTTTCGACCGGGATTGGTTTCATTTGAGAATATTTGACCCACATACTCGAATCCATTGCCGTGAGGGTATGTACACACATCTCGGGTGATCGGATCTTCGGTCGGTTTTGACCTGGGGAAACGTTCGCCTGGGTGTCGGTAAGAGTGCTCGTAATACTGGAAGAGAATCTCACAAGCCTGACCAATGTTTTTGGCAAAGTATTGGGCTTGACCGTTGGGGCCCATGACGCGCTCATAACCGCCGATTCCAAGATTATCCTCAGCAGATACCCCACCAGAATAATCCAGCGCGCGTTTTCCGGTTAATACCATCGAACCCAACGGGGTCATGATCAGAATTCCCTTGGTATGCATCAGCATTGTAGCTTCTGCATTGAAATACGGTTGGGCGCCAACCGTAATTCCGTTGACAACGATATTGATTTCACGGCCTTCCTGAGTGAATTCGATGATTCGACGCAAGGTGAGACCAATCCAATCCATGTTCTCGGTACCACTTTCCATTGAGATCAGGGCTCCTGCAGAAACCGCCATCCATTCCAGGGGAAGGTCGAGTTTCCGAGCCAGATCGAGTCCTTCATTGATGCGTCGACACTCCGGTTCTGCTAACGAACCCATGGACCGGCTGGGGTCACCAAGTAGGATCACCCGTTTCATGCCCTCTGGGTATTTCGGGGTGACATTGGAAATGACACCGACCACTATATTTGCCGTATTGAGCCCCGGCTCGCGGTCAACAGGAACAAGTTGATTGTTTTCACCTAAATCGTATTCTTGGAAGGTACCCGGAGGGAATTTACTTTGGGTATCATCGGCTGAAGGGGTCAGCATTTTGATCAATTCGTACGGGTAAACCATGCCGCGCTGCTGGAGTTTTACAACCTTATTTGTATATGCAGAAAGCGGCTGGATTGGCGTCACTTCCGGGTCCTTGAACTGGGTGACAAGGCCGCCCCCTGCAGGATTCGAGATTTCGATAATCCGCTCTTTGGGCGCACCACCCTCGGGTTGCGGACGCAGAACGCGAACCAGAACCTTTTCAATTGCCAGGTTACGTGTGGCTCGGACAAGCCTGGAAACCAAGGTTTTAATCTCATCGAGTGGGAGATCGAAAACAGGCCAGACATGCAGGAAGATCCGGTTCCAGACAAATCTTTGTCGAGCAGGTTGACGCGCCTGGATATCGCGCATGGAGGAGAAGATTTCCATCAACGTTCGTTCCAGACTCGGCAGACTGATGCGGTTCCCTGAACTTCTTCGAATGATGGTTAAGTCACGTATTTCGGCAAAGGCGAAAAGACGCCTGTCTTTCGGATTCGTATGGGCCGTTCCTCGGAAAAGATACACATCTTCTATGGAGGGAAGCCTTTCGATTTCAAAGTGTTGCAAGCGGTCGATATGAAGGCGATTATATAAAATGGGATGCAGGTCGCGGTAGAGGGGTTGTTCGGCATAGCCTCCCTCTTCATTGCGGTAGTAGGTAAATAACCTCACGCCTTTCTCCACCCGCTTACGATTGGGAATGGCTATTCCAATAAAGATTCGGTAAATCGATTTTGGGAAACGTTCACGGTTTAAGAAGGCTTCCATAGGTGCCATCAACGATTCGGGATCCTGGTGATCGGTATAGAAGTCGATCATCACCTCATCGCCCTCCGGCAAACTCTTGATTACCTGTCTCAAATTATTGACGCCTCTAGAGAAATGCTCCAGGTTCACATAAGTTGTGATGACATGGTAGCGTTTAGCCTCGTATTCATAATCAGCCATGGCGAGACACTGACCGTATTCAATTCGGGTTTGAATGTTTTTCAGGTCCCTGTTTCGATAATAGCGGCGCATCATTACTTCAAGCATGATCTGCCGCAAGGCTTGGTCGGCCTGCGAGAAACGCACGGTCAAATGGGTCATCAGGCTTTGAGGTGACCCGACAAGTTGATCGATTTTTTCCTGGCGTTTCTCATGATCGGGGTACTTCTCCAGGAATTTGAGTGCAGAATTGACCCGATCCAGGTCTTGGCGCAGAGAAGTTTCGAGCATGGGCTTCGTGAAGTAGTGATAGCGTACCTGGATCGCCAAATCATTGACTTCAAGGTAACGCCCCTGCGTTTCGGTGATCAATCGATCTAACAACATCATGAAGGATTCATCCACATGTTCTTTCAGCGTTTCCACATTCTCAAGCCGACGTTCCAGTATACTCAATATGGGTGGCACCTGTTGGACCATACGTTGATGCGATTTGGAGATGCGGAAGAGACCAAACTCCAACTCAGGTGAAGGCTGTATCTCGTGTACATCGTAATGCAGTAGGGCCCTTTTGAGTTTCGCAATAAAGCGGTCCGGCATGAGCTGCATACCCTCTTCGGGATTAATGAGGAAGGCAAGCAGGTATTCCTGAGTACTGAGGGGGCCTTCGGTTTCGATGGAGGGATCACTTCGGAATAAGGAGATGAAATCCACAAAGATGGTCAACAGCTCATCTTCTTTTTCCATGAGGGGCTGGTAGTCGGCTGGAACGGAGAGGCACAGTTCACTTCGCTCCTCCATCAGACGTTTGATTTCAGAAGCATCCTCATCGAATCCTCTGATAAGGCTCTTCAACTCCTCCATGTTGTGCGCACAGCGCAGCAGCGGATCGTCCTGACTTTCTTCTGCGGGTTTGAAGCGATCGAAGGAAATATGACCACTTTCAACCATCGGTGGTTTCTGCCGGTCGGGTTCGATCAACATCAGTGGCTCCTGGGGCGGAACCTGCATGTAATTTCGAACCAAAACCTTTTTTACGGATCCAGGGAAGGAAGCCATCAGGGCCATTTCCATTTTCATGGCTTCCATGACGATCAGGCGATCTCCAGTTTCGACGCGATCACCTTCTTTAACCAGAACCGCCGCGACGACTGCTGGAGCTGGCGCCCGCAGCATGCCCCCTTGGCTACGGGAAATGCGATAGGGGACGCCTTCAACCTGAACCCAATAGTTGTGATCCAACCTCAAAGAATGAATGCGGAACCGCTCGGATCCAATCGAAAGGTTCCACTCTGTTCCGCCCAGAGGTTCGAGGGTCAGGTAAATCCGTTTGTCCTCCATGTCAACCCTGTAGTGGTAAACGCCAAGTCGGTAAATGGAGAACGCGTAGCTTTGGTTGTGATATTCCAGTTCCACTTTCACGCCACTGTCTTTGCGCAATTCGGGTCTACCACGCTTGGCCGAATTCAAAAACTTGGCTTTCTCGGCTTCCATGATAGTCAGGTAGTCTTCAATGCCAGCACATAGGATGGCCACATCGGCGTGGGAATGGGAAATATGCTTTCCAGTCTGAACCAGTTCATCCAACCAATTGACGTGGTAATCGCCATTGTAAACTTGTTCCATTTCCAGTAATTCAGAGAGAAAACCCTTGTTGGTGGCTCCGCCACGTACAACCACAAACATTTGAGTCAATACGCGCTTCAATCGGGCAAGAGCCTCCTTGCGGTCTCGTCCATAGGCCATGATTTTTGCAATATTTGAGTCGAATTCGGGAGGGATTTCATCGCCCTCCATGATTCCGGTATCAATTCTCACGCCAGGTCCAGCAGGAAAGCGGAATTTCTCCACAAGCCCCGGGGCACCAGCAAATTGCAAGGCGGGGTCTTCCGCGTTCAAGCGCACTTCAATGGCGTGACCATCTGGAATAGGAGCTTCCCCTTCAAGTTTGCCACCCTGAGCGATAAAAAACTGGGTCTTTACGAGATCCAATCCGGTGGTCAATTCGGTAATAGGATGTTCGACCTGAAGTCGGGTATTTACTTCTAAGAAATAGATTTCACGTGTTTTTGGATCAAACAGAAACTCAACGGTACCAACATTTCGATATTTGACTTGTTTGCAGAGATCAATCGCATAATTCCGAATTTTCCGGTCTTCAGTCTCGCTGAGGATCGGAGAGGGCGATTCTTCCATAATCTTCTGGAATCGTCTCTGGATGGAGCAATCCCGAACACCGAGATCCCAGACCGTCCCGTAATGATCGCCAATAACCTGCACCTCCACATGACGCGCATTCTTAATTTGGCGCTCAAGAAACACACGATCATCACCAAAGGTTTTTAACGCTTCCCTGCTGGCTCGCTCAAAATTAGCAGACAGCTCTTCCTCGTTGTCTACCATGCGAATACCACGACCGCCTCCTCCGGCGCTCGCCTTTATCATCAGGGGAAAGCCCAAGCGCTCGGCATGCTTTTTTGCCGCCTCCAGGCTCTCAACTTCGCCTCCACTCCAGGGTGCCAGGGGCACTCCTGCCTGTTCGGCAAATTTTTTGGAGGATATCTTATCGCCAAGCTGACGCATGATATCTGCGCTAGGTCCGATAAATGTCAAGCCATTCTTTTCGCACAGTTCTACAAAGGCCGCATGTTCGGCCACGAATCCCCAGCCGGCCCAAACCGCATCGACCTTGGTTTCAATCAATGCACGCTCCAAACGCCCATAGTCAAGGTAGCTTGGTTTCACCTCATGGTCTTTAGGATCCATGAAGGTTGCATCACCGATGCTGTAACTCTCATCTGCCTTGCGGTAAAACATGCTGTTCTTATCTGAATTGACATATAAGGCAATCGATCTGATGTCTGTACCGTGCTCTATATTGTATTCACGAATGGCGTGAATGGCTCGCATAGCCGGTTCTCCACGGTTCACGATGGCTACGCGTTTAAATTTCAATTCCATTTTCTTCTCCTGTGATTTATTTCGTATTAATCACATTTATTTGAGGTTATCAATCCAATGAACATGGACCGGTCAGGTTTCCGGCACTAAGAAATGGCTTGGACAATGGATGATGGATCGATTCAGTTGATAACCCACTCAAGCAGTCACAGGAGGAGTCTAAAGGATTCGCTCAAGGACATCAATCTTAAACGGACTTTAAAGTCGTGTTTGGAGACCTGAGCCCTGCTTATTTCCTGATGCTTAATCCATATTTTCTGCTGCATTTATGGCAGTTGCTAGCTTTCATGATGAAAGAATCCTGCTCGGGTTCTGCGACCAAACCTGGTAGGGCCCGCGTTGTCGAACTGGAATACCGATCCTCTCAGTCTTAGACGTTCCAAACCTCGCCCTGGGTAAAGAGGTCCGAAAGTTTTCCAACACCCTTTTTTTCCTGAGCGGCTTCGATTTGGTCCATCAGAAGTTCTTCATACACAGGTTTCTCGATAGACCGGAATATGCCCATTGCAGTCGGCAAATCTCCCTCCATACCAGCAAGGAGATTCGCATAACCCGCCTGGTCGCGAGACGCATCATGGACTAAGAGACCGGAATGATCTTCC
>Ga0070729_10007948_pt1 | contig 10033 bp, 8 predicted proteins | sample tdDd472_FD_66725 | JGI IMG/M metagenome (GOLD analysis project Ga0070729, IMG submission 66725) | Marine sediment microbial communities from the Atlantic coast under amendment with organic carbon and nitrate - tdDd47.2 | ecosystem: Environmental > Aquatic > Marine > Coastal > Sediment | place...
CCGCGCTCGTGAAGCGCTTCGAGTACCAGAGAAATATCGCCTTGCGCAAGGTAGCGTACCCCACCGTGAACGAGCTTCGTACTTCGGCTGGAGGTGCCTTTGGCGAAGTCGCTTTGTTCAAGGAGGAGCGTGGAATATCCACGCGTGGTGCTGTCCAGCGCGGTTCCAAGCCCTGTCGCTCCACCTCCGATGACGATGACATCCCAGACTTTGTCTGGTTGGTCCTCGATTCGTTTCAACATTTGATTACGATCCATGCTGGAACTCCTGTGGATTGAGTGATCTTATTCTACCTTGTCCACTATCGAAAGAAACGGAAATCCTGTCTTTTCACGGGGATTATGCGCTTATGAGATCACCAGGAGCCTGTAAGATCGAGCAAACCAACAGAATGGCCTTCTGCAGCATTGGCAAAATTTGGCACTGAGGTGTTGAATCGGCGATTTGGGTGGGCCTATCAGCCAGTTTCTTCGAGAACAATGGTGAATGGGCCTGAGTTGCAAAGCTCCACCTGCATATTCGCTCCGAAAACACCTGTTTCCACCTGGTTGACGCCATTTTCCTTCAGTTGATCCACGAAATAATCTACCAATTTAGAAGCTTCCTCAGGTGGAGCAGCCTGAATGAAGGAAGGGCGGTTGCCTTTGCGCGTGTCGGCACAGAGGGTGAATTGAGAGACGACTAGCGCGCTTCCTTGTATATCGAGTAGGCTGCGATTGGTTTTGCCATTTTCATCGGAAAAAATTCGCAGTTTGGCCGTTTTTTTGGCGAGCTTTTCCACAATAGCCCGACTGTCACCCTGTACGACGCCGGCCAGGATCATGAATCCTTGGTCGATTGCCCCAACGACTTCATCGTTGACCAGGACTTTTGCATGGGTAACTCTCTGAATAACGAGTTTCACGAATTGCCTTATACGATTAATCAGATTTGGCGAGTTGCTTGGCCGGCTTGATGGAGGGCTTCTTCGAACCCTTGATCAGGCGTGATCGATATCCGACAGTTGAATCGAAGCCGTGAGATTCGGCTTTGTAGTAACGACGTATTTTGCGGATGTAGTTGCGCGTCTCTTTGTAAGGTGGAACGCCTCCGTGTTTGTCGACCGCATATTCGCCTGCATTATACGCGGCTAAGACAAGATCTACATTTCCTTCGAAATAACCAAGAAGGAAACGCAGGTAGCGTACGCCACCTTTTATGTTTTCTCTGGGATCAAATACGTTGTTAACGCCAAAGCGTGCCGCCGTGTCAGGTATGAGCTGCATCAGCCCTTGAGCACCCTTGTGGCTAACAATTTTGTAGTTGCGTGAAGATTCGACTTCAATGACCGCCTTGACCAGGTCGGGGTCGATGTCCATTGAGTTTGCGATAGGTCGAACCAAGGTGTCGATCTGGCCCGTAGTCAGTTGATATTTACTGGACCGGAAACGACTGGAGCGCAAAGGTAATTCGTTGCGCGGTTTTTTGTGAGCAACCAGCTTGTAGCCCTTCTTCTTAATAGGACGGTCGGTGATCATGATCCGTCCGGTCGGGGTACGATAGGAATAGAGCTGCCCCAATGCATCCACGGACGCAAATAGCAGTAGTGCGAAGATGAAAAAAGTCGACTTCAAACCATACATAAGTCTATTTATGCATAGTTTCCTTGATTTTTTCAAGGCCAAACTTTAATGCATCCTGTAATTTAGCCGAATCCTTTCCGCCAGCCATGGCCATCTGAGGGCGCCCTCCGCCTCTTCCTCCGACGATGGGAGCCATCTCCTTAATCAGATTTCCCGCGTGGATTCCCTGATTTTCAACATTGGTTTTTACTACCAGTTGAACTTTCTCACCCAAGTCAGAACCAAGCAGAACCGTTCCGGTGTTAATCTTGACTAACATGTCATCGGCGAGTTGGCGCAGTGCCCCGGCTTCCATGGCACTGACTTGTTTAACCAGGATCTTCATCGATCCCAGATCAACGAGTTCCTCGGTTTGGCCCGAGCCTTTTGCCATGGCAAATTTCATCTCTTCCAGTTTTTTCTCGAGGTGCTTGCGGTCTTTGAGTAACTTCTCGATTTGGGCCGTCATCTGATCGCGTTTCACATGTAATAGAGCTTCACTCTGGCCGAGAATGGCTTCGTTCTGTTGGATGTAGTCGAAGGCCCCTTTTCCTGTGTAGGCAACGATACGGCGAATTCCCGATGCCAGTGCGCGCTCACTGACTATTTTGAAGAGAGCGATCTCTCCGGTATGGGTGACGTGCGTACCACCACAGAGTTCCATAGAGAAATCGGCAATCGAGACGACACGTACTTCATCATCGTATTTTTCACCGAATAGGGCCATTGCCCCGGCTTCCCGCGCTTTGTCGAGTGCCATCAAGCGGGTCTCAAGCGCGATGTTTTCGCGGATCTTGGCGTTGACAATCGCTTCAATTTGAGCAATTTCCTGCGGAGATAAGGGCGAGAAATGATTGAAATCGAAGCGTGTTTTTTCCGCGTCGACCAAGGAGCCAGCCTGGCGGACGTGCAAGCCTAGAACCTCTTTCAGGGCCTTGTGCATTAAGTGGGTGGCCGTGTGATTGCGCCTGATATCGGCTCGATTGGCGGATTTTACCTGAAGTTTGGCGGCCTGATCGGTGGTCAATGAGCCGGAATCCATGACACCGTAGTGCAGGATGACACGGTTTAAAGCTTTTTCGGTTTTTTCAACTCTAAACACACCACCTTGGGTTTCAATGCGGCCTTGGTCACCAATTTGACCGCCTGATTCGGCATAGAAGGGAGTTGCATCCACACAGACGATACCTTCCTCACCCTCGCTCAACTGGGCAGTTCGCTCGTTCCCTCTGAACAAGGCCACGACCTTGCTCTCGAGTTCAAGGGCCCCGTAGCAGCGTTGGTCCGTGGTGTTTTCTGTGGCGAATTGCGAAATCACCTCCGGCAAATCGGCTCGAGTGAAGTCACCACTGGCCGCGGACTGTTTTGCGTCTTCTTCCATTAGTGCCTTATAGCCGGCGAGGTCGATCCCAAAGCCTTCATCACGGGCGATGTCTTCCATTAAATCGACAGGGAAACCATGAGTGGTGTACATGAAAAATACGACCTGATCGGGCAGGATTTGCTTGCCTTCTGTGCGAAGCTGATCGATGTATTTCATCAAAATGGGCATCCCTTTGCTCAGGGTGTGATCAAATTGTTGTTCTTCTGCCTTGATCAGGGTGATGACCTGATCCTGTTCCTTGACCAGTTCCGGGTAAATTTCACCCATTTTCTCTACGACGAATTTTACCGCCTTGTAGAGAAAGGGCTCGGTTTGACCAACCTGTTTGCCAAACTTCATGGCTCTACGCATGATCCGGCGGAGTACATAGCCGCGACCCTCGTTGGAAGGAACCACGCCATCCGAAATTAAGAATACGGTTGAACGAAGGTGGTCGGCAATAACCCTCATGGCTACGTCGTTGCGCTCGGAGTCGCCATAGGTCAAGCCAAGAAGTTCACCGAGCGGATTGATCAGGTCTAAAAATAGGTCGGTATGATAGTTGGAGGTAACGCCCTGAATCACGGATGTGACGCGTTCCAGTCCGGCGCCCGTGTCGATGCTCGGATTGGGCAGCGGAGTCATGGTGCCTGATTCGTCGCGATTGAATTGCATGAAAACCAGGTTCCAGATCTCTACATATCGATCCGAACCATCCAGGATGCCCTGGTAGGGATCGTCTGAGCCCTCAACGCTGGGGCCATAATCATAATAAACTTCGGAGCATGGGCCACATGGGCCTGTGTCTCCCATGGCCCAGAAATTTTCTTTTTCGTCGAAACGGAAAATCCGGCTTTCGGGGACACCAATTTCGTCGCGCCAGATGTTATAGGCTTCATCGTCGTCCAGGAAGACTGAGACATATAGCTTTTCGGTTGGGATTTCGAGTCGGTCGGTTAGGAATTCCCATGCGTAGCGAATCGCGTCATGCTTGAAATAGTCTCCAAATGAGAAGTTGCCAAGCATCTCAAAAAACGTATGGTGGCGCGCTGTGAAACCAACATTCTCAAGGTCGTTGTGTTTACCACCAGCCCTCACACATTTCTGGGAACTGCATGCCGTCACGTAATCACGCTTCTCGAATCCAAGAAAGAGGTCCTTGAACTGGTTCATGCCTGCATTGGCGAAAAGCAAGGTTGGGTCGTCGGCCGGAATCAGGCTGGAAGACGCGACGCGACTGTGGCCCTGCTCCTCGAAATAGGCAAGAAATGCTTCCCGAATCGCTTCGGATGACATGCCTTTTGGCGACATTTTTGACTGAACCTGTTCTGAACTCATGGATCCCTCCCAAATTAAACCCGAGCATCCTAACACAAACCGGATTTCTGACAAAGATCCAAGAGCTTTCGCTTTCCAAGGTTCAAATCCAGGGCTTCGTTTTGAGCCCATTGCCAGAAAAAACGGGATCGGTTGTTTTTGGTGACGCCAAATGGCGTTCCGGCAAAGGATGGCTCCTGATCTGCGTGTTTTGGCTCTGTGATGTGGATTCCACAGTGCCTGTCGTTTCGTGTGACGCATCACCTAATAGGCGATTATCCTGTCCGGTTTTTTGGATTTGTTTTAAATCTCAATTCAACCTATTTCGATTTGAATCGGAGGTTTAGATGAAAACCAAGTGGAATATGCTGCGTCTTTTGTTTTGTGGATTCCTCACGATTGTAGCCTGGAAAAGTTTATGCGGTGTCCCTTCCTCAACCGTCTCCACCGCAGCTACACAGTCAAAATTGACCAGCGTTATGGGTGATGCCAACCTGGACTCGGTTCTGTCTCTAGCCGATATCCACACCAGTGTGGGTCATATTTCCGGTTATCTAATTCTTTCTGAGAGTGCCTTTCAAAACGCGAATATCAACGGTGATGAGGTTTTGGATCTGCGCGATGTCGTGGGCATTGTGAACTTGCTCAACGATCAGACGATCTATTACCTTTCGCAGTCCGAGGGCGATAATGACGCCGATGGACGATCCCCAATGTCCGCCTGGAAGGATCTATCCCGGCTGGAAGGGGTGGAACTCCATCCTGGCGATCAGGTCCTCCTCAAGGCGGGGGATACATGGCGAGAAACATTTTATGTGCATGGCCGGGGCGCCATTGACTCCTGGATTCATTTCGGGAGCTATGGAACAGGTCCACGACCTCGGATCCTTGGATCGGAGCGTGCCACTCCCTGGGTTGAAATAGCTCCGGATGTGTGGGAATGCCAGGTCGATCTAGCCAATCCCTATCAAGGCGGATATTCCTATGGAGAGGTGTTCTTTGAAACGCTCGATGGACGGGTTCAGTGGGGCAAGCACGTAGATTTCGATTCTGGTTTTTCCCAACTGCAGAATGAATTCGACTGGACTTGGAACGACAGCCGCCTTTTCATACGTTCGACCGAGGATCCAGATATTCGATACCAAGCGGTTGAGGCCCCCCAGCGCGATAGCTGTGTCCGTTTTCCAGATATTAATGGTTCCACCGTTCTTGAGTCCGACTATGTTCAGTACTTGTCTTTTGATCGCCTCGAGCTGATGTTTGCTCGGCGGCACGGAATCTATCCTGGCTATAACGAAGTAGAGGCTCATGGTCTGCGAATAACGGATTGCCGAATTGGCTGTATTGGCGTTAAAGGTGGTGCCTCGGCATACGGAATAGCGGCCTGGCATTCGGATATGCTGATCAAGGGCAACACCATACACGATTGTGGAAGACGTGGTGTTTCACTTAACACGTACACCAATTACACACCAGGCTTGACCCTTTCGAATATTCGAATCGATGGAAACCACTTTTTCAATGGCTTTCACACGACAGGGCCCGATGTGTCCAGCATGTCGGGGCGTGGGCATACCATGCATGACGTAACCATTTGTAATAATCTCATCGATGACCGCGGCATCGTTGAACTCGAAGGGACCAGCAATGCGATTTATATCAACGCAACAAGTGGAAATTCCTACCACCATTTTTATCTCTATAACAACGTGATCCTTGGAGCCTCTGCGCGTGCGATTCTACTCTTCAATTTGGATCGTCCCCTAATTGCTCACAACAGTGTTTTCGGCAACCATCCCAACGCGAACCCATACGCGCTCATCACGTTCGTTGATGTGACCAATATCGACTTTCGCAATAATATCGTACACTCTACGCTTATGAATCCGCCCAGCATGTCGCGATGTGTCCTGGATGAGGAGAATACCAGTTTTTCTTATAGGAACTACAATCTCTACTTCCAGTCAAACCCCGATCAACCTTTCACGGGGAGCGAGAATGGGTTCGGAGGTTGGAATGTGTTCATGTGGCAATGGCAGACCTGGACCCAGGGAAGCGGATTTGACCTGAATAGTCCTGAACCTCAGGATCCGCGTTTTGTCGATGCCAATGCGGGGAACCTTGAACTTCAGCCGGGTAGTCCAGCCGCAAACGCGGGCACGCCATGCCCTGAGGTGTTGATCGATTTCCTTGGACGTCCTCGGGACCTCCAGAATCCCTGTATTGGCGCCTTAGAATTGGTGCTCCCGCCTAAGAGGTAGCTTATTTTTCTACCCGATTCAACGTGTCGATGAAGATGACGGTCCAGGTGTTTCCACCGTTATTGGTTCTCGATTGGATACGCCGCCATTGTCCATTTTCAAGGCGACGGTTCTCCAATTTGGACCGAACAGTTCCATCATCGTTGTGGCTGAGAAAAACCATACCATCACCTTCCAGGGCGACCCACGTTCCGCGAACGGCGTTGGCATATTGGCCCTTCCAGGTTTCAGTTTTGGGGTTGAACACCTGAATCCAAATTCCGCGATAAACCCCGCCGTCATGGGCGATTTCCATTTCACTCAATAGTCCGGCACCATCGAGAATTGAGCGTACCTCCAAATTCATGTCTCCCCGGCTGCCATCGGCCTGGTCGACCCGCCTGCCACTCCATTCGCCGATCATCCAAGACAGGTCCTTTTTGTTTTGCGGCCCCTGTGCCCAAATCGTTTGGCTGAGAAGTAAAAGAATGAATAAGTAAAACACGCGACACACGGGTGCCGATTTCCGTTGGCTCCGAACCATAATGAAACTCCATATGAGATTGCCTATCCTAACATCCCGGTCAGAACATCAAAAAATTAGATCAAATTGTGTTAATTTTAATACTTTTTTATGTTTGAAAAGTGGCATACCATTTCGAAAAAGGAGGCAATTATGAGTGTTATCGTCCATCGAGCAAATTCACGAGGTGTGGGTGAACACGGTTGGTTGTCCAGCCGACACACATTCAGCTTCGCAGGTTATTTAAACCCCAACAGAATGGGATTTGGGACACTCCGTGTGATTAACGAAGATGTCATTCAGCCAGGCATGGGGTTTGATACCCATCCTCACAGGGATATGGAAATCGTTTCAGTACCCATCAGCGGGAAGCTTGCGCACAAAGATACCTTGGGCAATGCCTACACCATTCATTCAGATGAAATTCAGGTGATGACTGCAGGCACCGGAATCCGTCACAGTGAATACAACGCGTCCCAAGAGGAGGAAGCTCATTTTCTCCAAATTTGGATTCTTCCCGAAAAAAATGGACATCAGCCTGGCTATGACCAAAAGCGTTTCCCTAAGGCTGACCGCCTGAATCAGCTACAGTTAGTGGCCTCGCCCGATGCACAAGATGAGTCTTTGAGAATCGGGCAACGCGCCTATGTATCTCTGGTAGACCTTGAAGAAGGTTCAGCGCTGGAGTACAAACCTTATCGCGAAGGCAACGGACTTTATGTTTTCGTTAAAGGTGGTCAGGTTGAAGTTGGTGAGACAGAGTTACACACCAGTGACGGTGCTGGGATCACGGATTTATCCGATCTGAAAATTCGAGCCAAACAGTTCTCTGAACTGCTCCTGCTGGAAGTCCCTATGGCATAAGACTGTAAGGTAAAGTCCTTACATTCAAATGGTTGAGAGTGCAATGAGCTTTCTGAAAAGATCTGCTGTAAAGCTTTTTCAATTGTTTGAAATTCAACTGAAATCTGGGGGTGAGTTGTTGCGGCTGACCGACAGTATAAATGGTGTTCATGCGCCGACCTATCTTGTTGTCAAAGTCATGAGTGACGAGAATTTATGGTAGGGTGCAGAGGAGATAATTGACTTTTCGGCCACCCTCAGTCACTCGCTCCCAGAATGATTATGGTCAAAACGGCCTTTGGAACGTACAGAGTGGGACAAGAACCTCTCAAGGCCTTCGGCCTTCAGCAGGAACGAAACCAGCGCATAAATGAGCACCGAAGCCACAACACGTGCTATCCATTCAAGAAGGCCGCTGTCTTTGATCGACAGGGGCCACCAAGCGGCGATCATGGCCGCCGCTGCGATGATGTTTTTGAGAATTTCTGCCCCCACTTTTGCATTCCATGAGAAACCGAACCGATTTCGTACCGCCAAAGACAACGCCAAAAACAGAAAAACGCCCAAAATTAAAAGGCTGGCATTAATGCCCAGGTGTGCCAACTCGTGGGGAAAAAAGCCAGGCAGCACGATCATGCATAAAACATTTAGGGCTGTTCCTAGAGTGGCTATGCCAAGCAGGAGTCGGTGTTCTTGTTCAGCGAGAAGGGATTGAATTAGCAATTTCGACCAGCCAAAGGGTATGAGCGTGAAACAACCGATCATCATGGCGCCGTAAGTTAGGATTTGACTCCATTCATCAAAAGCGCCGTGTCCGAAAAGAAGGCCAATCATTGGGTAGCCTGCGAGAATGAGCCCGACGCAGGCAGGTAAGGTCAGAAACGAGATCTGGACCGTGCTTTCCCTCAGAATCGCAATACGCGTTGAATGGTCCTTACCGACAAGCAAAGGCAGTAGGGCTGAGCCGATGGATGTGACGATCAGTCCCATGGCCAGATCGGTCAGTCGAGTCGCGTATTCAAGGGCCGCAACGGCGCCCTCGAAGAGTCGGACGGAAATTGTTCGGCTGAGAAACAGGTTGAGGTGAAACACACCACCTCCAAGAACTGCTGGCAGCCAAATAGTTGCCAACTTGGACCAGTTGAAGGGATGTCCCAATTGAAAGGGCCTTAGAGAAAAATCATCACGCCCAAACATGAGCCATACGATACTGAATTGAACAAAACCACCGGCTGAAACCCCCCAGGCCAGACCCCAGACCGGGTCCCAATGTAGGAAATGGAAGGCAAGGCCACCGAGGATCATCAGTACACTGAGGAAGACAGGCATGATTGAGGGCAGGAAAAAATATCCACGGACATAGAGCAGAGCAAACCCAACGGCGTTTATCAGGCTGAAGAAGAGGAAGATGAGCACTAATCTGCCGGGGCCGATTCCATTCGCCAGGTCCACTTCCAGCCAGTTAAAGAAAGAGGGGAGAGCGAGCCAAAGTGCGAGTGAGAAGACCAAGGCAACGATGAGCGACATCCAGAAAAGTTCGGCGGTAATTCGACGTTGTTCACCTTGACTTTTTGCTCTGCTGATGAGTGGAATGAGACCTCCTGTCAAGGCCCCCTCAGACATTAAACGTCTCAAAAGGTCGGGGGTGATGAAAACAATCCCCCAAATATCTGCGGATCGCGTGGTGCCCAGCAAAAAGGAAATGACCTGCACACGAACCAGGCCGAATATCCTGGATACCACGGTGGCCAGCATCACGGTGATCGAGTTTTTGTAGAGTGAGGTTCTTTCTTCCATCTAATTGTTCCAGAACACATTATAGACGATAGGAAAACAAAATCCTTACTCTGGAGTTGACTTGTTTTTTAGGAGAACATTATTTCTTGGTTTAACACCATTCGGTGGTCACTGGCCTTTAGGAGTGAATGGGGCAATATTGGAACCCTTCACAGCGATCAAGGGGTTTTCTCAAAAGCCCCGATGTCGATCCCGTCTCCTTGAGGTCGCTGGTTTCCTTCGTAGTCTATCGGCGGTGCCGCCAAACTACTTCCAGCATCGATGGCCGGAGAGCCCGTTCCAAGGTGATAATCACCATTGGTGGGATCGAGGAAAAGGGGATTGCCTTCGATGAAATCGACCCCGCGTG
>Ga0070729_10007950_pt1 | contig 10028 bp, 11 predicted proteins | sample tdDd472_FD_66725 | JGI IMG/M metagenome (GOLD analysis project Ga0070729, IMG submission 66725) | Marine sediment microbial communities from the Atlantic coast under amendment with organic carbon and nitrate - tdDd47.2 | ecosystem: Environmental > Aquatic > Marine > Coastal > Sediment | place...
CTGGGTTTGGGCCTGCTCCTGCTCCCCGACACAGCCCGTGCCGCCGACGCGCCGGATCCGGCGCCGCTGAAACGGCTGGTCCACCAGGATTGCGGCTCTTGCCACGGGCTCACGCTCAAGGGCGGGCTGGGCCCGGACCTGCGCGCCCCGGCCCTGGCCCACTACGACCCCGAAACGCTCCGCACGGTGATCCTCGACGGTATCCCGGAAACCGCGATGCCGCCCTGGCGCCCGCTCCTGACTGAGCAAGAGGCTGCCTGGATCGCCGACTACCTGCTGAAGGAGGCTCCGAAATGACCCGGGTTTTCGCCGCGGCGCTGGCCCTGCTCCTGGCCGCGCCCGCCGCCCCGATGGCCGAAACCGCCGCGCAGACCGTCGCCACCGGCGACCTTGGCCTTGTCATCGAGCGCGCGACCGGCTCGGTTCTGCTGGTCGATCAGTCCGATCATGCCGCGCTGGCCCGGATCGGGGGGCTGGGCGATCTCAGCCATGCCTCGCTGGTCTATTCGCCGGACGAACGGTTCGCCTATGTGTTCGGCCGCGACGGCGGGCTGACCAAGGTGGACATCGTCACGCGGCAGATCGCCGCCCGGGTGATGCAGGCGGGCAATTCCATCGGCGGTGCGATTTCCGACGATGGCAAACTTGTCGCGGTGTCGAACTATGAGCCCGGCGGGGTGCATATCTTTGACGCCGATACGCTGGAGATGGTCGCCGACATTCCGACCGGGTCCAAGACCATCGGTCTGGTCGATGCGCCGGGCCGCCGCTTTGTCTTTACCCTGTGGGATGCGGGCGAGACCTGGATCGCCGATCTCTCGGGCGAAGCGCCGCAGATCACCAAGATCCCCGGCATCGGCAAAAACCCCTATGACGCGCTGATCACCGCCAACGGCCGCACCTATATCGCCGGGCTGTTCGGTGAGGACGGGCTGACCGCGCTGGATCTGTGGGACGACACCCCCACCCCAATCCGGGTGCTGCCCGGCTACGGGCGCGGTGAGCGGCAACTGCCGGTCTACAAGATGCCGCACCTGGAGGGGTGGGCGCTGACCGGGCGCGACTTTGTCCTGCCCGCTGTCGGGCACCATCAGGTGCTTTGGATCGACGCCGCCACGCTTACGGAATCCGGCCGCACCGATACCCACGGTCAGCCGGTCTTTGCCATGGCCCGCCCCGACGGGCGACAGGTCTGGGTGAATTTCGCGCATCCGCTGAACGACACGGTGCAGGTGATCGACACCGTGACCAAGCAGGTGATCCACCAGTTCAAACCCGGACCGGCGGTGCTGCACATGGAGTTTACCCCGCGCGGGCACCAGGTCTGGATCAGTGTCCGCGATGCCGGAAAGGTCATGATCTATGACACCCGGAGTTTTGAAAAGATCGGCGAGATCGACGCCGACAGCCCCTCCGGCATTTTCTTCACCGCGCGCGCGCACCGAACCGGGTTGTAACCGATGCAGATCGTCGCAGACCCCATCGACCGCGACCTGCTGGACAACTGGCAGCGCGATTTTCCGGTCGAACCGGCGCCCTTTGTTGCGCTCGCGCAGGCCCTTGGGCTGACCGAGGGTGAGGTGCTTGGGCGGCTCGAAAAGATGCGCCAGAACGGCCGGATCACCCGGGTCGGCGCCACCTGCGCGCCCAACACGGTGTCGGCCAGCACGCTGGCCGCCATCGCCGCGCCGCATCCGCGCATCGACGAGGTCGCCGCCATCATCGGCACCGAACCGGGGGTCAACCATTCCTACCTGCGCGAGGATATGTGGAACCTGTGGTTTGTCCTCACCGGCCCGGACCGCGCCTATATCGACGCCGCGCTGGAACGGATCGAGGCGCGCGCCGGGCTGCGGGTGCTGGATCTGCCGATGGTGCGGGCCTTCAACGTCGACCTGGGGTTTCGCATGGGCGGAGGTGTACGGATGCCGGTGCCCCCGGCGCGCCCGGCCGACCGTGCCGCCCTGCGCCCCGGTGACCGCGACATCCTGCAGGCGCTGACCCGGGGTCTGACCCTGACCGCGCGCCCCTATGCCGACCTGGCCCGGAAGTTGAAACGCCCCGAGGCGGAGATCCTAGAGCGCATCGCGGCCCTGCTGGCGGCCGGCCTCATCACCCGGCTGGGGGTGATCGTGCGGCACCGGGCGCTGGGCTGGCGGGCCAACGCGATGGTGGTCTGGGACATCGCGGCGGATCGCATCGACCGTGCCGGCCCGGCGCTGGCCGCGCATCCCGGCGTGACGCTGTGCTATGAACGGCAGATCGTGCCGGGGGTCTGGCCCTACCCCCTGTTCTCGATGATCCACGCCCGCAGCCGGCCCGAGGCACTGGCGCATCTGCAGGGCGCGGCCGCGCTGCCGGAGTTGGCCGGCGCGACGCACAAGGTGCTGTTCTCGACCCATTGTTACAAGCAGACCGGGGCGATGATATCGGCCAAGAGGGGGCATTCCGCATGATCCGACCGGACAAGACCGACCGCGCACTTCTGAACCTGTTGCAGGAGGATCTGCCGCTGACCCACCGCCCCTTTGCGGCGCTGGCCGCGCGGTTGGAGCTCACCGAGCCGGCGCTGCTGGACCGTGTGACCTGGCTGCGCGACGAAGGTTACATCACCCGGTTCGGCCCGTTCTTCGACGCCGCCGCGATGGGCGGGGCGTTCTGCCTTTGCGCGATGGCGGTGCCAGCCGCAGATTTCGACGCGGTCCTGACCAAGGTCAATGCAAGACCGGAGGTCGCGCACAACTATGAACGCGCGCACCGGCTGAACATGTGGTTTGTTCTGGCGACCGAGACGCCCGAGGGGATCGCGCAGACAGCCGATGCCATCGAGCGGGAAACCGGGCTCAAGGTGCTGCGGTTTCCCAAACTGCAGGAATTCTACATCGGGTTTCGGGTGGCCGCATGAGCATCGACAGCACAGACCGCGTCCTCATCGAGGCGCTGCAGGGCGGGCTGCCGCTGGTGCCGGCGCCCTATGCCGAGGTCGCCGACCGGCTCGGCCTGACCGAGGCCGAGGTGACCGACCGGCTGGCGGCGATGAAATCCACAGGCGTGATCCGCCGCATCGCCGCCGCGCCCAACCATTACCGGCTGGGCATGACGGCCAATGGCATGACAGTGTGGGACGTGGCCGATGCCCGCATCGCCGAGCTTGGCGCGCAGGTCGGCGCGCTGCCCTTCGTCACGCACTGCTATGAACGCCCGCGCGCGCTGCCGAACTGGCCCTTCAACCTGTTCGCCATGGTGCACGGCGAGACCCGAGAGGAGGTCGAGGCCAAGCGCGCCCAGATCCGCGATCTGCTGGGCGATGCACGGCGCGGCGATGACATCCTTTATTCCACACGAATCCTGAAAAAGACGGGGCTGCGGCTCCGCAAGCGGGGGTAGCCGCATGTTCCGCCTGACCGACTACATGCACCAACTGGTCGCGCCCACGCCGCCGCGCAAGCGGCGCGGCACCGGGCCGGTCAAGCCGGTGGTGATCTGGAACCTGACCCGCCGCTGCAACCTGAAATGCCGCCATTGCTATACCGTCTCGGCCGATGTGGATTTCCCCGGCGAGCTTTCCCCGCAACAGGCGATGCAGACGCTCGAGGATCTCGGGCGGTTCCGCGTGCCCGCGCTGATCCTTTCGGGCGGAGAGCCGCTGGACCGGCGCGACCTGTTCGACATCGCCACCCGCGCCCGCGATCTGGTGCGGGTGCTGGCGCTTTCGACCAATGGCACGAAAATCCACGGCGAGACTGCCGACCGCGTCGCGGATATCGGGTTCAACTATGTCGGCATCTCGATCGACGGCATCGGCGCCACCAACGACTGGTTCCGCGGCGTCGATGGCGCCTTTGACGCCGCCCTGCGCGGGGTGCGAGCACTGAAGAAACGCGGGGTTCGGGTCGGGCTGCGGTTCTGCCTGACCGAGGGCACCCAGCATCACCTGCCCGACCTGTTGAAGCTCTGCGACGACGAGGGCGTGGACAAGTTTTACCTGTCGCATCTGGTCTATGCCGGACGCGGCGACAAGAACCGTGGCGAGGATGCCGCGCACGCCCGCAGCCGCCACGCGCTCGACCTGCTGATCGACCGCGCCTGGCAGGCCGCATCGGGGGGGGCGCCGCTGGACATCGTCACCGGCAATAACGACGCGGACGCCGGTTATCTGCTGCACTGGGCGGCGCGCCATTTCGATGCCGACCGGGTTGCCAACCTGCGCGCGCATCTGGCGGCCTGGGGCGGCAACTCCTCGGGGCTGGGCGTGGCCAATATCGATTTCCTCGGCAGGGTGCATCCGGACACCTACTGGTCGGATTACACTGTCGGCAATGTGAAACAGACTCCGTTTTCCCGGCTCTGGACCGGCGATGACCCGATGCTGGCCACCCTGCGCACCCGGCCCCGGCCGCTCAAGGGGCGCTGCGGCGCCTGTGCGCTGCGCGATGTCTGCGGCGGCAACACCCGCATCCGCGCGCTGCAACTGACCGGCGATCCCTGGGCCGAGGATCCGGCCTGCTACCTGACCAACGAGGAGATCGGCGTGGATGCCGCCGACCGCCTGCAAACCACCCCGTTCCGAGGCAAGCGCCATGATCCGCAACACCGGTTTTTCTGACCTCCTGCACCCGGCCCCGAGGGCGGATGCCTCCGGCGGGAGTATTTGGAACGAGAAGAAGACAGGACACCTGGCCCGATTTGCGGCGGTGGCGCTGCTGGCGCTGGCCGGGCCGGTTCAATCCGACCCGGCACAGAGCTACGCCGCGCATTGCGCCGCCTGCCACGGGGGCGACCGGCTGGGCGGCACCGGGCCGGCGCTGATTCCGCAGACGTTGGGGCGGATGCGCGGGCCGAACCTGACCCGGACGATCCTGCAGGGGCGGCCGGCCACCCAGATGGCCGGTTTCGCGGACAGGCTGGATGCCGCAGAGGTGGAGGAATTGGCGGCCTGGCTGAAGAACCCGCTGGCCGAGGTTCCCGACTGGACCCGAACCGAGATCGAGGCCAGCCGGAAGGTGAACCCCGATTACGAGCCGGTCGCCGCGCCGACCTGGGACGCCGACCCGATGAACATCACGCTGGTGGTGGAAACCGGCGATCACCATGTCAGCGTTCTGGACGGCGACACCTTCGAGGTTCTGGACCGGTTCCCGACCCCCTTTGCCGTGCACGGCGGGCCGAAGTTCACCCCCGACGGGCGGTTCGTCTTCATCATGTCGCGCGACGGCTGGGTGCAGAAATACGATCTCTGGGCGCTGCAGGAGGTCGGCCGCCTGCGCGCCGGTCTGAACAGCCGCAACATCGCCATCAGCCATGACGGCAAATGGCTGGCGGTGGCCAACTACCTGCCGATGACATTGACCCTGCTCGCGACCGAGGATCTTTCGGTGGTCCGGGTGATGCCGGTGGTGGCCCGGTCCGGGCAGTCAAGCCGTGTCTCGGCGGTCTACCAGGCGCCGCAACGCAAGAGCTTCATCCTGGCGCTCAAGGACGCGCCGGAGATCTGGGAGGTCGCGACCGACCCGGAGGCAGAACCGGTCTATGAGGGCTTCGTGCACAGCCGCGAAAAGGACATGGTCGAGGCGATCCCGTCATCGCAAGGGCTGTTCGCCCGTCGCCGGATCGAGGTGTCCGAACCGCTGGACGATTTCTTTTTCTCGGACGATTACCGCAACCTGATCGGTGCTGCGCGCGACGGGAGGCGCGGGGTGGTGGTCAACCTGAACGTCGGCCGCGAGATCGCCGAACTGCCGCTGGAGGGGATGCCGCACCTGGGCTCCGGCATCAGCTGGGCGCGGGGCGGCCACCGGGTTATGGCGACGCCGCATCTGAAGGAGGGCAAACTCTCGGTGATCGACACCGAAAGCTGGGAGCGGATCGCCACGATCCGGACCGAGGGGCCGGGGTTTTTCCTGCGCAGCCACGAGAACACGCCGTATTTCTGGGCCGACGTGTTTTTCGGCCCGAACAAGGACGCGATCCATGTGATCGACAAGCAAAGCCTTGAAATCGTGAAAACCCTGCGCCCGGTTCCCGGCGCCACCGTCGCGCATGTGGAGTTCACCCGTGACGGGCGCTTCGCGCTGGTGTCGGTCTGGGAGGACGACGGCGCGGTGATCGTCTATGACGCCGCCACGCTGGAAGAAGTCCGGCGCCTGCCGATGCGCAAACCTTCGGGGAAATACAATGTCTGGAACAAGATCACCTTTTCCGAAGGCACCAGCCACTGAGACGCCCGGCCAGTCCGGGCGCTGGCCGGTGCGGCGACTGGCGCTGCTGCTCTACCCCTTCGCGGCGGCGGCGGTGGCGATCAACCTGTTCATGCTCGGGCTGATGGGCCAGGCCATCGGCCTGACCGCGCCAACGCCGGTGACCGCGCTGCTGCTGTCGGTCCCGCTGGGCGTGCCGGCCGCCTGGGCGGCGGGCCGATGGGTCCGCCGGCTGATGGACGCGGCCGACGGGCGCTGACGACGGACACTGAGGACGGGCGTTGAAGCCGGGTTTCAGGAGCCGAGCGGAGGCCGCTCACCCGCCCTTCGCCGCCCGTTCCACCAGCCTCAGGCACAGGTTTGTCGCCGCGCCCATGTCCTGCACCGAGATCCATTCCAGCGGGCCGTGGATGTTCTGCATGCCGGTAAAGAGGTTGGGGCAGGGCACTCCCATCTCGGTCAGGCGCGAGCCGTCGGTGCCGCCCCGGATCGGCACCGAGACCGGGTCGAGCCCAAGATCGCGGCAGGCGTCCTGCGCCAGCTCCACCGGCGTCATGTCCTGTTCCAGCCAATAGCGCATGTTGCGGTATTGCGGGCGGATCTCGCAGGTGATGGTGGCGCGCGGCTCGGTCGCCTGCACCGCCGCGCAGACCGCGCGCAGCATCTCGCCCTTCTGGTCTAGCCCGTCCATCTCGAAATCGCGCAGGATGAGCTTGATCTTCATTTCCGACGAGCCGCCGGTCATCTCGGTGGCGTGCCAGAACCCTTCCAGCCCTTCGGTCACCTCCGGCGTCATGGTGGCCTGCGGCAGGCATTCGATGATCTTCGACGCCAGATGGATCGCGTTGACCATCTTGCCCTTGGCAAAGCCGGGGTGGATGGAGACGCCGGTGATCATCACCTCGGCGGCATCGGCGGAAAAGGTCTCGTACTCCAGTTCCCCGACCTTGCCGCCGTCGAAGGTATAGGCGAAATCGGCGCCCAGATCCTTGGGCAGCCGCTCGTCCACGCCGCGCCCGATCTCCTCGTCGGGGGTAAAGGCGATGCGGATCGGCCCGTGTTCGATCTGGCGGTTCTCCAGCAGGTGCCGCGCGGCGGTCATGATGATCGCCACCCCCGCCTTGTCATCCGCGCCCAGCAGGGTCAGCCCTGAGGCGGTGATGATGTCATCGCCGATCTTGTCCGCCAGATAGGGCGAGGCCTCGGGCGAGAGCACCAGTGCGGGATCGTCGGGATAGGTGATCTCGCCCCCGTTGTAACCCTTGATCACCCGCGGTTTCACGCCGCTGGCGTTGAACTGCGGCGCGGTGTCCACATGCGCCAGCAGGCCGACGGTGGGGCCGGGCACGGTGCCGGGGATGGTGGCCAGCACGGTGCCGTAATCGGTGAGCGTCACATCCTGCGCGCCGATCCCCGTCAACTCGGCCTCCAGCAGACGCAGCATGTCGAACTGGATCTCGGTGCTGGGGGCGCCCGGCGCGTCCTCGTCGCTCTGGCTGTCGATGGCGGCATAGCGGGTCAGCCGCTCTTCGAGTTCCTGGTCGAATGGGGTTTGCATCTGGCCTCCTGTCTGTTGCGCGAAAGAAGGGCGGTCACGCCGGGTGAAGTCAACCCCGCCGCGACTCGTCCCGCGTCGGCTCCATCCGTTTGCGGCTCAAACCAGCCCCCGGGCGGCAAACAGGACGCCGCTCACACCATCCGGATCACGTCCTTCTCGATCGCCAGCATGTAGCCGCGCCGCGCGATGTTCTTGACCAGAAGCTCGCTCACCATCTGGTTGCCCAGCGTGTCGCGCAGCCGCTTGATCCGGGTGGCGCCGGCGGCCTCGTCGCAATCGGCGGCCTCGCGCCCCGAGATAACCGCCTCGATCTCGACGCCTGAAAGCACCTCGTCATCCAGCCGCGCCTCGGCCAGAACCGAGAGCGTCTCCATCGCCGCCGCCGTCAGCTTGAAATCCATGTTGTTGAGATAGACGGTATTCTCCTCGCGGCTGATCAGCAGCGAGTTGACCTGGATTCCCGCACGCTCGATCTGGGCCATGCGCCGGTTCAGCCCGGCCAGCAGCACCAGGAACACCAGGGCGGCCACCATCATCGCGGTGGCAAATAGCAGCAGCACGAAGATCACCATACGGTAGCTGGCCAGCGTGTCGGCAAAGGCGGTGCCCGATTGCGCCAGGATCTCCAGCAGCTTGATCTCGGCGCCCGTGGTCAGGTCGCTCTCGACGAACAGCCGCTCCACCCGCGCGTTGAACGCGTTGGCGTCGGGCAGCGTCAGCAGCAGCACCGCGCCGGCAACGACCAGGATCGCCACGATCGCCGCGATCCCGATCCCGACGATCCGGGCGCCGGGGCGGCGCGCCTCAGAACCGGAGATAGAAGCGTCCGGCATTGGCCCTCCTCCCGTCCAGCCCCTCGGGGCCGAACACCGACATGACGTTCAGAAGGGTCCAGCCGTTCTGTTGCAGCCGGGCCGAAACCTCGGCCCGCGCCGATTGGCGGTCACAGCCGCCGCGCAATTGCATGACGCCGTAATGCAGCTTCAGCGGGTTGTCGCGCTTGGCCTTGTAATCGGCAAAGCACTCCGCCGCCGAGGCTGGCGCGGCCGCCACAAGACCGGCGATCAGGGCGATGGAAAGCAGGATCTGTTTCATGCGGCCATCCTGACCGCAGCGCGCCGGATATTCAATAACCACAGGGCCTTGCGGCGGCTGTTATCCGATATCAGCGGGCCGTTATTGCCTGTCCGGACGGGTCGGGGCGAGGGTGGCTGCATCACCGCTGCAGCATTCCCCCGCCGCGACCCAACCCCGAAAGGAAACACAAAATGACCCGCAAGAATTTCTCGCACCGCTCCTTCATCGCCCTGGTTTCGGGCCTCGCGCTGGTGGTGGCCATCACCGGCGCCACCGCCGCCCCGGCCCGTGCCGGCGACGACGCCGCGCGCATCTTTGCCGGTCTCGTCGGCCTCGCCATCCTCGGGGCCGCCATCGAGGACAGCCGCAACGACCGCGCCACCGTCGTGCATCAGCGCAAGGTCGTGGTCCACCAGCCGCCGCACCACGTTTATCAGCCGCCGCGGCCCGTCTATCAGCCGCAGCACCACTACAACCCGCAATACCGTGCGCCCCGCGTTCAGCTGCCGCCCCGCGCCCATCAGCCCCACGTGCAGCGTCCCCCTCAGCGGCAGGTGCAAGTGATCCGCAAGAAGGTTGTCAACAAGCGCGTGGTGCACGTTCACCGCTGACACCGGGCGACACATCCTCTCGATCCCAAGGGCGGCCTTTTGGCCGCCCATTTTTTATATCGTGGGGAGTTGCAACTGGCGCGTCCATCGCTTTTTATGCGCTGATTCTTATCTGGACAGGATCCCGCTTGGCTGCCGCGTCGACTTCGACGCCCCAGCGGGGCCGCGTGCAAACCCGCCCGCGACCGACGTCACCCCGAACGGGGCGACGCGGGGACCTGCCCTTTCAACTCGACATGCATGGGCCCGTTTAATGAAACCCAAGATCCTGACCACTTTGCAATCCTATACCCTGCCCGATTTCGGCACCGATGTTCTGGCCGGTGTGACCGTGGCGATGGTGGCGCTGCCGCTCAGCCTCGCCATTGCCATTGCCTCTGGCGCCGACCCGGCCGCCGGGCTGGTCACCGCCATCGTTGCGGGTTTCCTGATTTCGGCCTTCGGCGGCAGCCGGGTGCAGATCGGCGGGCCGACCGGCGCCTTCATCGTGGTGGTCTACGGGGTGATCGCGGAACACGGATATGACGGGCTGGTGCTGGCCACGCTGATGGCCGGGATGCTGCTGCTGATCGCGGGCTACCTGCG
>Ga0070729_10007957_pt1 | contig 10021 bp, 7 predicted proteins | sample tdDd472_FD_66725 | JGI IMG/M metagenome (GOLD analysis project Ga0070729, IMG submission 66725) | Marine sediment microbial communities from the Atlantic coast under amendment with organic carbon and nitrate - tdDd47.2 | ecosystem: Environmental > Aquatic > Marine > Coastal > Sediment | place...
ACACCACCTCCAGCGGCGCCAGCCCGCGCCCCAGCTTGAGCTGAGGTTCGCGCACTGACGCCGCCCAGTGCGCGCCGATCCGCGACCCCGCGGGCGGGCTGCCCTCGACGTTTCGGTGCACGACCCCCACATTGCCAGCCAGGTAACCGGGCCCGCCGAAGGCGCCGTTGACCACCTCCTGCAGCGCCCGCACCTGGTAGGTCGCGAGCTGGGCCCAGTCTTCCAGGGTCTGTGGGCCGCCCTCCGCGCCAAAGAACGGCAGCGGCCGATTGGCCGCGTTCCAGGCGCCGAAGGTCCCCGCCTCGCCGTCGTCGGCGGTCGGGATCCAGTAGCCGCCCTGCGGGGGGCGCTCCTGTTCCCCGCGATCCTGACGCGCCATGCGCTCGCGCCGTCGCCGCCGACGCCGTGCCTCGCGCTTGCGCATGCGCTCGGCCTTCCGCTCCTCGCGTCGGCGCTGGCGCTCCTCGCGCTCGCGGCGGATCCGCCCCTTGTATTCCTCCCGTCGCCGCGCCCGCTCCGCCCGCTTCTCCCGCCTCCGCTCGATCTTGCGCCGCGCGCGCTCGGCCTTGTCCGCCAGACGGTCCTTGCCCGCCGCCCGCGCGCGGACCTCGAGTTCCTCCAACTCGTCGATCCGCTCCTGCTCCTGCCGATCGTAGTCTTCGCGCGCGCGCCGCCGCCGCGCGCGTCGTCGCGCGCGCTCGATCCGCTCTCCCAGCCCGCGCGGGATCCCCCGCCCGCCGCCCAGCGGCGGACCAAATCCCAGCCCGGGCCCAGGCTCTCCGGGGAGACCCAGCGGGATCACGCCGGGGTCGTCGGCAGGCACCCGCGCCCCACCCGGGACCCTGCCCGGGCTCGGCACGACACCGGCTCCGCCTGGCGCCTCAGGCAAGCCCACTGGGTCGTCGGACACGCGCCCCGGGCCACCCAGCGGCCGCCCCGCCTCGCCTCCGACTACGATCCCGCCCGGCACGGGCGTGACCCCCGGGTGCCCAAAGAACTGCACGTGTCCACCCGGCACGGGGAGCACGGGCACCCCGTGAGGGTTCGCGCCGGGGCCAGCCTGCGAGCCCCCGCGCACGAAGACCCCGGCCGTCAGGTTCGGGCAGGGGACACCGGGCCCCTCGTAGTCACGGACTTGGGATCCCGGTCGCCTCACCGGCGGAAAATGCTCCCCAGACTCCTCCCGCCGCGGCAAGGGCGTGATCGTGACCCCGCCGCCGATCACTCCGGTCCCGCTGCTGGTGCCGGGCCCCTCACCCACCGGCGGGAGCTCGGGCTCGCCAGGCGGACGGCGCCGTCCCCCGCGCCGGCCTCCCCCCTCGCCTTCCTCCTCGTCGTCGTCTTCCTCCTCCTCAGGCGGGGGCGGGGGAGGGGGCGGGGGCTCAGGCGGCGGTCGGCGAGGCGGAAGGTCCGCGCTGACCCGGACCACCGGTCGCCACTGGAGCGTCTCCAGCCCGAGCTCGGTGTCGAGGTTGGCGCGAGACGAGTCCGCCCACAGTTCCCCTTTGATCGGCTTGCCCTGGCCTTCCGGGACCTCAGCCGCGTCGTTGGGCACGAACACGATCCGGCCCACCCGCTCGGGCCCCATGCTGACCTGGGCGTCGTGACGCAGCGGCAAGGGACCGATCGGCGTTCCCTCGCGCCCGGCGAAGTAGGAGCCTCCAGCACCCTCAGGCACCACGAGCGTCCCCAAGAGCCCGATCCGACCCGCCTCGGACCACACGTAGCCTTTGGGATGGTTGAGGAGCGGAACCCCGCCGCCCGGATCGGGGGCAGGTGCGGGAGCCGCGGGCGCGCCGCCGCCGTCCGCGGGGTCCGCCCCCGCGCCGGTGGTCGTTTCCGCGTCGAGGAGCGGGGGCCGCGGGAGCCCGCGCGCAGCGGCGCTGGCCCAGCGCGCGGCGTCCATGGCGCTCCCGCCCTGGGCCAGTGCCTCGCGGGCTGCAGCCACCGCAGCAGCCCCGAAGAAGGTCACCCCGCCCACGGACACCGAGGGCGCGGTGGTCGTGACCCCGCCCACCGAGCCCTCACCTCCCGAGCTTGAGCCGGGCTCGCGGAAGTGGACCCCGGGCGGCGTCGGCGGGGCCTCCTCTCCTGCCCCTGCCTCCACCTCCCCAACCACCGGGACGTCGGGCTCGACCAGGCGCAGGCTGCGGCAAGTCAGCGCCAGGGCGTAGCGCTCGTCCTCGGAGTCGATCACCCGGCGGTGGGACGTCGTCAGCGCCACCCGCCCCTGGGTGTCAGCCTCACGGGTCGTGCGGTTCTGCGCCGTGAAGAACTCGGGCTGCCCGAAGGGCGCGTCCCCCGGTCTCGCGTCCTCGTACTCGGCCTCGTAGTCCGTGACCACCTGGACCGCGAGCCGGTTGTCCTGGGTCCCGCCCGCCACGGCCCGCTGCAGCCGGTGCCAGCGCAGGCAGCGAGGGTCGAAGGACCCGGCCCCCTCGACCACGACGTAGGGGTGACCCGTGTGCGGGTGGACCTCGCTCAGGACCCCGACCTGAGTCCCGTAGCGGCTGCCCAGGTCGTAGAAGTCCGCACCCGTGGCGTCGACGGGCACCCACATGTGGGTCGCGGCGAGGGCGTCTCGGGGTGGGAGGTTGCGGCTCACGGGGTCAGCCCCTCGCGTTCGGCCGCGTCCGAGCGCTCGGGCCGCCGAGGCCGGACCCGCGTCCGCCCCAGCGGGTAGAGCGCGCGCGCCTCGGAGCCGGTGTAGACCGTGGTCACGAAGCCCTTGCCCCCGGGCCGCATGGCGATCTCGACCCCGGACACGACCCCGTCGCAGTTGACGGGCCAGGGCCGGGCCACCGAGCGCTTGGCCCCCTCCACGGTGTCGGGGCGCGTGACCAAGCCCTGGGCCAGCTCCTGGGCGGTGGCGTCGAGGGTGCCCCGGTTGGACGGGGACTCGAGGGGCACGAGCTCCACCAGGTCCGGCCGTTGAAGCACGACGCCTTCCCCCGCCGGCACCTGGCCGACCGGGAGCGGCCCCACCCGGCCCTGGCCCACGCGCTGAAACGCGGCCACGTAGTAGCTCTCGCGGTCGCTGAGCACGTCCGGGATCATGGTCTCCCCCTGGGCTGCTGGGGCGCCGGTGACGGGCCGCGCCCCAGGCGGCTCGGGCTTGGGGCGCAGCACGGCCCCGAAGGTCACCAGCGGCGACTTGGGCACGAAGCTCGTGGCCTCGGCCACGGGGACCCCCTCCTCAGCCACGTGCCCCGAGAGGTCGCTCGTCTCCACGATCCCCAGCTCGGCCGAGTAGACCCGGGCACCGGGGTCCGTGTCCCGGGGCAGGTTGCGCACAAACACGGCCGTCTGCGCCTGGAAGCGCTTGGCGGCGCTGAGCCGCGTGCGTGTGGCCTGCTGCTCGCGCTGGCGCGCGATCGCGCGCAGCTGGTCGCGCACCCGCGCCCGGAGCTCGTCCGCGCGCTGGCGCGCCTCCCGCGCCGGGTCCTCGAGCAGCCCCCGCGACTCGAACACCTCCTCCTCGAACTCGGCCACCTCCTGGGCCAGCTCGAACAACGCCTGAGTCGTCCCCCCCTGTTCGGCGTCGATCCCGTAGAGCTGGGCGAGCTGGGCCTGGTACTGCCCCGCCAGTCCTGGCGAGATCTCGGCCGCACGCTTGAGCACGCGCGCCTGGGCGAGCATGCCCTGGAACTGCTCGAAGCTGACGCCCTCGTGCTTGGCGCCCGAGAGCGCGTAGAGCAGCCGGCTGCCGACCCGACTCCCGTAGAAGCCGTAGGAGACCTCGAGCCCGCTCCAGGGGTCGGGCTCCGCGCGGCGGAACGCATGCTCGCGGATCGCGCGCTTCAGCTCTCGTAGCTGGCGGCGGATCGTGGCAATCTGCTCGCTTTGTTTGCTCCCGGCCATGGCCCGGTGGACCGAAGCGAAGCGGTAGGCCTCGATCCGGATCGGGAGCCGCTTCCCGCCAGCCGTCTCGGCGCGGGGCCTCAGTGGCAACAGCCGGGCGTTGGGGCCCTGGGTCACGAGCGGGCCCTGCCCCGGGTCCTCTTGGTTGGGCTCAGGCAGCTCGCGTTGGACGTCCGGGATCCGCCACAGGCGGTAGGCCTGCTCACGCAGGAGCGCCGTGACGCGCGGGTCGAGGTCCACGTCGCCCTGGTAGGCCTGGGGCGCGAGCACGAACCCGTGCAGCCACTCCAGCCCGAACTTTCCTCCGGTCAGCGTGCGCACGGTCTCCTCAGTCAGCGGGATCGGCGCGTCGTCGATCACGAGCACCGGGTCGAGCTCGTCGACGCGCACGGTCGCCACCCGGAGCCCGCCCACGACCAGCACGTAGTCGGGCGGGTAGGTGGCCTCGACCCCCTGGGTTTGGCCTGCGCCCCGGAGGAACAGCAGCAGCTCGGGCGGGAGGGCCTGGGTGTTCTCGGCGCCGGCGCCGTCGGGGGCGTAGCCCACGGCCCCCAGGCCGGGCTCCCACAGCGCCACCGAGCCGTCCAGGTTCAGGCACAGCTCGGCGGCGCCGTGCTCCTGGCTCAGCCGAGCCAAGGCGGCGGTGGCCGAGCCGAAGCGCGGCAACTCGACCTCGGGCCGGGCCTGGTCCCAGGCCTGGGGGTAGCGCGCCAGCTGAGGCGTCCCGAACAGATCCTGGGCCACCTCCTGGGCGACCTCACCCAGCGTGAACAGCGAGCCGTCTGGCTTGAGCGAGTCGGGTGCCGGAAGCCCGGCGCCGTCGGTGCGGTTGAAGGACCAGCGGCGGAGGAAGCCCCGGCTGTAGAAGTAGCGGGCGTCGACCAGCCGAACCTGGACCACCGACGCCCTGCCGCCCGCGTCGCGCTTGACCGTCTCCAGCCCGATCACGTAGAGCGGCTCGACCTCGACCAGGTAGCGCTTGCCCTCGCGGTCGACCTCGGCCAGCACCAGCGCCCCCGAGAACTCCAGCCGCCGGGCGCGAGGGACCGGCCGCGGGCGCCGCGCGGCCGGCGCGCCCTCGATCCCGCTCAGGTCGGGGTCGACCCGGGTCCGGGGCGGCGGGTCTGCGAGCTGCCCCGGGCCCGGGGTCACGAACTCGAACCCCTGGGGGAAGTCCACCGCGAACAGCAGCAGGGTCGTGGTGTCGGCCCGCCAGCCCCGGGTGCGGCGGAAGCGCACGTCGCGGCAGGGGAAGCCCTGGTAGGTGGCGAGGGTCCCGCTCACGGCCTAGAGCTCCAGGTCGCTGAGTAGGTCTGCGGTTGAGCGCTGGATCCGGGGTCCGCGCCGGGCCTCCTCGGCCAGGGTCAACTCGAATGCGCGCCGCGCCTCCTGGCGGCGGAAGCTCGGGTCCTCCTCCAGCTGCCGGGTGTAGTCGCGGCGGAAGCGCTCCTCCTCCAGCCGCGCGGTCAGCCGCGCCTCTTGCTGCTTGAGCTCCTGCTCGAAGCGCTCCTCGAGCTTGCTCAACACAGCCTCGGCTACAGGCGTCACCAGGGCCGCCAAGGGCCCCAGGCCCGGCACGAACTGGGCTGCGCTGAGGAGCGCGGGCAGGGCGCGGAGCCCACCCTCTTGCGCGGTGAGGGCCAGGTTCTTGAGCGTCTCGCCCTTCTCCCGCGCCTCGGCGAGTCCGCCCAGGCGCTGGCCAAAGGCCTGGCGTTGCGCCGCCTGCAGGTCGCGACCGGCCGCGCGCGCACCGCGCGCGCCCAGCGCCGCGCCCCGGCGTCGGAGCTCGGCCTGGGCCTGTGCCTGGCGCACGCCCTCGCGCAACTCCTGGGTCAGACCCTTGGCGGTCCGGAGCGTGGCCTTGGCGCGCTCGGCGATCCGCTTGGCGAGCTTCTCGGCGCGCTCGTAGTTCTTGGTGCGCAGGCGCAGCAGGATCTCTCTAGCCACCGGTCCCCCGCTCTAGCCGGCGCAGGCGGCGCTCGAGCCGCCTGAGCTCCCGTTCCAGGCGGCGGGTCGCGCGCTCAGCGCGGGCCCGCGCGCGGAACAGCCGCCGTAGTCGTCGTTCCTGGCGGCGGATCCCCAACACGACTACGCGCACGTCTGGGTCGAGGACCGTCACAGGTAGTAGCTGGCCACGGGCTGGGCCTGGCGCAGCTGGGCGGAGGGGGAGGCAGTAGGGCGGGTGGCCGACCAGTAGACGAGGCTCGCCTCCCGCGCCCACACGTGGGCCTCGGGCTCCGCCCCAAACTCGGCCACGAAGGGCTCCTTCTCGCGCGAGGCCTCGCGGTCGAGGAGCCAGGGCGCGCCCAGGATCCCGGGCAGCATGAGCTCACTGGGGAGGCCCTGCCCGCCGCGGCGGCGGCCTCGGAGGCTGACCCCCAGCCGCCAGGGGAGGAGCGCCCCCTCGAACAGCACCGGGGCGTAGCCGCCGACCGCAGGCTCGAAGTCGAATGCCGCGTGCCCGCCCGTGATCTCGACCTGGATCTGCCAGCGCGCGCCCTCGGGCGCGTCGGGGGAGTCCGGGGGGTCGGTCTTTCGCACCCAGGTCCCCTCGGCGTAGCGGGTGGCCTCGTCGTGGAGCACCTCGTCGGTGTGGAGGGTGCCGCCGGGGCGGCGGCCCTCGACCCAAGCCAGGGCGCCCGGCCCGCGGGCCGACGCGCGGTAGGTCGTGGTGCGTCCGTCGTCGTCGGTGCGCGTGCGCACCGACGACGAGACCTCGCTGGGGCTGGTCCCGGGTGCGGTCGTGCCCACGTGAATCCCCCATTGGCGGATCCTGGAGACCACGTGGCACACGGTGGGCGTGCGCTGGTTGGGTACGTCCGAGTCGGTGGCCAGGACCTCGACCCCGTCGGGGCCGTTGGTGGCGTAGGTGTAGGACCCACCGAAGGGCGCTATCTCGATCCGGCCGAAGCGCTTGGCCTTCTCGACCGCGTCGGTGCCCTCTCGGGTCGTGAGCGAGGTCCGCCATTCCAAGACGTGGAGTCCGCCCGGGTCGTAGCTGGAGCTGACCTCCTGGTCCCAGCCCACGATCCCGTTGGGGTCGGCGAAGCGCTGCACGGCGGAGACGACCAGGGTCACCGGCGCGAGCACGCGCCACGTGGCGCCGGGGGCCACCTCGTCTGTGCCCGCAGATACGAGCTCGACCTTGAACTGCTCGTGGGTGGGCGGGCCCAAAGTCCAGACCACCTCGCCCTGACCGGCCGGGTCGCGGATCAGGCGCACCCACAGCGGGAAGGCAGGGCCGCGCTGGCGCAGGCGGCCCAGGAACTGGGTCCACTCGCGCCAGAAGGTGGCGGAGGTGCCGTCGGAGGCCACCACGCGGGCCCCCGGGATCTCCCACACCTCGCGGATCTCGATCACCTCGGGCGGGTTTGCGGCCTCCTTCCAGACGGGTTCGAGGCGAGGCTCCAGCGGGCCCGGCACGTCGAAGCGGAAGTTTGAGCTGGGGCCCTGGAGCTCGAGCTGGAGCGGGAGCGCGGCCACGGGTCAGCCCTCTTCGGGGGAGTCGCCGGGCGGGTCGGGGGTGGCAGGGGCTGGGCTGGGCGGTTTGGGCGTGCGCATGGCCACGAGCACGGCGTCGATCGTGTCGCGCACGCGGAGGAGCTCGTTGACCTCGCTCACGCGCACCCAGGCGCGCGGGATCAGGACGTAGCGGACGAAGGTCAGGTCATGGACGGAGATCGAGTTGGGAGGGGTCATGCCTCCAACGTGCGGACGGGCGAGACGACCGCCCCAGCCAGGCTGAACGCACGGCTGCTTGGGAGCCCTAGCTACCCCGGGTCCTTCGTCTTCCAGCCCTTGAAGTTCGTCTCGGTCAGCTCGCGAGCGTCCGCCTGGAGTAGCCGGGTTGGGTCCTCAAGCAGCTCGGACAGCCCCAGACGCAAGCATGCGCGCGCAATCTGGCTGGGTTTGAACGGCACGTGATCGGCCAAGCGGTCGAGCCGGTCCTGGTCGCTGGAGGCAATTCGCATAGTGATCTGTCGATCCAGCCGCTCGTCGTCCACTCGACCTCCTCGCTTCAGGCGGGCACGAGCCACGAGCATAAGCCCCCGCTACCCCGCTGGGGTGGCTGCTCGCAGATACTCGTCTCGATCCCCATGGAGCAGGTCGGGGAGTTCGTGGGGCTGACCTCCCCACCAGTCCTCAATGACCGTGGCCAGCCTGCGCATGATCGGAAGCAGCTGCACGAGAGCAGTGACCGCCGAATTGAGCAGCATGCCGCCAGTCGGACTCCCCGATCGAATCAGCTGGCCCAATCGCTGGGTCAAAGCGCGGCGGGTGCCCGGGGTCTCTGGTCTTGGGTTCGGGTGCGCGCCGCAATAGAACAGCCCCTCCAGCGCCTCGCCTGCTGAAACGTAGTCCTCTGGCTCGGGCCGGGGGTCGTCAGGGCCGTTGACCTCGTCCACGAGCGCAACGTTCGTAGAAGAGTCCATGATCGCGTTAAAGCGCTGGCGCAGATAGGAGGCGTGAGCGCTCAGGTGGATCAGCCGGGAGCGATCTTCCTCGCTGATTGAGCGGTCCTCGAGTTCACAGCCAATCGCGTCGACAACGCGGTTTGCGATCTCTGGAAGGTAGAGGTGGTCGTTTCGGGACTGGAACAGTGGCGCACAGAGGTCGTGGAGCAGCGCCGTCACTGAGTCGAGCGGGAACTCCCGCTCCTCCTGCTCTCCCGACAGCGTGACCGATAGTTGATATTCCGCCTGGTCCGTGTTGACCCCTGTGAACTCGTGCTTGAACGACCAGCGCACCTGCCCCCCCGCTTCGAGCAGGAAGTCAACCAGCGTGTTCGAACGTCGGTGCGCGTACTGCACGACGTCGACGTAGGCGCCTGCTAGCTCGCGCTGAGCAGGGGTTCGAAAGCCAGTTCCCGGCTGCATGAGATACTCCTCTTGGTCAGCGTGTCGTGGGGCGGGGAAGAGACGGCACAGGCGCGCCGCCCTGTCACGCGATCACGGCGGCGTAGGGGCAGCCTAGCCCCGAGGACAGGATCCTCGCCAAGGAGCGAGCATGGACTTCGTAGTAGAGCAGGGCTCCGGCAACTCACTCGCCGAGGCGACAGGGGCATTTGGCGCCGCCAGCAGCGTCCTGGTTGCGACGTACTCCTTGGGGGACCTGACCGAAGCGCTCAGAGACTGCCCACCTCGCTGCAAGGTGGAGCTGTTTACGAACCTACCCAACCGGTGGGGTCGGTACTTCGGCTCGGACTCCCGCCGGCGAGCGCGCAAGGAGATTCAGCGCTACATGCAGCTGCTCGAGCCCCAGCGATTCCAAGCAGACGTCGAGGTCTACTTCGCGACCCGAAACCACGCCAAGGTCGTGATCGTCGACGATCAGGTCGCCTACCTGGGCTCGGCAAACTTCGCTAATGCGACCAGCCCCAGCATGGAAGCGGGCGTGCTCCTCTACGAGCCAGCGAGGATCGAGGAGCTACGCGAAGCACTTCGAAGTGCACTCCTCTCCGACTCTCGGACCTACCCCTTCCTCCCAGGCTCCTCAGACCGGCTAGAACTACTCGCGGACCTCATGGACCTCAACAACCAGTTTCAGTCGACCCTGGAGCGGCTCCACGACCAGCTGCACGAACTCGTGTTCCCCGGCTTCGGAGAGGTCCGGAGTGTCTTCCGCCCAGCTCCAGACGTCGACCGCTCGTTCTTCGTCGAAGATCTGGACGCGCTGCACGGAGCAGCAGACGAGCTCACCACGACGTGGGCCGCCCAAATCGGCACCTGGTTCGCGGGGTCCCAAGTCCAGTATGCGGAGGCCTTCGACGACCTCGTTCGAGTCCTCGAAGACGTGCTGCTGCTGCCTGACCCCATGGGCCAGCTGGTCGAACACGACTACCAGCGAGAGGTCGACGACCTCTACTCAGAACGCTACTGCATGGAGGAAGACGGCGGCCACGGGGCAGAGCTTGCGCAGCAAGAAGTGGAAGCGCTCTTCCAAGACCTCGCCGCAGAGGCCGAAGGGAAGTACCCCGGGTGGCGGGCCAAGGTGCGCTCCGACTGGGAGGACGCCTACGAGCGCTGCTTGGACGCGCTGAAGGCGCTCGCTGACGCAGACGGCGTGGACAACACGTAGCCACTCCGGATCGAGTCGCGCGAGTCAGTCGCCAAGGCCACGGAGCAGTGCGCCGGCAGCCAGCCGGGCTTCGGAGACGGTT
>Ga0070729_10007960_pt1 | contig 10017 bp, 7 predicted proteins | sample tdDd472_FD_66725 | JGI IMG/M metagenome (GOLD analysis project Ga0070729, IMG submission 66725) | Marine sediment microbial communities from the Atlantic coast under amendment with organic carbon and nitrate - tdDd47.2 | ecosystem: Environmental > Aquatic > Marine > Coastal > Sediment | place...
GATGGCGGCGCCTAAGATGGAGGCCCGGAAGACCGGGGGCCAGATCTCCTGAGGGGTGACCTTGTTGTCGGTTGGGGTGGAATCTGACATGGGGAATCCTTTTCTGTATGGAGACCAGGGCTCGTCCCTGAAGTGCTTAGGATGGGTGTCATGACGTGAACCCGACGCGCAGGGTTCCGAATTCAATGGAACCTGCCTTGGTATGGAATCATGATGTCAACGCCTTGTCAATGCAGGGGAGTGCTTCCTTGACTTGCCTCTGAAGCTGGCTTAGTCTGGAGCGAGTGTGGGGAAGTGATAGCAGGCGGTATCAACCGTGGCCACTCTTTCTCCCCTCTGGCTTGGCATGATGTAGTGAACCGACGATGTATATATTATTGACGTTGTAAAAAGCAGTATGACGAACGCTTCGTTCCTTGTATCCCCCTCTCACGCTTTTACGACGTCATCAACATAACAGACAGCAAAGGGGAACCCCATGGTGATACCCGTTATCCTTGCCGGTGGCTCAGGAACCCGGCTCTGGCCTCTCTCTCGCGAACTTCACCCCAAGCAGCTCATTGGCCTGATCGATGAGTATACCATGCTGCAGAATACCGTTTTGCGTCTTGCAGGATTTGAGGGAATGGCGCGACCCATTGTGATCTGCAATGAGAACCACCGCTTTATGGTGGCTGAGCAGCTTCGCAGTATCGGGATCGATCCTCTGGCGATCATGCTGGAGCCCGTGGGGAGAAACACCGCTCCTGCTTTGGCCGCAGCTGCCCTCAAGGCCCTTGAAACCGACGACAATCCCACCCTCCTTGTGCTGCCCGCAGACCATACCATCACGTACACCGAAAAACTCTACGATGCCATGCGCGAGGGCGTTGCCCTGGCAGAAACCGGTCGCCTCATCACCTTTGGAATTGTTCCCGAATCTCCTGAAACCGGCTACGGCTATATTCGCAAAGGCGCCCCGGTGGACAAAGGAGATGCCGTTGTCATCGATCGGTTTGTGGAGAAACCTGATTTAGATACGGCCAAAGAGTATGTGGCGTCGGGGGACTACTGCTGGAACAGCGGTATGTTCATGTTCGGCAGCCATGATGTGTTGGGCGAGATGGAACGGTTTGTTCCGGAGATTGTCTCTGCCTGTCGCGGTGCCGTGGAAAAAGGGACAAGCGATCTCGACTTTTTCCGGCTGGATCACGACACCTTTTCTGCCTGCCCGGAGGACTCCATTGACTACGCTGTGATGGAAAAGACCGACAAGGGCGTGATGATTCCTCTTTCTGCCGGGTGGAACGACGTGGGCTCCTGGGACGCCATCTGGCAAATCGGTGAAAAGGATGACGAGGGCAATGTCCTGAAAGGGGATGTGGTCACCCACGATGTCTCCTCGTCCCTGCTTCAGGCTGAAAGCCGGATGATCGCCGCCATTGGCATCGAAGACATGATCGTTGTGGAGACCAAGGATGCTGTACTGGTGGCCCCTCGGGACCGTGGACAGGATGTCAAGAAGATCGTCAACCAGCTCAAAGCGAACACCCGTAATGAAGCGCAGCTTCACACCGTGGTTTACAGGCCCTGGGGCTCCTACGAAGGCATCGACAATTCGGACCGGTTCCAGGTGAAGCGTATCACCGTCAAGCCCGGTGCCGAGCTCTCCCTGCAGAAGCACTTCCATCGTGCCGAACACTGGGTTGTGGTTCGGGGCACGGCCATCGTGACACGGGACGATGAGAAGATTCTCCTCAAGGAGGACGAGTCCACCTACATCTCTCTGGGTACGGTGCATCGCCTGGAAAATCCCGGCAAAATTCCCTTGGAGCTTATCGAGGTGCAGTCAGGAAGCTACCTCGGGGAAGACGACATCGTCCGCCTGGAAGACAACTACGGCAGATAACCAGGGGATGATCCCCTGGACCCCATTATGCAAATGTTCTGAACCCTCGTTCCTCGGGTACGTCACATTTGCTGACGGGCTGCGCCCCTGAGAAGCGCTTATGGCTTCTCAGAAGTCTTGGGAGCCTTCACCGGGGGAGTGTTTAACGAAATAATCAAGACTTGTTTATCGAACTTTTCAAAAGTTCGGCCCTCGGCAGGGCCGCCGGAGGCTTTTTTTAAATGACCATTCGGAGCATGGGTATTAACGATGAGCGGAGATGAGTTTCAATCATTTAAGGGACAGTTCCTCCTTGCCATGCCGTCCATGAAGGATCCCAATTTTTCACGGACGGTGGTCTACCTGTGCGAGCATACGGCAGATGGTGCCATGGGGTTTGTGATCAACCGCCCCAGCCAGCTGATGGGATGCCTTGATATCTTCAAGGAGTTTGAGCTCGACCATGGGGACGAGGCCATAAACGTCCCCGTTTTTACCGGCGGTCCGGTTCAGCTCGATGAAATTTTCCTTCTTCACGGCCCTCCCTTTGACTACGAGGGGACCTACCCCATGGGAGAGGAGGTGGCTCTCTCCAACTCCATGGAGACGCTGGCAGCTGTGGCGAAGGGTGAAGGACCCGAAAACGTGGCGATTTTTCTTGGGACTGCCGGGTGGGCTGGCGGACAGCTGGAAGGGGAACTCATCGGGAATGTCTGGCTCACCGTCGAAGCTGGTGCCGACCTGATCTTTGATGTGCCGGTGGAAAAACGCTGGGAAACCGCCTTGGAGCGCCTCGGCATTGATCCCGTGCTCCTCTCCAGTGATTTCGGAAGCGCATGATCTGATAAAACAGTACCGTGCTTGATAATGCAAAAGGGGCGTGTTCATGATGAATACGTCCCTTTTTTATTGGTGAATTAGTCTGGTGATCGGTGGGAGCCCTAAAGAGGGGGAGGCAGCATTATGCCGAGGTTATTGATTGGGTAGAGCCACCCTGCAAGCACTCGTGACTTCTTATTTGAAGGGATTTGCCATGGGCTGCCGGGCAAAACGATATGCGACAGAGGTGGCAGGCCGTTTATTGAGGCTGAATCCTGTAAAAAGATCTGATACAATGATTTATTATTTCACACCCCACCTTAATTAAATCGCAGAGAAAGGCAGGCCGACATGACCAATCCCACACGGGTGGTTGAGACGATCCTCTCCTTGCTTGAAGCGCAGCAGCTGGGGGTTCTCAGTACCCATTGCCAGGGGCACCCCTATGCTTCGCTGGTGGCGTTTGCGTACACGGATGATCTTACCCGCCTCTTTTTCGCCACCCCCCGATCCACCCGGAAATATGACAACATCGCAGCCGACGACCGGGTGGCGATGCTCATCGACAGTCGATCCAATGAGGAGGTCGATTTTCATGAGGCCCGGGCCGTTACCGTGACGGGCAGGGCCCATGAAGTCGCAGGGGATGATGCGGTCATCCTTAAAGAGCTTTATCTGACGCGTCACCCTTACCTGAAGACGTTTCTGGATGCCCCTACCTGTGCCTTTATGGTGATGAGGGTTCAGCGGTGTATTCTGGTGGAACAGTTCCAGAATGTGACGGAGTATGAGGTGGCGCCATGAAACTTGTTGTCTCCCTTTCTGAGATCAGGGAAGAACCGGTGGCGTGGGTGGGGGGGAAAGCGTCTGCCCTGGCTCGCATGAAACGGCACGGTGTGCCGGTTCCTGACGCGGTCTGTGTTACCACGGAAGCGTATCGTCTCTTTGTGGGCGAGGCGGGCCTGACTGAGCGCATCCTTATGGAGCTCAGCCGCAAGCCCTTTGCCGAGATGCGCTGGGAAGAGGTTTGGGATGCGGCCCTTCGGATCCGTAACCTGTTTTTAACGACGCCGTGGCCGCCGCACCTTTATGCCGCCCTTGCCGCGGGATTGGAAGGTTTTTTGGATGACAGGCCCCTGGTCATCCGATCCTCCTGCCCCAGGGAGGACTCGGCAGAGTCGTCCTTTGCCGGCCTTCATGAATCCTATGTGAATGTACGCGGGCTTGAGGCCACCCTTGAACACATCAAGTTGGTTTGGGCGTCGCTCTGGTCGGACGGGGCGCTTCTATACCGAAGGGAGCTGGGTGGGGATGTTCACCTGAGCTCCATGGCCGTGCTTGTTCAGCACCTGGTGACAGGAGAGGCCTCCGGGGTGGTCTTCAGCCAAAGTCCCCAAGACGAATCCGAAGGTGTCGTGGAGGCAGTTTACGGCCTGAACCAGGGGTTGGTGGACGGCACCATCGAACCGGATCACTGGCGCCTGGATCGAGAGACCGGGGCTGTCCTTGAGCATCGGGAGCCGCTGCGCAGTTCGTATCTCGGGCCGGATGGCTTGGGGGTTTGCACCTATCCCCTGGCGGAGGCCAAGGCCAATAAACCCCCTTTGATGCCGGAGGAGGTGACCGATGTCTTTGAACTTGCGTGTCATCTTGAACGGCTGTTCGGCGTTGCCCAGGATCTTGAGTGGACCCTCGCCAAAGGCAACATTTACGCCCTACAATCCCGTCCCGTTACCACCCTTGACTCAGGGGATACAACGGGGCGAAATGCCTGGTACCAGAGCCTCCACCGCAGTTATGAGAACCTTACCGCGTTGCGGGGTCGAATTGAAAATCATCTTTTGCCGGAGATGATGCGAGCCGCGGATGAGATGGCGGAGGTACCGCCGCACACGTTAAGTGACAGCGACCTTGCCGAGGAGATCGGGAAACGCCTTGAGATCAATGAACGATGGGTTCTGGTTTACTGGTCGGAGTTTATTCCCTACGCCCACGGCATTCGTCTCTTCGGGCAGGTGTATAATGATGCGGTAAAACCTGAAGACCCCTTCGAGTTTACCACGCTGCTTACCCACACCCCCCTGGTTGGCATTGAACGAAACCGGCACCTGGAAGAACTGGCCGATCTGTTCAGGACGCATGTTGACTGGCAGGGTGGGGAGGGCTTCGGGGGCCGAACATTGTCAAGTGAGCTCGAAGAGGCCCTCATGGCGTTTATCGATACCTATGGGGCGCTTCCCTGGGTTGAGGGAAAGGGGTCCCGGTCGCAGCAGACCAGGGACTCCCTGGTCACGTTGTTGTGTGAAATGGCCAGGCACCCAGCCGCTGCTGAATTCATCCCGGAAGAGGCTCCCAAGCTGGAGGAACGGTTTCTGGGGTGCTTTCCGGAAGAAGAGAAGGCCTACGCCCGAGGGGTTCTGTCGTTGGGACGCTCCAGCTACCGCCTTCGCGATGATGACAATATTTACATGGGGCAGCTTGAAGCCCAGCTACTCCGTGCTGTGGACGAAGGACGACAACGTCTCGATAATGGGCTCAAAGGGCCAGGGGCGGATCAACTTCGGGGTGAGATCGAACGGTTTGGGATTCGAACCACCATAAAAAGCGCCTCTTCCGACACGGCCGTGGAGCTGCCAGTGGTCAAAGCCCGGCAGATCATGGGGCAGCCCGCAGGGCAGGGGGTAGCCCAGGGAATGGCCCGGGTGATTCGAACCCCCGAGGACCTCGCAGCCTTGAAACATGGAGAAATACTGGTGTGTGATGTGGTGGAGCCCAACATGACCTACGTGGTTCCCCTGACTGCGGGGATTGTGGAACGGCGCGGTGGGATGCTGATCCATGGGGCCATCATTGCCAGAGAATATGGCCTTCCGTGCGTGACGGGAGTGCCTGGTGCCACCCATCGAATTGAGACTGGAGACCGGATCACCGTGGATGGGTATCTGGGAATCGTCACCATTGGTGAGTCAGGGGATGTTTTTAAACAGGCTTAAGGCTTGAAATGTGAAAAAAGATTGCTGATTTAAATGCGATAGGCTATAAGCAGGCGTCGCATGAACCACGGGTTGGAACGGCCCGTGGTTTTTTATTTTTCAAATCCACATCCGTGACCCGTATCTTTCGCGATTTATACTGTTTCATTTTTCTTTGTTCATAAAGTGTTCGGGGAAGGGTGGTGGGATGTAGCTATAGAGGAACCATTTCTATGATCAGCGCAACCAACGTGGCGCTTGCCTATGGCAAACGCGTACTGTTTAAAGACGTCAATATCAAGTTTACCCCCGGCAACTGCTACGGCCTTATCGGCGCCAACGGTGCAGGCAAGTCGACCTTTCTGAAGATCCTCTCCGGTGAGATCGATGCGGACAAGGGGGATGTGAGCGTCGGATCCGGCGAGCGCATCGCTGTTTTGAAGCAGGACCAGTCGGCCTATGACGAGGAGACCGTCATTAACACGGTTATCCTGGGGCACGAACGTCTCCATAAGATTATGATGGAGCGGGACGCCATTTACTCCAAGGAGGAGTTCACCGAAGAGGACGGCATCCGATCCGGCGAGCTGGAAGCTGAGTTTGCCGAAATGAACGGCTACGAAGCCGAAGCCGAAGCGGCGGTTCTTTTAAATGGCCTTGGTATTCCCGAGGAGATGCGTCATCAGACGATGAAAGAGCTCGAAGGCGGGGACAAGGTTCGCGTCCTTCTTGCCCAGGCCCTCTTCGGCAACCCCGATGTTCTGCTTCTTGACGAACCCACCAACCACTTGGACCTTAAGTCCATCAAGTGGCTGGATGATTTTCTGTCTCGTTTTCAGAACACCGTCATCGTGGTTTCCCACGATCGTCACTTTCTCAACCAGGTCTGCACCCATATTGCCGATATCGACTACAGCAAAATTCAGGTGTTCGTGGGCAACTACGACTTCTGGTGTCAGGCAAGCCGCCTGATTCAGAAGCAGAAGCAGAACGAAAACAAGAAAACCGCAGACAAAGCCAAGGAGCTCTCCTCCTTTATCCAGCGATTCAGCTCCAACGCCTCCAAAGCCAAGCAGGCCACGTCCCGTAAAAAGCTCCTGGACAAGCTCACCCTTGAGGACATGCCTGTCTCGACAAGGCGATACCCCTGGATTGCTTTCAAGCCCGAACGTCCCTGCGGCAACGTGATCCTGGAAATCGAGAACCTGACCAAGACCATCGACGGCGTGAAGGTGATCAACAACCTCAGCATGGTGGTCAACGGCGAGGACAAGATTGCCTTTGTCGGGGACAACAGCCTCGCCAAAACCACCCTGTTCCAGATTCTGGCTGGTGAGATGGAGCCGGACTCCGGCACCTTCCGGTGGGGGCAGACCATTTCCACCTCTTATTTTCCCGATGACAACAGCCGCTTCTTTGAGGTCGAGATGACCTTGGTTCAGTGGCTGCTTCAGTACGCCCCTCCCGAAGAGGGTGAGAGTTTTGCCCGGGGTTTTCTGGGCCGCATGCTCTTTTCCGGGGAAGAGGCCATGAAGAAGACCGGTGTTCTCTCAGGTGGTGAAAAAGTTCGTTGCATGCTCTCGCGTATGATGCTGTCGGACTCCAACGTCCTTCTCATGGATGAGCCCACCAACCACCTCGACCTGGAGTCCATCACCGCCCTCAACGAAGGGCTTGTGGCTTACTCCGAGGTGATTCTCTTTGCTTCCCATGACCATGAGTTTGTCTCTACCATTGCCAACCGCATTGTGGAACTTACTCCCCAAGGCTGTATCGATCGTCTCATGAACTTTGACGACTACCTGTCAAGCAGTGACGTTGCCAAAGAGAGGGACGCCCACTACGCAGCCGAACTCGCCATGGCTGGCTAACAAGGTGAGCCACCTTGAAAGCTGGTTTGCGAATGCTTTCGCCCCTCGGGTCGATGGCATTCGCTGATTGGCTTTGCTTGCGAACAATGCCCGAGTCGTTCCGTCGGTTCGCGCAAAACAATACCTGAAAGCTGTTTGTCAAACCCAGAATAAGATAAGGCAAAAGTTTGGCCCCGTAAGGGCCGCCGGAGGCCTTATGGGAGAAAGAACATGAACATCAGTACCATGCCCATCACCGATCTGAAGGTGGAAGAGCCTTTTTCAACCCTTTTTCCCGTGGGGGAAGACACCCTTGAAGGGATTCGGACAGACATGGAGTCCAACGGCTACGATGACGCCTTTCCCATTATTGTGTGGGAAGAGAAGGGCATTGTGGTGGATGGTCATACCCGCTTTACCGCAGCCCTGGCCGTGGGACTTGAGCAGGTTCCGGTCTTGATCCGAAACTTTGAAAACGAAGACGATGCAATCCTCTACGCCTTTCACCTCCAGAGAAACCGACGGAACCTGGCTGATGAGGATATCCTGCGATGCCTTCATGTTCTGGACTCCATCGATGACTCTCGTGACGGAGAAAAGCGTACCCGCAGAGAGAAAATCAAAGAGCGGGCAAACGAACTCGGGACCAGCGAAAGCAAGATCGACAAGGCCAAGAAAGTAATGGAACACGCCGATGACTCCATCCGTGAAGCGGTGGAATCCGGCGATAAATCCATCAACCAGGCTTTTAACGAAATGCAGGAGATGAGGCGTGAAAGCGGAGAGCTCAAAGGCCGCACCACCTCCTCCCTGGCTTGCGGCGCCCGATACAGCAAAACCCTCGGAAAGCTCATTGAAGAGCTTACCCGGATTCGGGATGAAGGCTGGGAGCAGGTCTCCATCGAAAAAGCCCTTCTGGATATCGAAACCCTGAAAAATATCGTTGAGGGATAGCCAGGGGATGATCCCCTGGACCCCAGGTTGCATCCAGACTCGCTTTGGCTCGCTGGATGCGCCAATGCGGGAGTGACCTGAGGCGTGCAGTTGGGTTTGGACTGTTAAAAAATAGATTTTAAGGAACAGGCGTGATTCGAAAGAGTCGCGCCTGTTTTGTTTTGGGAGAGGAATAAAGCGGTGAGGTTCCGGTGAATAGTGGTGGAGTCGCTACGCACCGGCATGTTTTGGTTGGAGCATACCCTTAAAAAAGGCCCGAAGCCACTGGCGATTCCTGTGCCGTTCCAGGGCAATTTACCAGGGGGAGCCACCTCCGTCGTTATTCACGGGCGCAGCCCGTCAGCGAATGTGAACACCTCGAGGAACGAGAGGTGGGAGCATTCGCAACCAGCTTTCGAGGTGGCTCACCTCGCTGCCTGAGGCACGCTTTTTTTTCTGGTTTGTGTTAAATCTGTTTTGTGTGGTGAACATATGCTTCTAACCCCAATGAGGAAGAATCATGGATGTGACCAGCGAGACGGTGAAGGCGATGCTGCGAGAGGCGGGGATGGACCTGATGGGAATTGCCGATGCAAAGACTCTCATCATGGCCAGCCCGGAAAAACCGGCCCTTGAGCTGATGCCCACGGCAAAGAGCGTCATTGTGATGGGGGTGGCTCACAGTCTGGGTGCTGTCTGTTCTCCGGACATCATGCTCTGGACCCGGAACAAGATGCAGACATCCCGTGTTCTTGATGAAACGTCGGAGAAGCTGGGGCGCTTTCTCGAACGACAGGGGTTTCTCTCCCTTCCCGTTTCGGCGGACAAGCCGGTGGAGATCCACAAACGAGACCCTGCAACCGGCAAGAAACTGCCTCAGACGCGGGTGCTGGGGCATCTCTCCCACAAGCATGCAGCAGTCAGCTGTGGTCTTGGGGAGATCGGGCGAAGCAACCTCCTCCTTACCCCGGAGTTCGGCCCCCACCAGCGCCTCTGCGCCGTCATCACCGAAGCCGAACTTGAACCGGACCCACCAAAAGACCTGAAACTCTGCAGGGCCTGCGACCGATGCGTGAATGCCTGCCCCTCCGGGGCCTTGAAGGGAAAAGGGTACAGCGTAGACCCATGCTTCAACTACTGGACCTACGGATTTGACCGCGCCAACCCGGATCGCCTCAGCTCCTGGCCCGGCTTTCTGAAAATGCTGGCTAAACACATGAGTAAACGCGACGTGGTGGTGGAGATGGGCCAGACCCTCATCACCGACGTGGACCACTGCATTGAATGCATGCGGGCCTGCCCCGTGGGCGAGCGGTGGAAAGCGATTCGGCCGAAACGAATCCCGATCCAGGTGAGTGGTGGGACGGTGGTGGGGTGAAAAGCAGGTAAAAGCCTGCCTCCGGCGGCGAGGTGAGCCACCTCGAAAGCGGGTTGTTAAAAGACAGATCTTATCTGTGTCGTCTTCCCCGGCTGTTAGACAAACCGTTTCTGTTGGATGGGCGTTTCAGTTAGATCTATATTCAAGATGCTTTGGGAATATCGAGTGACCGGGGATCCATGTGTGCATACCGTCACC
>Ga0070729_10007961_pt1 | contig 10016 bp, 8 predicted proteins | sample tdDd472_FD_66725 | JGI IMG/M metagenome (GOLD analysis project Ga0070729, IMG submission 66725) | Marine sediment microbial communities from the Atlantic coast under amendment with organic carbon and nitrate - tdDd47.2 | ecosystem: Environmental > Aquatic > Marine > Coastal > Sediment | place...
CCATCGCCGCATTTGGAATTCTCGTGTGGGACAAGGCGACGGGTCTCTCGGCCGAAGAGGCTCGCGCCATCGGTATCCTCAAGGCGATCGGCTGGAAGACCACCGAGGTGATGGAGCTCAAGGCGGCGGAGGGCGTTGTGGTCTCGGCCGTGTCGCTGCTGACTGGTCTCATTGCCGCGGAGGTCCATCTCGTGCTGTTCAACGGAGCGGTCTTCGCTCCGGTGATCAAGGGTTGGTCGGTGCTCTACCCGCCATTCGATGTTTCTCCCGAACTCGGTGGGTATGGCTTACTGGTGTGCATTCCTCTCGCTGTGCTTCCCTATGTCGCCGCGAGTCTGTTGCCATCATGGCGGGCGGCGATCACCGACCCCGACACGGCGATGCGGAGCTGACGAAAAATGATCTGCCGAGACCTGACCATCGTCGTGCTCCTCATGCTCGGATCAGGATGTGGGGGAAGCGCTCCCGAGCACCAGCGGGTGGCCGCGGACGAGGGCGCCGTTCGGCTGCAGCGGACAATGGTTGATGATGGGGGAGTCCACTTCTTTACCTTTCTCCACGAAGGCAAGAACGTCAACTTCCTCATTCGAAGGGACGGGAACGGCGCTCTCCACTCGCACCTCGATGCGTGCTACTCCTGCTACAAGTACAAGCTCGGTTTTGTAGTCGAAGAGCGGGATGTGGTCTGTATCGCGTGTCGGCTCGCCTACAACATCGACGACGAGTTCTGGGACTACATCGGCGCCTGCGCACCGATCCCGATCCACCACGAGATCGATTTAGACACCGTCGTCATCGAGGAGCGGCTCCTCGAGCAGGCGGCGCGATACTTCTGACCTCGAGTATTATCCACGCCGATCTTCGCCTCAGTTGACCTCGTCGTTCCCGGAATCATCCAGGAATCCCGGCAGCTGGTATCGACCGGCGGGCAGGAGATCCTGATCTTCTTCCTCCCGCTCTTCGACGACGAGGACGCGTTTCCTGAGATCCTGCGGTATCTCGGAAACAAACCGCGACGGGTCGAGGAGCACGTCAACCCGGTAGCGGTCCCGGGAGAGTTCAGGCCTGAGGAGATAGAGCCGGTCGCGGGCGCGGGTCACGGCGACGTAGAACAGCCGCCGCTCCTCCTCGATGTCCTCGGCCCGGGCGCTGGGAAAGCGTCCCTCCGCCAACCAGATGACAAAGACCGCCCGCCACTCGAGGCCCTTGGCCTGATGGGTGCTCGAGAGCGTCAAGACCTCATCTGCCGGACCACCGACGGACTCTTCGCCCGACAGGTCGTTGAGCAACGTGATCTCGGCGAGAAAGGCCACCATATCGGGATAGCCATCGGCGAAGAGCGCGAGCTGTTCGATGTCCTCGAGCCTGTTCCCCGCGTTCTCCAGATTGCCTCTCGCCCAGTCACGGTAGAACTCGGACACCACGAGTCGGACCGCCTCGCCGGGTTGACCGAGGAACTGCGGATCGGCCAACTGCTCGAGGAGTGCCCGAGTGACGGCGAGCGATGTTTGGGCGGTTTTCGGGAGATCAACCTTGGCGGGGTCGAGGTGGAGCAGGCGTTCGAACGGATTGGTCCCCGCCATGGCCTGCCAGAGACGCGCAGTGAGCCTCGGCCCGAATCCCGATCGGAGCTTCATGAGCCGGGCAAAGGAGATCTCGTCGCGTGGATTGTCGATGAATCTCAGATGGGCGAGGACATCCTTGACATGGCGGTGCTCGAAGAATCGTAGCCCTGAGCGGACTTGAAATGGGATGTTGCGGCGGGTCAGCTCGACCTGGAGGTCGAAGGAGTGGGAGTGGTTGCGGTAGAGGACGGCCATCTCCTCGAGCTCGATGCCCTCTTCGCGCAACTCGAGGACGGTGTCCGCCACCCAGGATGCCTGGATCTCCGGGCTGGGCACGACGACCTCGGCGGGCATTTCCCCGTCATCGCGAATCGATCGGAGTTCCTTTTTGAATTGACGTTCGTTGTGCTCGATGGAGGCGTTGGCAAGGGCGAGGATCGGCGGCGTCGACCGGTAGTTGGTTTCGAGCCGGAAGACGTTGCAGCCCTGGTGGCGTTCGGGGAAACTGAGAATATTGTCGAAGTCGGCGCCGCGGAAGGCATAGATGGACTGGGCATCGTCGCCGACGACCATGACGTTGCGATCGGGCCCGAGCATGGCGTCGACGATGTCGGCCTGGAGCCGATTGGTGTCCTGGTACTCGTCGACCAGGATGTGGGTGTAGCTCGCGGCGAGTCGGCGTCGGACATCGGGGTAGCGTTTGAGCAGCAGCAGCCAGTTGAGCAGCAGATCGTCGAAATCCATGAGATCGGCGTCGCGTTTGCGTTCGAGATAGCGCTTGAAGATGGCGGCGATGATCTCTGCCTGGTCATAGAACTGGGGCGCCCTCTGGAGCAGCACGTCCTCGAGTTCGCAACCGGTGTTGATGACAAAGCTGTACAGATCGACAAGAAGTCGCGGTCTGGGCATTCGCCGCTGAGGGACTTCGGGCGAGACATCGGCCAGGGCGTGACCCATGAGGTCGCCGGCATCCTCGCGGTCGAGAATGCTGAACCGTTGGGTATAGCCTACCTGGGCGGCGTGGCGCCGAAGGATCCGGTGGCCGGCGGAGTGAAAGGTCCCTCCGTGGACCCGTGCGGCATCGCGGTCAAGGAGGCGGCCGACCCGATCCAACATCTCGCGAGCCGCCTTGTTGGTGAATGTGAGCAAAAGGATCTGACCGGGCGACACTCCATCCTCGATGAGCCGACCTGCGCGGTAGACCAGGGTCCGGGTTTTCCCGGTGCCGGCGCCGGCGAGCACGAGCATGGGCCCGCCAGGGTGCATGACCGCTGCGTATTGTTGCTCGTTGAGATCACCGGCGTAGTCCACCCGGCGACGGTCGGTGAGATCCGTCCGGTCCGCCGGGCGGATGCGATCACTCATGGGAGGGCGACGTGGCCCAAAGTGGAGCGGTCGAAACTCAGCTTGAGATCCCGCCCATAGATCATGAGGGTGGCCTCCAAACGACCGCCCGCATCCAGGATGGCTTCGACCGCTTCGATGAACGGTGCCGGTATCCGCACGGTGAGGATGTCGTCTTCGCCCGTGGCTTCACTGGCAAGATTGATGGCCCAACCGAGGGCGCAGATCGATGCTTCTTTGGTGGTGCCGGCTACGGGACCGACCTGATCGCGTCCGCCGTAGGCATAGGCGGCGATGCGTTCGCCCTGGCGGACGAAGGCGGCGTGGAGGCCACGCTGCTTGAGCCAGTACTGGTGGTCGGCATCGCGGACGATGTTGCGGTTGAGCCGATCGATGCGATCGAGATCGGCTTGGCCGCGGCGGTTGAAGAGATCGGTCGTGACATCGCGTCCATCCATCAGCCGCGACAGTGCGTGGCCGATGCGCGGCGCTTCGGTGGGCGGGATCGTCAGTTGATAGACCGGCGCCAAGGGTCGGAAACCATGACGCAGCAGAAGGCTCTGCGCCACCCCCTGTGTCGGGACGACGGTGAGGAACTCGCGGGCACCTGAACGCTCACCGTAGATCAGCATCCGCTTGATGAGCGCGTCGCCGGCGCCGCGGCCGCGATGCTGCGGCAACACCCACATCTCGGAGATCACGCATTGGCGTGACCGGACGTGGCCGGCAGCGAAACCGACGGTCTCGGTTTTGTCCTCAGCGGTTTGAAAGCCGTCTGGATCGCGGGTGATGAGGTGGGTCAGATCAGGGTCGAGTTCCATGTCGAGGTCGAGAATCCCGCTGTGCCTCGGAAAGGCGTCGAGCTCGGCAGCGACGGCATCCCGGAGCACGGCGAGACCCGGGAGTTCTTCTCGATTTGTCCGCCGCACCTTGATTTTCGCCACTGATCCTCCACAAGCAACGAGAGTCAGCGGAGTGTAGCAGAGAGATGGGTCTGCAATGGCGCCCCTCTTTGTCTGGAACTCGGCCGCTCAGCCTGGTCCAGCCACCCAGGGCACGACGGTTGCGGTTCCCGGCAGTTTCTCGGGCAACCGCTCGAGGAAGCTCTCGGCAGTGGTCTCCGGCGGCAGGTGAGCCAGAACGAGCGCATCGCAGCTCAACTCGGGCAGGAGCTCGATCCAGTCCATGATGTGGCCGTGACCCCCGAGGCGCGCGGCCACCCTGGTGCCGGGGTCGATGAAGGAGCAGTCCACCACCGCGACGTCGGCATCGAGGAGGTCGGGGTCGTCGCGGAACGGCTCGATGGTGCCGTCACCGGCGAAGACCATGACAGGTCGGCGATCCGAACCGTTGCTGAGTGCCCACCCGAGCGAAGCGGTGTTGTGACGAACCTCGAATGCCCGAGCTGAACCACTCCCTGCGAGCTCGATGGTGGTCCCGGGCGAGGCGCTCACCATGGCCTCGTCGAGATCGACACGCCGACGGACACCGTCGAGATCGGGCCAGATTTCGAGCGCGGCGAGAAGTGCGGCGCGGCGTCCCTCCGGAACCACGATTCTGGTCGGACAGCCGCGGTGTCGACGGGTGTGCGCAGAAAGCCAGGCGATGAGCCCGGCGACGTGATCCGAGTGACAGTGTGTGAGCAGGACGGTCTCCTGGGCTGCGAGCAGAGCCGAGCACCTCCCCATGTCGATGGCGGTTTTGAAACCATCGATGGCAAAGGCTGTCGCCAGCGCCGCGATGGAAACACCCGCGAACGCAGCCCCGGCCGTGTCGAGTTTCAACTCCCAGAGATCAGAGGAGGCGGAAGGAAAGCTCACTCTGCCGTTGTCGGGTTGGTGGCTCATCGTAGGACCTCGATTGGAATCCGGGCGAGAATTTCACTTCCGTAGCGGGCGACATATCGGACTTCGTAGGCACCCGGTTTGGAGGGCGCCGCCAACGTCAGAGGTGAGCCCTCGGTGATGGAGGCCCACTCGAGATAGCGATGGGGAGCGGCGTTCGGTTTGCTGATGCAGATGATGTCGCTGGGCGAGGCCGGCCCGGTCCAGACGACTTCGAACCTGATTCCGACGGTCGCCTTTTTGGGAGCCGTGAGTTTGATGGGAACGGCGGCGACTTCGATGGTGGTGCGGGCGCGGGCCTCGCCCTTCTCGCCGTCGATATACCGCAGTTCATAATCTCCGGGATCGCTCGGAGCGCGCAGGACCGAGGGGTTGCCGTCTTCGACCCGCGCCCACTCGATATATTCCTGATCCGGAGATCCGGCGCGGGCGAAACTGATGAAGTCCTCCTGGCCCTCGGGACCCGACCATTCCACCTCGATTCTCTCGCCGGGTTTGACCGAGGCCGGCGCGGTGACCGTGGCCTCCGGTTCGGTGACCTGCAGCGGGTGTCGCGCGGTCACCTCCATGGTGATGCCGTCGACAAGGATGAGATCGAGGTCGCCCGCGGCGGCGGGTGCGGCCATGCCGCCCTCGATACGCTCATTGACCGGGATGCACGAGATGAGATCCGCCGGTGTGCCGTCCCTAGGAACCATGCCGACGACGTCTCCGCCGTCCACCAGGACCGCCCATTCCACCACCACATTTTTGCTGCTACCAACTTCGTCCGGCGCCGTAAGCTCGGGTTCCGGGGTGACCATCGTGACCGGCTGCCGGGCGATGACGCGAGCGAATCCCCCCGCTTCCCGGCGTACCATGAGCAGGTCGAGTTGGCCGACGACCGCCGGTGTTCCCATCCACAATCCACTATCGAACGGCTCCGAGAGACGCATAAGGGAGACACCTGCGGAATCGACGAACTGCAGCTCCGCTCCCGGTGGGGGAGAGCCGGCGACGTCGATCCACGTCTGGGTTCGAGCACACACCGGGTCACCGATGATGTCAACGGCGATTGGCTCCGTTTGATTGAGGTCGAGGTCTGCAGTGCGCTCAGTTCCGGCCGAAACCAGAACGTCCCTGAATTCGGTCTGCCCGCCGGTCACCGGTTTGACGACAAACCGGTACCGCCCGGCCGGGAGTTCGAGGCGGGTTTCACCCACGAGGGATGTGGGGTGGGTCTCGCTGGTGGCCTGATCGACGACCTCCACCCGTGCGGCGACGGCATCGGTGCCGGTCATGGACAGTCGTAGATCGAGGTCACCGGTGGGACGGGGGCGGTCCTCTTGATCGAGGATCGCCCAGCGAAGGGCTTCGATGAGTTCCTCTGGGCTGGTCGCATTACGGATGGGTACCCCACCGAATCGATCGAGGACGGCCTGGTCGAGACCGAGGCCAACCATGCGGATTTCAGTAGGGTGATCAGCGACTGCGAGCGCAGCCGCCACCTGCTGCGGACCGCCGCCGCACTGGTCGTCGCCTGAGATCACCGCCACGATCCGACCGTTCCCGTTTGTTGGATCGATGTCGTCCAAGCCGGCCAACACCGATGAAATGAGGGGACGGAATCCCCGCGGCTCCAAATGATCGAGGGTTCGGATCCACGCCTCCTGATCCAAGACGGCCGGCGAAAGAACGAGGTTCGTAGTCGAGCACGATTCGATGTGGTCCGACGATGGGTCGCCACCCGCGAGTCGGAGGCCGATCATGAGGTCCGGCCGGATCGCGGGAGCTTCAGCGATGATGGCAACCAACGCCTCGCGAACCGTGGTGTGGATGGGGCTGCCGCCGACTCCCAGACGGTGCATACCGGCCGAGTCGTCGAGGACGATCTCGATGGTGGTCGGCGGCGCCGCGTTCGCTGGCGTCCCGAGAATGAGCATGACAAACAGGAAAAACAGAAGGGGCACCCGTTGATGATATCGAAGCCGGATCCGAAGAACCTGAACAGATTGCCAATCAGGGATCGACCCTTGGGACCGGAAACGGCCTTTGGACCGCCAAGATCATCGCAAGAAACGCGGGTTACACTACAGCGGTATCAGCCTGGAAGGAGAAATGGCCATGATTCGTCTCCGCATTGCCACACCGATGATGCTCATGCTCGCTCTTGCTGCACCGAGCGTAGCCCAACTGGCTGTGCCCGCCCACATCATCCCCGTCGTCGCCAAGAACGGTGGGTTCGGTGGGGCCGAGTGGGTGACCTCGATCTCCATGTCCAATCTCAGCGACGGCACCATGGACGTGACCGCCGCATTCCTGCGCGAGAACACCCCGCACATCATCCCCTTCGTTCCCCTCGAGACGTTTGCGATGACGGCGGGGGAGACCGTGACGGTGGAGGATGCTCTGGGCACCTGGTTTCCCGGCGAAGGAAACACAAAGGGAACTCTGATTCTCCTTGCCGAACTTCGGGATGCAGGTGAGGAGGACTACGCTCAGCTCACCGCCGCGACCCGGATCTTCAACAACGCCGATCCGGCCGCGACCTATGGCCAGGGAGTGGTGTCCAACCTTCTCGGACTCATGGTTGCGCCGGGACGACTGGTTCTCTCGGGCGCCCGGTCCGACGAGGCGGTGCGCTCCAACATCGGTGTGGTCAATCTCTCGGCGACGGGAACGGATTTCATCATCACGACCTATGCCGCCAACGGCGTCGAGGTCTCGTCGGTCCGTCAACGAGTTCCCGCGTTTTCCATGCGGCAGTGGAACCTCGACCAGCTGGGCGTCCTGACCATGACAGTCCCGGGGCGGGTCGAGGTCATGATTGACCCCGATACCGTCACATGGGACCCCTGTGATCTGGATCCCGAGGACCCCAATCTCGAGGGAACCGCGTTCTTCGCCTATCTCTCGCGCATCGACCAGGCAACCGCGGATGCCGAATTCCAGCCCGGACAGTCGGATTGGAAGGCTTATACCGATCTCTGCGGCGAGCCCGTGGGAATGTCGGCCGAGTCTTTGAGATTGTTGTTCGAGTAGGCGTTCTGGACAATCCGGAGCTCCCAAGACCGATTCTCAGTCTTGCTGGAAAAATGATAGGATCGCGGCGCCGCGGAGGCGATCGATCCCCCGGATAACTGGTTTCCGGGGTTCGCGCGCGTTGAGATGGGGCCCAGCTCCGGTCACTCACCGAAGGGACAAACAACAATGATCGTAGGAGTTGTCAAAGAGACCTTCCCGGGTGAGGCGCGTGTCGCCCTCGTTCCGGCAGGCGTCCAGCAATTGACTCGAGCCGACCTCGAGGTGCTCGTCGAACCCGGCGCGGGAACGGCGGCCGGTTATGATGACTCAACCTATTCCGAAAAGGGTGCGACCCTCGCGACCGATCGCGCTGATGTCTGGAAGCGGGCGGATGTGATTCTGCAGGTGCGTTCCCTCGGCGCAAATCCGGTTGAGGGGAAGGCCGATCTCGAACAAATGCGGTCGGGGCAGGTGGTGATCGGTGTCTGTGAGCCGCTCACCGAACATGACGCAAATCGGGCGATTGCCGAAACCGGGGCAACTCTCTTCTCGATGGAGATGATGCCGCGGATCACCCGCGCCCAGAGCATGGATATCCTCTCGTCCATGGCCACCATCGCCGGATACAAGGCCGTGCTGCTCGGGGCCGATGCTCTGCCGAAGATCTTTCCCATGATGATGACGGCGGCGGGCACCCTTGCCGCGGCGCGGGTCTTTGTCGTCGGCGCCGGCGTGGCCGGGCTCCAGGCCATTGCCAGCGCCCGCCGCCTCGGCGCCGTAGTCCACGCCTATGATGTCCGCCCGGTGGTTCGCGAACAGGTCGAGAGCCTCGGCGGTAAGTTTGTCGAGCTCGACCTCTCAACCGACACTGCGGAGGATGCGGGCGGCTACGCCAAGGAACTCGGTGAGGACTTCTACACCAAACAGCGCGAGATGATGCTCAGCGTGGTCGCTGAAAGCGATGTGGTCATCACCACCGCCGCCATCCCCGGGAAAAAGGCGCCGATTCTAGTTACCCGCGAGATGGTGGAGGGGATGCACCGTGGTTCGGTGGTGGTCGATCTCGCCGCCGAACGTGGCGGCAACTGCGAGCTCACCGTGCCGGGCGAACGGGTCGACCACAACGGAGTCACCATTCTCGGCCCGCTCAACATCCCGTCCGACGTGCCCTATCACGCAAGCCAGATGTACTCGAAGAACATCACCACCTTCCTCCTTCACCTCGTCAAGGAAGGGGAACTCGTGGTGGATCTCGATGACGAGATCACCAAGGGAACGTTGATCACCCGTGACGGTGCGGTGATTCACGAGCGGGCCCTGGAGGCGCAGTGCGCCTCAGCCAAAGGGAGTGAAACGACATGAGCGTCTTCGTCATGCTGCTGACAGTCTTCGTGCTGGCGATCTTTGTCGGTTTCGAGGTCATCACCAAGGTTCCGCCGACCCTGCACACACCGCTGATGTCGGGTTCCAACGCGATCTCGGGCATTTCCATCATCGGCGCCCTGATCCTCGCCGGAGCGATCGACAGCCCCGAGGTTTCCAAGATCCTGGCCACCATCGCCGTTGCCTTCGCAGCCATCAATGTGGTCGGTGGATTCCTCGTCACCAACCGCATGCTGAAGATGTTCAGCGCCCGCAAGAAGTAGGGGAGCGGCTATGCTTTCCCAGCACGTCGTCAACATTGTCTATCTCCTGGCCGCGGTTCTCTTCATTCTCGATCTCAAGTGGATGGCGCACCCGCGGACAGCTGTGCGCGGTAACCGTGCCGGCGCCCTCGGGATGGCGCTCGCCATCGCCGTGACGCTGCTCAGCGATCGCTACGATTGGAAGTACATCCTCATCGGCGTGGCCGCCGGTTCGCTCATCGGCGCCATCGCCGCCATGCGGGTCAAGATGACCTCCATGCCCGAACTCGTCGGTCTCTTCAACGGTTTTGGCGGCGCCGCCTCGGTGCTCGTGGCGGGCTCAGCCATCATTGCCGCCGTCGCTTCACCCACCGCCGATACCGGGCTCCAGATGCGGATCGCCACCGTGGCCTCGGCCTTCATCGGCTCCATCACCTTCTTCGGAAGCTATGTCGCCTTCGGCAAGCTCGGCGAGTTCCTCGCCGTCAAGTGGAAGCTCTACACCTGGCAGAAGGTCATCAAATACGGTTTCTCCTTCACCGTTGCGGCGGGCGCGATCGCCTATGCGGTCATCGCGGCTGACGCCGGATGGCCGGCATGGTCGATCGCCGCCTGCGGGATCCTCATCGGTGGGG
>Ga0070729_10007965_pt1 | contig 10013 bp, 12 predicted proteins | sample tdDd472_FD_66725 | JGI IMG/M metagenome (GOLD analysis project Ga0070729, IMG submission 66725) | Marine sediment microbial communities from the Atlantic coast under amendment with organic carbon and nitrate - tdDd47.2 | ecosystem: Environmental > Aquatic > Marine > Coastal > Sediment | place...
AATTTGAATTTATAATTCTTTTTTTATTTTTAGTTGAACTTTCTTTTACGACAATTTTATTAATTTGTTTGTATATATCATTTAATTGTTGAATATTTTTTGCTCTATCAAATGCTTCTACGATTTTAATTTTATTTTTATTTGAAAAATTCTTTTTATTAAATAATTCTTGAATATATGATGATTTTTTATTAATATATTTAATATCTTTAAATTCTTCATGTAATCTATTCATATCAGATTTTAAATGATTATGCTCTTTTTTAAGTTTTCTATAATCTTCTTTTAATGAATCATATTTTTCTTCTAATTCATTATATTTATCATCTTCTTCTTCATCTAATTCAATTTCAATTTCTTCTTCATCTAATTCAATTTCAATTTCTTCATCTTTAGATTCATCAATTTCTTCTTCTTCTTCTTCATCTAATTCAATTTCAATTTCTTCATCTAAATCTTCTTCATCTTTAGCTTCATCAACATTTTCAATATCTTTATTAATCATATCTTCAATATCATCGGCTTCTTCAATTGAATCTTCTTCATCTTTAGATTCATCAATTTCTTTGTCACAATTAGATTCATCAATTTCTTCTTCAGATTCTTTAGATTCATCAATTTCTTCTTCAGATTCTTTAGATTCATCAATTTCTTCTTCAGATTCTTTAGATTCATCAATTTCTTCTTCATCATTTAATTCTTCTAAAATATCATCTAAATTTATTTCATTAGAATCTTCATCTTCTTCATCTTTAGCTTCACCGTCTAATGGAATGTCAGTAGTATCTTTTTCATCATCAGCTTCATTCATTTCTTCTTCATCTTCCATTTCATTAACTTTATTATTAAAAATTTCGTCTAAAGGTTCTTTTATAGATTCTTCTAAAGCTATTCTAGCATTTGCTATAGCAACTTTTTTGATTTCTTTCGCATCTAAAATTGCTTTGTTAATTTTTGCCATTATTTATTCTCCATATTCATATTTTAAAACTGAATAATTTAAGATTAATTTACAAAATCTTAATTAGAATTATTTCAATCATTTTAATTTTATAAAAAATTTATATTATAATTTAAAATAATATATTTAATATTTTTTATTATGTGGTTTTTGCACATTTTTTTATCTCATATATAAATATATAAAAAATAAAAAAGTGTTATTTTTTACCGTTTAGTTGTTTTAAAAGTAATTTTTGTTTAATTATACCTTTTTCTTTTGCTAATTTGCGTTTTTTTGAAGGTTTTATAAAATATCTATTATTTTTTAATGTTTCAAACAAATTATCTTTTTTTAATTTTTTTTTAAATCTTTTTAGAGCAGAATCAATAGATTCGTCATCTCTAACAACAACAGACAAACCTTTTTCTTTACTATCTTTTTTCACATATTCCTCTTTATTTTTTAATAATTTTAAAAATTTTTGTTTTTCTATAAGTATTTCTTTTTCTGATAACATTATTCCTCACTTTTTCGTAATACTAATAATCCATCTGATAAATTTTCTTCTACTACATAATTAGATAATTTTTCACAAATATTTTTAATTTCTAACTCTTCTATTATATTATTATCTATTCTACTGAAATAAATAATATCATCTATTTTTGATATACAATAAGGAGGATATATACCAATATCTGTATTTACAAAATTATCATAAACTTCTTTAATTATATTATTTATATCTTTATTCATCTATTTACTCGTTTAAATTTAAAATAATTCTTTTAATAGAATTATTAATGTTATTATAAGCTGTATATTTTTTATTTTGTATTTTTGATAGTCCAGTATTTCCTACACTTTCATTAACTAAATTCATAAATGCACCATGAGTACTAGGTTGTGAAACAAAATCCCAACATATTAAATCATAATCATCTTGAACCTCTAATATGCCTTTTTTTTCTACAACAGAACCGGCTCCTCTACTAGATATACCAACTTTAACACCCGCTTTAATTAAATTTTTTAATATATTTCCAGACGGAGTTGGTAATATTTCTACTTTGGCCATAACAGTATCACCATCCCACCATATATCTAAAAATTGATGAGAAACATTGTGAAAATCTATAGATAAAGAATCACTATGTTCTAACTCACCAGTGGCTCTTCTATCAGCTATAACTTTTTTATATTTTTCAACTTCTCTTTCTAAAATCCACTTAGGATATATTCTACCATTTTCATTTGGAGTATTAGCCCTTTGTACAGGTCCTACAACTATAAATTTTCCATTTTCTTCTTTAGATTCAAATAAATTTGATTTTGTATTTTCATTAAAATGAGTATATCCACCAATTATTTTTTTCATATATATTTTCCCCTATTATAAATTTATGACCACATTTTGCGTTTTTTAAATAATTCAAAGAAAATAGCAGATAGTTCTGAACGTATTAATCTACGTATAGTTTTATAATCATTTAAATCTAATTCTTCAGTAAGTTGCTTTTCATTTACTTTTTTATTAACAATATCCCATTGTAATACTTTTCGTATATGATTCATAACTTGTTTAGAATGTTTACCTTTATCTTTAGAAAACGCAAATGGAGACATATACCCTTCACCACCTGTGGTAGTTAATTCATTTACTATTTCTTTAAATTTATATTTCATAATTATAAACCTTTAATTTCTTCTTCAATTTCATATAAATCCATTAATATATTAATTATAGAATCTTTTATATTTTTTGATTTTACTACATCAATATCGTTATATAAACTTTCTAATTTTATTTTTAATGTTTTATCGTCTATTTTATTTAAATTTTCTTTTATATTATTTTTACAAGTTGTTATTTCATTATTTATAAACTTCTTAAATTTAGGAGAACTAGATAAATTAGAAATATAATTTCCAACTAGATTTTTTTGTTTTTCATTTAATAATTTTCCATAAGTTTTATTAAAATTTTCAACCATTATTTTATAAGTTAAATATCTTATAGATTTATCTTGTTCAGTAAATAACTTAATTTCTTTATCAACTTCTACAGATTTAACATTATTTTTATTTAACAAATTTTCAATAATAAATATTTTTGATTTAAATACTGGTAAAGGATTTGTATTTTTAACATCATTAGATTCTAATATTTTATAAATTGACGCCATTAATTTATATTCATTAATTTTAGTATTAAAAATTTCTTTATCGTAATTATTAATAATATCTTTAACTAATGAATATTTTTGTTTTTTTAAATCTTTATTATTAATATTAGATCTAGCATTTACAACTTCTTCTATTAATGTTTTAGCTTCTTCTTCTGACTTTACTTTATTTGTTTTTAAAATATGATAAAGTCTAAATTCTTCTTTTATAGCATTTTCCTGACAAAAATATTTATTTAATATTTTCATTGCAGGAGTATTATTTTTAGAAGAAATAATTTCTGAAGACACTTTAGATAAAAGCATTTCATAAATAATTCCTATATTTCTAAATTTGTGATGCTTGACTTGTTTCTTAGCCATTTATTCGCCCTCCTGATTTTTTAAAAAATCATCTAATTGTTCTGTTAATAATGTTGATGAATATTTATTATTTTCATCATTTTTATTATTAAACTTTTCTATTAATTTATTTTTCATATCTTCTAAATCTTCTAAAAAAGATTCAGATATTTCTTTTTCTATTAAAACTTTTGAATTTTTATGTCTTAAAGGTTTATAATCTTCATGCTTAGATCTTTTATAATCTTTAATACCAAATGGATCCTTTTTGTCTAAACCTAGTGGATTATTTTTTAATTCTCTTTCACCAGATGATGGTTTTTTATTTTCTTTAGGAGTATCTTCTTCTGTGTCTTCATCGTCTAACTCGATTTCATCAACTGAGTCTTCATCACCTTCAAGTTCACCAGTTTCTTCTGTATCTTCATCATTTATTGGTTCTTCATCTTCTTTAGAAATATACCCAGAATCAGTTCCTTCTGCAACAACTTGTTCTAATCTATAATTAAATTTAGCGTTTTTAATTAATCTCATTCTTTCTAATATAATATCTTCGTCAGATAAATTAAATACATTTTCATAAATCCAATCTTCTGAAAACATACTTAAATCTTTTAATGATCCAGCTAATGCTGCTCTAGAATCTAATAATGCTATTTTTTCTTCTTCATATATAATTGATGAGTTTGTTAATTTTATGTCAAAATTTACTAAATCTTCATCTGTATATCCTTTTAAATATAATTGTATTACACCTATTCTATATAATTCAGATTCAACAAATCTTTGAATTTTTTCTACAGTTCTAGCAAAACGTAGATCTTCACTTGCCAATGTCGCCTTTCCAGATATTGCTTCATCATATCCTAAAAACGCGCCAGGTATTCTTAACGACGCCATTAATTTATTTCTTAAATATTCTATATCGTCAATAACAGCGTAATCTAATCCACCTAATGTGTCAATTTCTGTAGCACTTTCTCCACCTCTTACAGGTAAAAAGAAGTCTTCTATCATATTTTGCATATTAAATTTTAAATTATATTCACCAGTTTCTTTATCTACATAAGGAACTTTTCTAATTTTATTTATAATTTGATTCATAAAATTATCCATTTCATTTGGTGGTAAATTGCCGACATCAATTTTAAATATACGTTTTTCAGGTGCTCTCATTATTCTATGAATCAACATAGCATCTTCCATTAATACTAATTGTTTCCAAATTTTTCTTGTTCCCTCAATAACACTTCTACCATATGGTAAAAAATTACTGTCGGTCATCATTCTAAAATCTGCCATATTATAACTTTCAATTGGTTCATTTATACCTCTATATGTATAATGAACATTATTGGCACCAATTTGTAATGTAGATTGTTGAGATTCTTTTGACGAATCACACTCAATTCTTTCAACATCGTATACGCTTAATGGTATTCCTTGAATAATTCCAAGTTCTGGATGTATATCTAAATATAAAAAGAAATCGCCGTATTTACACATATTTCTAATCCATAATGGTAAATTAAATTCAACATTTAAAATTTCATAATATAAATTAGTTAATACTTCTTTAATTTCTTCATTTGGAGAATTAATTGTTAATACTTCACCATATTCATTTTTAATAGTAGTTTCTTCAGAATATAAATCTAATGCCGATGCAATTATAGGATCTCTATCCATTTGTTCATAATCTCTAAATAAATTTAATCTTGTTGAATTACTACCAAAACTAATATTTTCCCAATATGAATTTTTGCCTGTTATGCTATTTAGAGCTGCATTGTCGTACAAAGGATTATTAGTTAAAATATTATCATGACTAATATGATCTGTATCAATTGTTTTATTTTTACCATCTTTATTTGTAATATGTCTAACATATACATTACTTGTTAATAATCTTTTTAATTTTTTAAGAGTATTAACATTATCTTGATATCTTTCAGCTTGATCTCTTTTATTTGGATCAGTAATTTTTTTGATATCATTAAATTTTTTAGCATATTTACTTTTTTTAAGTTCTTCTTTATTAGGCATTATACTCCCCTAACATTATATTTAGTTAAAGCCATTTAGATAAATCTATATCACCATAATCTGTATTATAAATAAATGGGTTTTCATTATTAGCTTTACTACTATAAATACTTGACTTTATATTATTTTCTTGCATTATTTTATTTTTTTCTTTATCTTCTTTTATTTCCATAGTTTCATTTATTTCATATCCACCAATTTTTGAAACATTTCTTAATAGAGCTTCTGATATTTGTTTACCTTGTATTCTTAATTTTATTGCATATTCTCTAATCCAAATACCTATACATAAACTCATAACAAGGTCATCATTTTGCCCTGGTCTAGCTTCTGGCTTACCATTAATATAAATAAAAGATTTTAATTCATTTAATAATCTAATAGAATGTAATATTATTTCTTTTTTTCTTATACGCTCTTCCATCTTTTCAACTATTAAAGGTCTTGATCCGCCAGATGTTGTAAATCCTGGAACTAAATCCTTTGTTCCACCTTTTAATTCACTATCTAACATTTTTTTAATGTTTCTAGTTGCCATTGCTCTATTAGTATAATACAAATTTCTGTATTCCATATTAATTAAATGATCTAATACTGCCCAACCCATAGAAGCATTTTCAACAGCCAATAATGCATTGTTATATTCAGTAGCAATAGCATATAATATTTTTGCATATTCATTAGTAGAAATTTTACCTCTATATTCGCCAACTTGTTCTAACGTATCAACATCAATTATATGAAATGCAGAATAATCACTTCCATCACCTCTAGCAACGTCAGCAGATATTAAATAACTATATTCTGGATTTGGTAATTTCCATAACCATAATTTATTATCATATCTCTTGTCTATAGGATCTATTATTGTTTCTTCTTCATATTCTTTTAATCTATCCAAATCTAATACTGTTTCACCAGATGCTAAAAATGACCCATCACATTCTTGGCGTGCCTTTTTATCTCCTAAATCTCCAGTTTGTTCGTCTCTCCATTCTTGACTTCTTTCTGGATGATATTGCCATGGTAAAAATATTGGATTAAAACTATTCTCTTGTTCAATTGCACCTTTCCATAATGTATGAAATAAGTTACCTTCTCCATTTGGTGTAGAAAGCAAAACACAATCACCACCAGTCGATAAAGTTGATCTAGCAGCTGACCATATCTCATCAATACCTCTAATGAACGCTGCCTCATCAATTACTAATAATGATAAAGCTTCAGAACGTCCTGCATCTGGACTTGACCCAACAGCTTTTGCGATTGAGCCGTTTTTAAATGCAATACTCATTTTATTATCTTCAACAGTTTTAGGTTGTAACCAAGAAGGCATTTCTTTATACATTGTTTTTACTTTAGTAATAAGATTTTTTGCAGTATTTGCCTTTGTTGCAATAACTAATATATTTTGATCTTCTAAAAAAATCATTCTATGTAAAATAATACCTGCCATTAAAGTAGAAATACCCATTTGTCTAGACTTAAGAATTATATTAAATCTATGTTCATTCAAATCGGTTAATGCACTTTCTTGAAAAGGGTATAAATCAAATTTAATTTTACCCTTTAATGGATGTTGAATAAAACAATAATTTTTCATAAAATATACAGGATCTTTTGCACATTTTAAGTATTCTTGTTTTATTATTTCAGTATAATTTACTTGTTCTTCCATTATCTTTTACTATTTTGTAAAACTGTTGTGATTACTTTTGTTAATGTAGTATCTAACGTTCCTAATTTTTCTGATAGTGTTTGGATGGTATGTTCAAATCTAGATATAAGATTAGTCAAATTATTCATTTTTTCATCTATTAAAGATTTTTCCATATATTTATCTTCCAATTTTTCAATTTCTTTAGATACTTTATCATTAATTTCATCTTTATTAAATTCTATTCTAGTGTCCAACTTATTATAGTTTCTATCTAGTTTCTCTTCTAACTTATCATATTCTTCTTTAATAGACTTTTCTAATTTGTCAGTTGATTCTTTTGCTAGATTAATTTTTGATATTAACTTACCTATTCCGATGACAACTCCACCAATTGCTATTAGTGCTATAATAATTTGAATTAATAATTTTAATGATTCTATGTTTTCTAACATTATTTTCTCCTGTAATAATATATAATTTATATATAAATATATTTTTATCAAAAATATGGTTTGTATTAATTTTTATCTCAAACAAATACTTAATATACCAATAACTAATTTTTGAATATTCATTTATTATTTTAAAAAGTTTAGGTGTTTATTATAAATATATATTATACGAAAAATAGAGGATTTTAAAAATCCTCTATTAAATTTTACATGTATATATCAATTAATGCTTGGAGTCGTTTGCCACGTCTAATATTATTGTTAACGTAGAATCCAAATTACTCAATTTAGTAGATAAAGCTTTAATTGTTTTTTCAAACGTTATAACTAAATTTTCTAAACTAGATATTTTTTTATCAATTAAACTATCATTCATATAATTATCCTCTAATTTTAAATATTATTTTTAATTTTGTTATTGTGTAAACTATATATAAATACTTTGCATTGATCGTGCAAAGAATGATAAACCTATTTACTATTATATATAAATATACATAAAATTAAAAATAAAAACACCGATATTCATTTTATTTATTGAATATCGGTGTTAAATTTTATTACTAAATTTATTTAATAATTTTTTAAAATAGAATCTAATTTGTCTTGATTTTTTATTTCAACATAATCTTCTAAATTTCTTGAAAGATCACTTAATATTTTTTCAATTTTCTTTTCAACTTCGTTTTTAAATTTTTTACTTAAATTCATTAGTTCACCATGAGCTTCATTTGATACATTTTTTTTAACATCGTCAAATATATCTTGAATTATATCTCCATATGTATCTCCTGAATTACCATATTCATCAGATTCTTTTTCTTTTTGAATACGTTTTAATTTTTTTAATTTTTTTAAAGGAGTAGATTTTAAAATATCAGTATCTTCATTATAATAATCTTCATTATTATTTAGATTTATTTCTATACTGCCTTTATCATCTATAGTTGAAAATATATCTAAAATTTCTCCAATAGGATCAAATGTGACAGATTTTTTATTATTAGCTTCTTTTATAACACCATCATCAGATTCAACAGATTCTTCTTTTTGAATATATCTTATGCGTTCCTTTATCATTTTCTTTATTATATCATTCATATTAATTTATCCTTATTTATATTATTTTAAGTTATCTTTTTTAAAAATTCTATTAAATTAGTAGAAATACTTTTTGCTTCTTCTACTGATAATTTTTTATTTTTCATTTTAATAGATCTTAATAATTCTTTTGCAGAATTTTGTAATTCAAATTTAGAAATTTTTTTACGTTGAAATTTTTTTACTGTATTTTCAAATGTTTTATAATTAGAATCTAAACCATATTTACTATAAATTCCTTTTAAATATTCTAAATGTTTTCTATTTAATTGATTATTATACATTTTATCAGAAATATTTAATCCATATAAAGATCCTAATTTATTTCTTATTGTTGATTTCATTCCTATTATTGGAACTCCTACAGCCATAAGTGTTGATATTAATAAAAATATAGACATTAGTTGACTAGGAGAAATTGCTTCGTTAATTTCATTTTTATTCTCCAATTCAGAATTAACATAAGTTTCTATTAATTTTTTTAGTTCGCCATTTTGCATATTAATTATTCCTTGATTTTTTATATTTTTTATATAATTCTCTGGCTTCTTTTGCTTTATCGCTATTTACTAAAAATTTTCCAACCTTTATAATTTCGTTTTCACTCTTTCTTCCAGCTGAAACATCTGATTGTCTATCTGCCATGTAATATGTCCAATCATGATTTTTTAATAATTTTTCTAAATACTCTAATGTATATTTTTTAGTTAAATCTTCAGTGTCTTTAATTTTTTTATTATTAGTATCTTCTATTTCTTTTTCAACACGTTCTATTTCTTCTTTATCTTTTTCAATAGGATTATATAATAATTTTGTTAAATATGCCTTTGCTTGATAAGGTTTCATTTCTTTTGCATTGCCAATACTGTATACCCAATTATCTTTTAATTTTCCATTTATATCACTTAATTTTGCAACTATCGGATTACCATTTAATGTAAAAGAAGCAATTATACTTTTTATAATACCGTTTTGTATATCTAATGAGATTGTAGGTGATAATTCATCTTTGAAATCTTCACTAAAATAATTTAATAATTGTTTTTTATTATAATCTTTACTTACATATTTATTATGAATAATATCTAATACCGCAAAATATAAATTCTTTTGCCAATATTTTTGTGATTTGTTGTCTATATAATCAAAGTCTATAGTTCCTCCCATTTTAGTATTTCCTAGCAATTTTAAATACTCTTTATAACTTTTTCTTGGAACTACTACTTTATTATCATCTATAGCTTCTTCTATAAACTTTCTAAATGATGTCATTTTATTTCTCC
>Ga0070729_10007966_pt1 | contig 10011 bp, 7 predicted proteins | sample tdDd472_FD_66725 | JGI IMG/M metagenome (GOLD analysis project Ga0070729, IMG submission 66725) | Marine sediment microbial communities from the Atlantic coast under amendment with organic carbon and nitrate - tdDd47.2 | ecosystem: Environmental > Aquatic > Marine > Coastal > Sediment | place...
GAATTGGATCAACTTTTCCGAATGGGCTGATTTAGCAATTTCATTACGCTCAATCACTTGATTGTCTGTCAACAACACGACACTACAATTATCCGTTGATGTATCGATTCCTAGTATATTTTTTTTAACCATATTAATTTAGAAGTTCTTTGATTTTATGTTCATTTTTTTCAGTAGAAGTGATTGTGAATTTTCTTGTATCCATGTGTTTCATATCATGCTGAATATTGATCTTAATAGCATTTTCCGGAAGCAATTCATCGATACGGTCTGCCCATTCCACAAGACAAACACCATCTCCATAAAAATAATCTTCAATACCGATTTCCAACCACCCTAAAATATTAGTTTCCCTGTAGCAATCCATGTGATAAATCTTCAGATTTCCATTATACTCATTCACAAGGGTAAAAGTCGGGCTTTCCACATCACGATTGATTCCCAGACCTTTTGCAATTCCTTTGATGATGGTTGTCTTTCCAGCAGCCAAATCACCTATAAACGCCACAACAGTTCCAGCTTCAAAAAGCGATGAAATCTTATATCCAATATCTATAGTTTCTTGTTCTTTTTTTGTAATAAATTCTACCAAATCATCCTCATTTTGGTGTCAAAGTAATTAAAGGTAAAATCATCTCTTCCATGGACAATCCGCCATGTTGAAATGTGTCCTTAAAATGGCCTTCAAATTTATGATAATTAGTTGGATATACGAAATAAAAGTTTTCCTTGGCAATCAAATAATTGGTGTTGACTCCGTGGTTCGGAAGTTTGTATTCCTCATGATCTTTTATAACCATTGCGTGCTTAGGTGAAGTGTTCAGATTGCGACCAAATTTAAAGCGAATATTGGGAGAAGTTTCCTTATCACCTTTTACTTTTACCGGTTTTTTTACCCTGATACTTCCATGATCACTGGTAATGATCACTTTAAAGTCATGTTCTCTCAAATATTTAATGGTTGAAAAGATCCATGAATTTTTGAACCAATTTCGCACAATTGCTCTGTAACTTGCTTCGTCTGGAACAATTTCCTTTATCACATCGGATTCTGATCTTCTATGTGCAAGAATATCTACAAAGTTCACAACCAAAGCCAGAAAGTTTTTGTCCACAAGGGTTTTAAGTTTTTTTTCAGCCTTTTGTCCTTGTTTAGAATCCAAAACTTTGATGTATTCCCAACCATTTTTCACATCAATTTCTTCACGTTCAAAATAATCCTTTAACATCTTTTCTTCATGACGATTCATTGATGATTCATCCTCTTCCTGGTTCCAGATATCATCATAGGTTTCCTGAAGTTCGTTTGGATATTGACTGGAAAAAATTGCATTTCGTGAATAGGGTGTTGCTGTTGGCAGAATTGATAGAAAATTATTCAACTCAACATTAAAAAATTCAGCAAGAAGCGGTTCGATTGTAAACCACTGGTCAAGTCTCAAACAATCAATTACAATAAACAATACTTTTTCATTGTTTCGCAATTTGGGTGTTACGAAATGTTTCATCAAATCAGGTGATAAAATTGGTCGTAAATGTGAATCTTCTTTGAGCCATTTTCTATAGTTTGTTTCAACATATTTAGCAAATTCAATATTGCAGTCACGAGTCTGATCTTCCAGGGTTTCTTTTAATCCAAGATCAGCATGTTCGTCAAATTCCAAATCCCATTTTGCTAATTTTGTATATATTTCATACCAATCTTTCATTTCTAAATCATCATACAGTCTGCTTGAAATTTTATGAAATTCCTCCATATAATTTTTAGAAGCATGTTCACTGGAAATTCGGTTTGTATCGATGATTTTTTTAATGGCCATCAAAATCTGGGAAGGATTAACTGGTTTTGTGAGATAGTCAGCGATCTTGCTGCCAATGGCTTTTTCCATTAGGCTTTCTTCTTCATTTTTTGTAATCATGATAGCAGGAATATTATTATTTATCTCTTTTATTTTATCTAATGTTTCGAGGCCATCCATGCCCGGCATGATCTCATCCAGAAGTACAATATGAAAATCATTTTCTTTAACAAGATCAATAGCATCATTGCCGTTAGTGGTTGTTGTTACGTCATACCCTTTTGATTTCAGGAACAAAACATGACTTTTCAAAAGTTCAATCTGGTCATCAACCCAAAGTATTCTACCTTTCATAAAAATCCTTTTTATAAAGCGTTAAAATTATCTGTAAATATAGCAAATAAACACCGTATTATAAATGATTAAAAGGTGGAATGTTCCTACTTGATTCAATTAACTGGTTTTTGAATTTGGTAAATTACAATACATTGGAAATTCAGAATAAGGTCTATTATTTAAAAATAAATAAAAAGTAAATGTTTTCTACTATTTAAATCATAAATTCCAGAAAATGTGATTTAAATCATTTCAAATTGGATGATCTTTTTGTATTATTAAAAATAGGTATTAAAATAAACAAACAAGTAAAAAAATTTATGACTAAAACTAGAATAATATTATTTGCGATACTTCTTATTTTTCTTCAGAGATCCAGTATTTCAAATAAGAACACTTTTCCTTCTAACAATGATATTTCAGAAATTCTAATATACCGTACAAATATGGATAAACTTTTAGACTATATGACGAATGATGAAATACTTGCCGCATCAGTAAATAACAACACTCTTCTTCCCACAAAATATAAAGAAAGATATAGATTAATATGGGGGACATTTTGGCATTACCTGAATAGAATTAATACTATAAAAAAAGAATATCGTAACTTTTATTCAATCAAAACCGATGAAGTTGACCCTGATTTATTTCTAAAATATTATTTTGCTCAATTAACATTCCAAAATTATGGAATAAAGTTAATTACTATTATTGAACAGCATGATGATTTAAAAGTTATATTAAATGAAAAATTTGAAAATATTCCCTATCGGGAAAACTCTTACACAAATTTAAAAAACCAAATATTACAATTCAGAACTCCTTTTTTGTTATCAATGAATCATAGTACATATAAATCAATTTCAAAAAATGATAACAAATTAAATGAAATTATAAAATCTGATATTGAATATATTTCGACATCGTTTTACATTAACAATTTTCATATGAGTCTTAAAAATACAATTAATAACTTAGATAATGATTGGTCAACATTGATTTATCCTGCACAAAGAAATATATCAAAGTTATTGGGAAACGTAAAAATATGGAGAAACAATGATGTATTTATTACTGATTCGCAGATTAAAGAATTAGAACAGATATTAGAACCTTGTGATATCATACTTCAAAGAAGAGAATGGGTTCTTACAAATCTGTTTATTCCAGGATATTGGACACATTCGGCATTATACATCGGTACACCAGATGAACGCGTAAAATACTTCAAGAATGATAGTCTGGTAAATCAATGGATAACTGATAAGAATGGTAATGATTTTAATAATTTGCTTAAAAGCACATATCCTTCAGCATATTTTTCAAGTACAAAATTACAAAACAACAATCCACCATCAGTCATAGAATCAGTTGAAGAAGGCGTTACTTTTAACACACTTCGACAATCAGCATTCTGTGATGGTATTGTTATTCTCAGACCAAAATTAAGTAAAATAGAAAAAGCACATGCGATCTATAATGCATATAATTATGCTGGATGTCCTTATGATTATAATTTTAATTTTTTAACGGATTCATCACTCATCTGTACAGAGTTAATCTATAAATCTTTCGAATCAAATGAATATGGAAATGGTCTATCATTTAATGTAAATGATGTAAGAAATCGAAAATTATTTACTGCAAATGATATGGCAAAAGAATTTGATAATGAATATGAAACAAATAAAAATCAATTTGATTTTGTAGTTTTCTATGATGTGAGTGAAAAAAATCATATGGCAATATTATCAAACTTAGATAATTTTAGAAATAGTTGGAAGCGATCAAAATTTTACTTCCTTTATGATAAATTAATTTCACCTATTACTGATAAAATCAATTCATAACTATCAAAATGATAATGAATTTCCAAAGTTCAATAAACATTTAACAAATTATACATATTAGGGTTCTTTCAATAATATTTCCTATTTTCAATTACTATCAATAATTCATGTAAAATAAATATAGAATTGATTATTGAATAATTATTTGGATATGATTCCAAGGTAAACATTTTGAATCTAGAACATAAAGATCAACGTCAAATTGAATTTGAATGGGTAACCAAAATAATTCGTGGTGATCCCCAAGCATTTGAAAAACTCTTTAATGTTTACTGCCAACCGATGATAAATTTTTCCCTACGGTATGTATATGATGTTTCAGCTGCCGAGAATATAGTACAGGATGTTTTTGTAAAAATATGGAAGAACCGAAGAAACTTAAAACCTAAAGCAAATATTAAATATTACTTATTTACTGCAGTCAAGAATGAATCATTAAAATATAAAAGACTTAATAAGATTAAACAGCAATATGTCGACTCCATTTGGAAAGAAAAACAATTTACCAAATCTTCGGATGAAAATTCAGAAACAAAAAAACTCAGTTTATCAATCAATGATGCAATTTCAAAACTTCCTGCAAAAGCCCGAATAATATTTCAGATGAACCGGTTTGATCAACTGACTTATAGAGAAATAGCTAAAATTCAAAATATCTCAATAAAAACAGTTGAAACACACATGAGCAGAGCATTAAAATTTCTTCGAAAACAATTATCTCACTTGATATCAAATTTATTTTAATTTTTTTTCTCCTCTAAAAATCACACATATATCTATTTATCTAAAAATAAATTTTGATTTATGTAAGGGTATAGTCGTTTTCATGGGTATTATACATTAGAAATCAAAGAAATATGGAGAATAAAGTGATTGAGCAAACTGACTGGGCATTATTAGCAAAATATTTATCTGGTGATTGTTCTGAAGATGAACAGAATAAGATACAAATTTGGATAAATTCAAGTGCTGAAAATCAAAAAACTTTTGAATTAATGAAAAATGTTTGGCAATCATCCGATTTAACATACCAACCTTCAGATATAAAAAAAATATGGAATAATGTCGTTAAAAAAGCAGGAATATATGAGGACACTAAAATCAAAGGAAAAGTTACTATCAATGAAATATTCCAAAACACCATTGATGTTCTTTTCCCATTTCCATCCAAAATTAGAAAATCTTTACAATATGCATTCATAATCCTTCTGGTTGTATCTATTCCATATTTTTTAAAAGATACTATTAAGGATTCACTATTTAATAATAAACCGGTTATGACTTCTCTAACAATTGAGAATGGCATTAGAAAAAATATTACATTAGCAGACAGTACAAAAGTGCATCTGGATGCTGGTAGTAAACTAACATATCCTCAAAAATTTAATAGCGAAAATAGAGAAGTGATTTTAAATGGAGAAGCATATTTTGAAGTTGCACATAATCCTGAAAAACCATTTATTGTCCATGCAAATAATGCAAAAGTTGAAGTACTGGGAACCAAATTTAATATCCGGGCTTGGGAAGAAAGTAAAAAGGTTGATGTAGCAGTTGCCAAGGGAAAAGTATCACTGCAATCAGCAGAAAATCATTCTTCAGAAAAGGTTATTTTAACACATGGATTAGCTAGTTCTATATCTGAAAAGGGAGTTTTATCAAAACCACAAAAAATTGATATTGAAAACGAATTAGGTTGGATGAATAATGAGAAATCTTTTCACAATGCATCTTTATTAGAAATTTTATCACAAATCAAACGATGGTATAATATAGATTTTGCCATATCAAATTCTGTATCCCAGGATGAACACTTAACAATTCATCTTCAAAACAATGCTATAGAAGATATTGTAGAAATGTTATCAGTATTAACTGGATACGAATGTAAATATGTGGATCAAAAAATATTCATAAATGAAACAAAAGAATAAATTGTTAAAATGTGAAAGAATATAAAATGCAGAAATTAGTAAAATTCAACTTAATCGTATTCCTGGTGATTATAATAAACATCAATATTTATGCAGATAATAAACCTACAAATTATAATATTCCTGAAAACTTCAAATCAATAATATCTGTAAATCTAAATAGTATTTCATATGAAAATGCATTAAAGATTATTGCCAAAAAAGGCAACGTTAATTTGAATTACAATGGAAATCGTATTTCAAAAAATCAAATTGTTACTGTACAAATGGATAATGTTCAAGTTTGGGATATATTAGTTTATCTTACTGAGATAACAAAAACAGATTTAAAAATAATATCAGGTGGTCAAGTAGTAATAATACCAAAAAATGTAAAGAATCAAAGCGGTAAAATAAAAGGACGAGTAATTGATGATGAAACAAAATTACCGCTTACTGGTGTTAATGTATTTATTCCAAATTCTGATTATGGAACTTCTACTGATGAAAATGGATGGTTTACAATTGAGAATATTCCGATCAACAGTTATGTAATGCAATTTAGTTATATTGGTTATGAAGTTGTTATGAAACCCGATGTAATTGTCAGACCTGGTCGTATAACTCAATTAAATATTGAAATAGAAGAATCCATAATTCAGACAGAAAGTGTTGTTGTGACTGCTGGATTTTTTTCAGAAACACAAAAACATGCAGGTTCGACAGCCAATTATTCAAGTGAAGAAATTAGACGCGCCGCTACAATTGGTGGAGATATCAGTAAAATTTTGAATGGTTTACCAAGTCTCTCAAATGAAAATGAATCAAACCAGATCATTGTTCGAGGTGGTAGTCCAGTAGAGAATAGTTTTTATGTGGATAATATCCGTATAAATAATATCAATCATTTCCCATTTCCCGGATCATCAGGTGGATTTGTTTCACTTCTGAATATTGATTTTATTAAGGACATTAATTTTTATTCTGGTGGATTTTCATCCCAATATGGAAATTCATTGTCCTCTGTAATGGATGTCAGATATCGGGATGGAAATCGGGGTGAATTTGATTTACAATTTGATCTTAATTTTGCCGGATTAGGTGGTTCACTTGAAGGTCCGGTAAATCAGGGTGAAGGCTCGTGGTTATTTTCTTACAAGCATAGTTTTACAGATATATTATACAAAATTATTGATGAAAATGATGAGCCGGTTATATATGACGAATTGCAAACTAAAATCACATATGATATTTCACCAAAACATAAATTGAGTTTACTTAATATTTTCAGTACTGATCGATATAAAATAAAAAAAATTACTGCTCATGAAGATTCTAAAAACTGGTACGGTAACTTTAATGTAAATCAAAATATTTTTGGCCTGAATTGGCAATATTTGTGGGGACAAAAAGGATATTCTCAAACTTCAATATCACATTCTTCCCAGGGAAATGATATTCATTATTATCAAACGAAAAATGATAATACTCTGGGATATGTCAATACTGTAACTCATGATTTCAGAATCCGTAATTCGAATTATTTCAAAATATCTTCTTACCACAATGCAGATTTTGGATTTGAAACCACCTATTTCATTGATCATTTTGATGATTTCTTTGATGTTAATTTTGATTATTTGGGAAATCCAACTCCAAAAATGATTACGGATATTATTATTAAACATGCACATTTTAGTTCATTTGTAAATTATAATTTGAATCTTACTCCGAAAATATATATTTCTTCCGGTCTTAGATTGGACCATTTTTCTTATAATAGCAATTTTCATATATCTCCCCGTTTATCTGCAAAATACAAGATAAATGGAAAAAGTACCTTCTCTTTTTCCACCGGAATTTATTATCAACAATTACCAATGTATTTCATTTCTCAAAAAGAAGATTATAAAAAATTAAACGATCCAAAATCCTATCATAACATTTTAGGATTCAGCCATTTATTAACATCAGATACCAGGTTTTCAATTGAACTATATGAAAAAAAATATTATAACATGCCAGTCAATCCAAATCAACCACAACTTTTCATTTTAGATGAAGTTATCTATAATTTTTTCTACTCTAAACATAACCAGTTAGATGATACTGGAAAAGGTTACTCCAGAGGAATTGAACTACTCGTCCAAAAAAAATTATCTGATAAAATCTATGGTTTAGTTAGTGGTACATATTATCGATCTCGTTATAAAGACCTTAATGGCGATTGGCGAAATAGAGTAACAGACAACAAATATTTGATTTCTCTTGAAGGAGGATTCAAGCCGAATAACGAATGGGAATTTTGTATCAGATGGGCATATGCCGGAGGCATTCCATACTCAGCTTTTAATAGTGAAAAATCTTTATTATTAAGAAGAGGCGTTTATGATACCAACCATATCATGACTGAAAGATTAAAGGATTATAATAATTTAAATATTCGAATGGATAGAAGATTTCATTTTAAAAATTCCAATTTGATTTTCTATTTGAGTATATGGAATATTTTAAACACTGAAAATATTTCATATTATAACTGGGTTGATATAGAAAATGGAGCGGCAAATTATGTGCTCTGGGGAACAATCCCGGTATTTGGGATCGAATTAGAATTATGAGTCATTAGATCAAGGAGAATTACTTAATGTATAAAATAAAATTAATAATAGTCATTTTCATAGGCCTCCTAATTTGGAACGGATGTAGCGAAAAAAATTTTCTTGAACCTCACAATGAATTCGAAAGAGGAGATATTGTCAGCACTTTTGAAATCGGGACTTATTCACCTGAAACAATTAAAAATATTTTCAATGAACAGGGACTGATCGATACTTTTGAATTGAAATATTCTGTAAAAATTTCCAGAGTCTTTTATTATACAGAAGATTTTCATGGAAATAAAATCCTTGTATCAGGTGCATTATTAAATCCTATTACAAAGAATACTGTTTCATTGCTTAGTATTCATCATGGTACGCAGACAAAACGTGATATGGTTGCCTCCCAAAAACCTCAGGAAATACCCACAGGATTAACCGGATTATTAACAGCATCAAAGGGATTTTTAACTGTTATTCCTGATTATCCTGGTTTTGGTGTATCAGAAGTTCTGCATCCCTATTTGATTGCTGATGGAATTGTCCCATCTATAATTGATCTATTACGAGCCAGTAGAATTTATTGTAATCAAAATGATATTATTTTAAATCACAAATTATTTTTAACAGGTTATTCTGAAGGTGGATATGCCACTCTTGCCACTTTAAAAGCAATAGAGAAAGAATATACTACTGAATTTACTGTAACAGCTACTGCTCCATTAGCAGGTGTATTCGATTTGTATGATGTTGCAAAAACAATTATTAGCAAGGATGAATTCCCATGGCCTTTTTACCTAGCTTACGCTTTGACCGCCTATAACCAATATTACAATTGGGAAAATCTAAAGGAAATATTTTATTCACCTTATGCAGAAATGATGACAAAAATGTTTAATGGCAATTATCTTGATTATGAAATAAACGAACGGTTTCCAAAACAAATAAATGAATTTATAAAACCTGAATTTAAAAAAATTTTAATTATTGGAAATGAATCTAAATTTTCAAATGCCTTTAGTAAAAATAATTTGCTGAACTGGTCACCAGGATCACCTTTGCTATTTATTCACGGAGACCAGGATATTACTGCACCTTATGAATTAGCTGTAAAAACAGTAGAAAATTTAAATAAAACCACAAACTCTACAATAGAATTCCTTACTCTAAAAGGACATAATCATGAAACTGCCGGTTTTCCTGCTATTGTGGAAATGATAAAATGGTTTAGTAAGTTTTAGGAATTTCTTTTTCTACTTTGAGTTTTTCATTTCATCAACACACATTTCCTTGTCATCGAAAAATCTTTTGTTTCCAAAATGTAGTAGTAGGAGACTATAAGCCATCAAAAGCCTCATGTATCATAAGGCTAATAGATTGATAATAGTGCATCTAAACGACAAAACCCTCTAGTGAGTTACTACTAGAGGGTTTCATTAAATTTAAGCTGGTGACGACCTACTTTGCCACCCCGTTACCAAGGCAGTATCATCGGCGCTAGTGGACTTTACTT
>Ga0070729_10007967_pt1 | contig 10011 bp, 8 predicted proteins | sample tdDd472_FD_66725 | JGI IMG/M metagenome (GOLD analysis project Ga0070729, IMG submission 66725) | Marine sediment microbial communities from the Atlantic coast under amendment with organic carbon and nitrate - tdDd47.2 | ecosystem: Environmental > Aquatic > Marine > Coastal > Sediment | place...
AGATGTGCCTCGAAAGGTCTTTTTAACAAGCTCCTCCGATATCCATACACTCATGTTCGCCGCCCCATATTCTTGCGCGGCATTCTGAGGCATCCATGTACACATAAACACAACGGCCTTCTCCATTTATATACCAACACTGGTAACTGCAGGCACCTCCGTTGGCAGGCATCCCGAAGTGACTCAAGCTACTGCAAAAGAACAATAAAATGGCGAACATCGCTATTTTTCTGATTTTTCTAATCATTGAAAACTCCTTTTAGATCAATTAGATTCAGGTGGGATAACTCACCCTCTTCATTTTCAAAAATTCGATAGGTCTTTCCTTTGTGATCGCTCAATAAAGAGTCAGCTAATTGACGATCTATTTGGGTTCTTTCTTCGAACGAATGCCCTAATAGGTTGTATTGGTACAACCAATCGCGTCTCTTTTTTGATCCCTCGCTGTAATCGTAGATATGGAAAAACAGACTTGTCCCCGAAACATACACATTGTGCACTTGGAACAAATTAGGCTTGGAACGGTCATAAAATGTCTCAAAGACAATTAAGGGAGATTCCGGAAATCCGGGAATGTTGACACGTCTCTCCAGGTTTCCATTTAGATCAAATAACTCAAAAAAGGGCAAAAACACATGCTGTAGAAGAATTCTTCCATCGAGCAGGATCATGTGTCCAAACTGGGAGCCCAACATGCGCGGATCGGATAAACCGGTTCCAAAAGCTGTCAGTAGTTTCAGTTCAGGATCGTACTTTTGAATCAAATGGCCATTCATCCAATTAAGCACGAAATAACTTCGATCCACGATCAAAATGTCACGCACCATCCCCTCGAATTTGAATTCCTTCCTAAATTCGAAGTCTTGACTAAATACCAAAAGAGACCGTTTAGCCCAGTCGCTAAGATAAAGTTGCGAGGAGTCGCAACTCAATTTGCTAATCTTTATGAATTCAGCGGGACCCTGGCCCTTTTTTGCGTATTTGGCGAGGATAATTCCGTTCAGATCGGTTTTCCAAACGGTTTCATTGACTTGATCAAGCAAAAAGAAACATCGATTGCCCTCCACAATTTGAGAGACATTCAAAATTTCTGGATCCAACCTGAGCGGAAACGTAACTAAATAGAAGCTAACAAGTCCTATGAGCATTACAAAAGCTCAACTTGGTGGATCTCATAAGATTCGGGAATTCTCGGCGAATCAGCCGGAAGGTCAATATATTGGTGTTGATGTTTCGTTCTACCAAGGTACTTGGCCTCACCCACTTTTGCTTCAACAATAAACTCATCGATTCGTTGAAAATTGAGTAATCTACCATCCGCTGAGATCCTCACAAGAACTGAATCCCAGGTACCATCGTTCTCACCCCTGCCCAGTTTTCCAATTAATCTCGCCATCCTAAAATTCAGAACGTAATCCTGACCCTCGGGATAAAAACCTCCTTCTCTCATCCAAACCCATTTGTTCTGCAACGTTTTACCAAATGCTTCCAACTCTTCAATGGGCCCCGTTTCCAACTCTGCTATCTGATCAACGATCTCCCATTCAAAATCTTCAATGAAGGATGGCAATCCAATGGAGACCTCTTGTTGCAGTTTTAAATCTTCGTCAAACACAAAAATTTTGTTCCTAGTAGGCACCCACACATGCCAAGTTGTGTTAGTGAAAAAGGAGTACATCGTCTTTCGATTGATCTTCTCAAGAGGCACTGTGAAACGATTTAAAGCCTTGCCTTCACCAGATATTTTTTCAAATGTGAGCTCCGTTGAATTCCAACCCGCCCGGAATACGCTGCGGTCCTTGATATCAAGAGTGGAAACGTATAATCCTCCTGGCATCATCATTGTGTTTCTCGACTCATCGACCGAATACGTGTCTACCTTATTCGTAAACGGGTTATCTAAGAGAAGCAACGAGGAACCTGATTGGCCGTAACTGCCACTCATGGGAAAAGGCTTCGCTTGAAAATCGCTTAAAGTCCCATTACACCATCCATACCATTTTTCTGTATCGCGAAAGTACAGAACAGCATTCTCTCCGGACCGCGGCACCATCCTGTCAATTTTCTCAACTACATCACTTAATGTGACTTGCGTTTTGATAGCCCTGATTTTTTGACTTAAAGTCGGTTCATTTGATGCACAACCAAACACAAGGATAGAAAAGATCAAGACCAGAATGAGTAGCAAGGATTCAATCAAATGTTTCATCGGAACACTCCTAAAAAACAATGGGGAAGGAAACATCAGTTGTATGGGTATACAGACTATATATCACTCTGTTTTCTTCAAAGCAACCTTGTTTTGATGAGACGACCCGCTAATCAATTAATTGTGATTTTTATCTTTAGACAGGCGTGCCTCTGCCAATCCTGTTCCAAACCAGTTCAACACCCAAAACCTAGCCTACAACGAATTGGGTTGGACTTGGTTCCCTATATGATCAGGCCAAACGCACATCAGATTGATAGGATGAACCTCACTCAAATCCCTGCCCTGCGGATTCCAATGTTGGGAAATAGAAAATCAAACCGAATCCGCTCGTTTTTTCAGGCATGAAGGGTGTGACTCTACCACCACACTCCTGCACCATTTCGCGCACAATAGCGAGGCCCAGTCCAGTTCCTGTGGTTTCACGAGTTGACTCATTTTCAATGCGATAGAATCGCTGGAAAATATGGGGTCGCTCGCGCTTTGGAACCCCAGGTCCGTTATCAAAAACACGTATTAGAACCTCATCCTCTATCGTTTCACATTCAATAAAGAGTTGGGCTTCTCCATCCTGGCGGGCATATTTTATGGCGTTGTCACACAGATTGTAAAAGACCTGTTTCAGCGCATCTGGATCGACATAAATCCAGGTTTCGTCGTCACAATCCCAAGACACTTTTAACTTGGATTCGTCCAGCCATGTTTCCCAGGCATCGAGCGTTTCAGAAATGAAGCTTCCAAATTCAACGCGTTGCATATTCAGAACGAAAGAGCCCTTTTCGAGCCGCGCAAAGTTGAGCACATTTGAAATCATTCGATTTAAGCGCTTGGATTCACTGCTGATATGGTGGTAATAGACCTGTTCTTTTCCTCGAACCCAGCCCTCCTCAAGCATTTCAGCATACATTTGAATACTGGTTAATGGAGTCCTTAATTCATGCGTTACAGCCGAAATAAAATCAGTTTTCTTCTGGTTTAATTGGGTTTCGGTAACAATCATTTTTGCGAGGGCAAAGGAGGTGACCATTAGAATCACAATTAATGTGATCATCACTTGCCAGAACCGGTTGCGGTCTTTCTTGAATGTTTCGAGGGCCTTTGATTGCTGATGAATGACAATGTTAGAACCCAACATATCAAACGGTTTGAATAGAGGTTCTGCACCATCCAGGCCAAAACCAATGACAACTTGCCCGAAATCGGGCTGCAAAGGCTCAAGGTAGGCCTGAATCTCTTGGAGAAGGCCAAATAGGTCCAGGACAAAACCCTGAAGCCGAATCTGCTGGTTTTCAATGAGAACAGCGCGGTACCCAATGAGATAGTGACGGGAAGCATTCGTGAATGAATGAAACTGAAAACCATAATACCCAATCTCGATCGTATCACGAGTGAACGAATCTTGCGGCTTAAAGGCCTGAACATATTGATTTAACGGTTCGTTGGATTTGTATATCCGGTGCGTCTTGAGACGAAGGAGCAGTGAAAGTGGGTCGGAAGACTCAAAAGCATTTAAATCTAACAACTGATTGAGCTGGGGTACGACGTTCGACTCAAGGAATCCACGAAAAGCAGAATAGGGCCCAGAAGTATCCTTGAAGAAGGAAATCGGATCATGTGGAGTGGAGAGTGCCTCCTCACCTGGATCATATTCAAAATAACCTAACCGGGAAACCTGGAAAAGGGATAGACTCCTGCGATCCACGCTTTCGTCGTGTCGCTCGAGTCGGGAAAGTTCATTCCACAGTGGTGATCGTTGGTAGGCCAAGGTATCTTCTTGGGTCCAAAAAAGCTCATTCATGGGGAAGCTATAGGGGAAATAATCTTTGGCCGGACGCGACACTTCCCCATCCAGAAAGCTATCCCACTCCTTCTGAAGGTGGTAACGCAAATGCTCATCTTGCCCCACCAATTCGGCACGCGATGAGTGAACAAGGTCCTCTTTCTTGTCTTGCAGGGATTGGATGCCCTGAATGATCATCAGCACAATTGGCACGATGATTAGAAGAATATGCCCGAAGAGTGCTGGGACCAGCTTGGATCGATTCATGGCAGTTTCTTTCGAAAGAACATTTAGCGTTGTCCGCTATAGGAAGCCGCCAGGCTTGTCCTAATTAGATGGTCCCCTCGATCATGTATCCTTTTCCGCGTTTCGTTTTAATAATCTTGGGATCGTTCACATCAAGTTCAATCTTCTGTCTCAGTTTTCCGATGGTCACGTCGACTGTGCGAGTCTCAAGATCAAGGTTTTTGTATCCCCAGACTTTTTTCAGAAGCGTCTCCCGATCTACAACTTGACCGATATTCTTGAACAGCACTTTGAGAATCTGAAACTCTTTTTCAGAAAGATGTACCTTTTGTCCTTGAGACCAACAGGACCTGCTCTGAAAATCGACAGTAAGCCCTTTAATTTCAAAAACATGCTTACCCGTCTCGCTACTGATAGCCTCCAATGCATCGATTTCCCTGCGTCGAAGATGAGCGTGGATTCTGGCAATTAACTCCTTGATGGAGAAGGGCTTGGTGATATAGTCATCGCCACCTTTTTCCAGTCCTACAATACGATCTTCCTCGCTGCCCTTAGCGGTAAGGAAAATGATCGGAGATTTGATGCCGCTTTCCCGCAAGTTCTCACACACATCCAAACCGTTGAGCTTGGGTATCATGATATCGAGGATGATCAGGTCGGGCTTTTCGATAAGGGCCTTGGATATTGCCTCGTCACCGCGCACTGCAGTGACGACATGAAAGCCCTGAAAGCTCAATGCATCTCTAACACCTTCAAGAATTTTGGGTTCATCTTCAACAACCAGGATTTTCTTTTGCGGTTTTCGAGTCAATTTAATACCTCACATTAAAAAAGGTCAATATGTGGGCACATATTGACCTTTCTCTTATTTCCAAATGCGAATGTTATCGTTTTGCTTTTGATGCTTCATCGTCATCATCGGCATTGCTGATGATAAGGGCTGCAGCACCTGCTCCAGCTACCCCCAAGCCGACTTTAGCAGCAGTGGAAAGACCAGCAAGACCTTTTCCAGCACCACTTGTACCAGCCATCACACCGATGATAGGTTTGCCGTCTTCTGATACAGAGAAAATATGTTCCTGGCCATCGACCGAACTTTTCATTTTAAATACGATATTTGGACCCAGATCAAGAATCTGGCGCAGCATGTCATCACCAGAATTGTACCACTTATTCCAAGTATCATCGTTATGCATACAGGCGTAACCAGCTTCAATTTCAAATGATTGAGGCAAACCAGTCATGACCCAAGCGTTATCTTGGAACGTAAACGTGTATTGACCAACCTGTTTTGTCTCCTGCATCCCGAAGAGAGGTGCTACAACAAAAACGGCCAACACGGCCAACATCATTCTCATGGAATCCCTCCTTTGTATCCCATTTTTTGGGGCGAACTCCTGACATTACTTTAATGTATCGAAATGAATTCTTCAAGACTTTAGGAAAAAATAAATCTTTTTTTATGCAGCTTTTTGGAGTCATAATTCCATTTTAGCCCCTTTCTCGCTGATGAAGGTACCACATCGGTGAGAACTCACCCATCTTCCTGATAAGGTTTGTTTGTTGAAAAAGAATCGTTCAATAAAGGTGGTGGCCAGTGATAGCGCCCACCAACATTTAGGTGGAACCACGATCTCTGTGCGCCATTTGGCCCATTTTCTGTTCCGTCAGGGCGGTCTGGGCAGCGATGCACGTGGGTTCGCTGGTATTCAGCGTGCCCATGCAGGCTCACGAGTTCATCGCAAACTTCAGAGTCAACGAGGTGAGAACTACCAGTCCGAGGTCGCCCTCACCCACAGTTGCGACATCGAGGGAATAACATACACCCTACAAGGCCGCGCAGATGGCATTGAAAGGCCCTATAAAGACGGCGTCCTGATTGAAGAAATCAAAACCGTTCATCGCTTGACGCCCCATCTTCCAGATTCTTTGGACCTCGCCCAGGCAAAACTGTATGGGGCTATGTTTGCAACACAGATTCCGTGCAGCGAGGAATCAGATTCAGTGTCCCCCTCCGAAGACGCGCCACCGCAACCGGTTGTCTGGGTAAAAATGACCTACTTCCAGTTGAAAGACGGCGAAACCTCGGTCTCATACTTCAGCTTCAAACACGAGGAGTTGATCCAATTTTTAGAAACCAGCCTCACGGACTACCATCACTGGATAAAAGGAAGGCTTGAGCATCGCATCGCCCGGAACATGTCCTTTAAGGATTTGAGCTTCCCCTATCCTTTTCGAAGGGGCCAGCGCGAATATGCAGCGACCTGTTATCGTACCATTCGAGATAAGTCAGGTGCGTTTATTATGGCGCCTACGGGCCTAGGCAAAACCCTGGGAACCCTATTTTCCAGCCTCAAAGCCCTTGGTTCCCATGCGGACCGTATTGCGTATGTTACAGCCAAAAATACAGGTAAACAAGAAGTGGAACGAGCCGCTCAAATACTCCAGGGAGTCGGTGCCAAATTCCGCTTACTGACGCTGACAGCCAAAGAAACCGTTTGCCTTGAACCCGACTTATTTTGCCAACCAAAAATCTGTCCACTTGCAACCACATTCTTTGATCATCTTCACCAAGCCATGGAGTCTGCCCTGTGCCTGGACCGAATCACGCCAAAAGAACTGGCAGATCTGGCGAGAACTTTTAATGTCTGCCCCTACTATCTATCACTGGAACTTGTTCCCTGGGTTGATCTCATCGTTGGTGATTATAACTATGCCTTCGATCCAAATGTACGTGCTGCCAGCTTATTGGAGGATTCAGAGCAGCACACTATTTTATTAGTAGATGAAGCGCACAATTTACCGGACAGAGGTCGGGCCATGCATTCTGGAGCCCTCAAAAAGAGTCAGGTTCTTCAGTTCATGAAAGAATTGAGCGACCTACCAAAGGGCGTGAAGAAAGCTTTAAACCGGCTCAACCGCCTTTTATTAGCCACACGGCGAGACATGGAACACAATGACCAGTCCCACCGCGTGAACCACCTTCCTCCTGAGGAATTGAACAAGGCGGTTTCAAGCCTAACGCGTGAATTTTCCCATTTGCTGACCAGCGAATCTGCCCAATCGCCAACTGACCCTATTCAAGAATCCCTGCTGGAAGCCTTTTTCCTCTTTAATCGCCTTCAGACATTATTGGATCAATGGGATGAGGCCTACCGGTCACTGCTGGAGCGAACCGGAAAAGAGCTTACTTGGACCCTGCTTTGTATCCATCCAGGCTCACGGCTCAACAAGTGCGCACAGCAAGCCACGGGTCACATCTACTTCTCGGCCACGCTCCACCCACTGTCCTTTTTCAAGTCTCAACTCGGCAGTCAAGAGGAGCACAAGGCCGTTGCCTTTCCCTCACCATTCCCTCGCGAAAACCTCCTGCTTCTGGTAGGGCGAAACGTCAACACCCGTTTCAGCAAGCGCGATGCCTCCATGTCAGAACTAGTCGCCTCCCTTCGCGCAGCGGTTGAACCCCGGATCGGGAATTACCTTTTCTTTTTTCCATCATTCGAATACTTGGAAGGCGCTTGGAAACGATGGATTGAGGAAGTCCCCGATTCGACATGTACCAGTATTCGGCAACAGCGCAACCTATCCGATTCCGATCGCGTCACTTTTCTAGAGCGATTCGATGAATCTCCGCAACAGAGTCTGGTCGGCTTTGTAGTCCTTGGCGGAATATTCTCAGAAGGAGTGGACCTTGCCGGGACGAAACTCGACGGGGCCATCATTGTAGGAGTCGGTCTCCCGCCCCGTTCGCTGACATCCGACTTGATCCAGGATGATGTGAACCAACGCGGAGAAGATGGCTACGCTTATGCCTACCGCCTGCCAGGGTGGGTCAGGATCCAGCAGGCTGCAGGACGCGTCATTCGTTCTGAAAAGGATCGAGGATTTGTCATCCTGCTAGGCGATCGATTTGCTTCCGACGATTATCGCCCGCTCTTCCCGGACCATTGGTTACCTCCAGTCCAGGTCGATTCAGCCGAAGAAATTCGGAAAGAAGTTTCTTTTTTTTGGTCATAAATCGAGATCCTCTTCGTTTTTCATGTATAGGACAAACGAATGGAGGATCCTTTGGAAAAATCAGCTTCACAACCTTCCTCATTAAGACAGACGGAAATTGAAGCCCTCTTTGTGGAGAACTACCGCAAAGTCTATGAAACAGCCTACCGGATCTGTGGGAACCCCATGGATGCAGAGGATGTACTTCAAACCGTCTTCTTGAGGCTTTCAGCTCGTTATCAGCTCCCTGATCTTTCGCCGAGCCCCGAGGCCTACTTCAGGAAAGCGGCCATCAATGCGTCGCTCGACATTTTGAAGTCACGAAAAACACGCAACCAAACCTCTTTGGAGTCGCTTCCCGACCTGAAGAGCTACTTTCCAGATACCGATCCCGAGAAAGTACATCGCAACAAAGAGCTCAAATGGATGATGCGACAATGCCTGGCCGAACTGAACCCACAAATGGCAACCGTATTCGCCATGAAATATTTTGAAGGCTATCGCAACAAGGACATTGCTGAAATGTTGAACTTGTCACACACCTTCACCACCGTCCTGCTCTATCGCGCACGAAAAAAAATAAAAAACCGATTTTCCAAAATGTTTGGAAATCAAATGGGAGGCCAATATGTCTAACCGCCATCTTTTCGACCAAATCGTCAATGAAATTAAGAATGATCCAATCCCAGAAGGCCACCTGGAACAGGCCCGTCGAAGGGCGCTGAGCAAGATGGTTCAAAAGCCCAGTGACACCGCACTCGATGCTGCGGGTGTCGAACAGATTTCTGGATGTACTGATTTCCAGAAACTCATTCCTGCCTACGTCAAAAAGGAACTGAGTGAAGCGAGAATGACCCTGGTCCAGGACCACACGAGCTCCTGCGTTCCCTGTCGCAAATATCTACATCAAATAAAGGAATCTGGTCAGGTAAAACGGCCGGAACGTGTCGTGAAAGCTCCAACCAGCATGCCATTAACCTATGTCTGGCGGATCGCGGCAGTGTTCATCCTATTTTCGGTTGTCGGACTCGGTTATAAAACCCTCGATATTCGCAATTGGTTCACACCTGCAGCCGATATCCAGATCGTGGATGGAGACCTCTATTCCCTCTCCAACCACCAACTGGTTCGACATACTTCATCAGAGGTACTTTCCTATGGCCAAGAAATCCGAGCACCTCGTGATCGCAACGCCATGGTAAAAATGCCTGACGGCACCGTCGTTGAGGTCGCGCGTCGATCCATTTTCAGCATGGAACGTTCTGGGGAAGACACCACCATGAATTTGCTGGCTGGCAAAGCCATTATCGAAGCGGCCGACCAGGGCAAGAACCACTTCTTCGTTCAAACGCCCGATTGCAAAGTAACCGTTAAGGGCACTGTCTTTTCAGTAAATTCCGGACCGAAGGGGTCCCGAGTTTCCGTTCTCGAAGGCAAAGTGCATGTCCAACGCGGAAAAACGACATCAGTTCTGCTTCCTGGTAATCAATTCTCTTCAGGAGAAAGCCTGAAGCCCGTTCCGCTGGAACGCGAAGTCGCCTGGAGTGATGCGCCTTCTCGCCTGGAGCCATTCCTCTCCTCGCTCAGCAAAGCACAAGCTCAGTTTGAAGCCGAAATCCTCGAAGATGGAACACGTTACCAGAGTCAACTCCTTCCCCTGATGCCCAGTGAAACCAGTGTTTACGGTGCCATACCAAACATTGGTGGCCCCACACTCAACATCGTGGAATCCATTCAGGAGCAACTTCGCAAATATCCCGAATTGAATGCCGCAATGAAT
>Ga0070729_10007969_pt1 | contig 10009 bp, 9 predicted proteins | sample tdDd472_FD_66725 | JGI IMG/M metagenome (GOLD analysis project Ga0070729, IMG submission 66725) | Marine sediment microbial communities from the Atlantic coast under amendment with organic carbon and nitrate - tdDd47.2 | ecosystem: Environmental > Aquatic > Marine > Coastal > Sediment | place...
AGAAGAACTGTTCAAGCTGTTGAAGGATTAGATATAGATTCAGATCTTGCTGATCAGATCTTAAGTCAGGAAAAATTACCAAGTTCATATACATTAAATTTAAAGGCTGGAAAATCATGGCGAATTGACAAATATTATATTAGTCTTTTTGCTGTTGTAAATAATGTTTTAGATAATCAGGAAATTATTACCGGAGGTTATGAACAACTTCGATTCGATTATGAAAATAAAGATGTAAATAAATATCCGGCAAATTATTTCTATATGTATGGTAGAACTTACATGTTAATATTCACAGTTGCCTTAAACTAAAAAAACATAAAAATTATATATCATGAAAAAATTTAACAGATATTCAAAAATAATGGCATTAGTGGTTGCTATGACAGCTACCATGTTTGCATGCGTTGAGGATGATTACGACAAGCCTGACATTCCTCAGATTCCAATTGGCGATGTTTATACAATCCAACAAGTAAAAGATTTCTTTTATAACAATGATAATAGTACTTATACATTTACTGAAGATGCATCAGTTTATGCAACAGTAACCATGGATGAAGAAACAGATAATAGTTATAAAACGATTTTTATTCAGGATAACACAGCAGCAATTGCAATTTTTCAAAATGTTTCTGGTGGTGTTTATATTGGCGATTCAGTTCGTGTATATCTTAAAGATCTTGTTGTAATGCAATATCAAAACCTATTTCAGATAAATAGTGTTGCAGGCGATGGTGTTAACGTAGATGGCGTAATCATTAAGCAAGGATATAATAATAAAAGAGTTCCTGAAATTGCAACTATTGCACAAATTGCTGCAGATATGAATTTTTATCAGGGGCGTGTAGTTAAAATTAAAGACGTCCAGTTTGTTGATACCGATACAGCAAAAACTTTTGCAAATGCAGCTGATTTAGAAACTGAGGAAAGATTAATTCAGGATGTTGATGGTAATCTATTAATTGTTAGAACGAGTGGATATGCTACTTTTGCTGATGCTGATGTGCCAAATGGCAATGGATCTATAATTGCAGTGGTTGGACAGTACGGAACAACTATACAGTTGGGCATCCGTCGTTTAAGCGAAGTGGATATGGAAGCAACTAGATTTGATGGAAGCACAGGTTCTGGTGTAGGTTCATTTGATGATCCATTAGATGTTGCAAGTGCAGTTTCTATTAACACAGGCGATAATGTTTGGGTTGAAGGCTACATTGTTGGTGTGTACGAAACTGTTGATGATATGGGAGCTACATTGCTTGAATTTACACCATCTTTTACAGCTCCTTTTTATACTGATGCTAATATAATTATTGCTGATTCAGAAACAGAAACAAATATTAATAATTGTTTAATTGTTCAATTAACAAGTGGTGAAATTCGAAATACACTAAATTTAGTTGATAATGTTTCGAATCAAGCAAAACAGGTTATGGTTTACGGAGATTTAACAGCCTATTTTGGTGATGAAGGATTGAAAAACACATCTGGTTATTGGTTTGAGGGTGATGGTATTAACCCTGATGATCCAATTGATGTTGTTGTAATAGGAACATCAACGACAGTTTCAACACTTGATGAAAACTTTACAGGCGTAACTCCTGAAGTGGATTTTGCTAGCTCGGGATGGTTAGGAGCTAATGTTAAAGGTGAAAGATACTGGCAAGGTAAAGAGTATGAAAGTAATGGTTATATTCAAGCTACAGGATATGGCGCAACTGCATCTGAACTTGAAAGTTGGGTTGTTACACCAGGTATTGATTGTTCTGTAAATAAGCAATTGAGTTTTGGTACAAAAGTTGGTTATTGGAAACATAGTGGTCTTAGTGTTTTAATATCGTCTGATTTTGATGGTAACTCAACAAATCTTATTAGTTCAACTTGGACAGATATAACAAGCCAATGTACAATCCCTACAACCCCAACTGATGGCTATGGAGCAGATTATACATCATCTGTTGTTGATTTATCAAGCTACACTGGAGAAACGATATATGTACTTTTTAAGTATATAGGTGATAATTCAGATAATACAACAACATATCAAATTGATAATGTTCAAGTAACAGACTTATAAAATATTGTTATTATTAAATAAAAACCCCGAAGCATTTGCTTCGGGGTTTTTAATATTAGAACGCTGAATTTATTTGTTTATAATATTCTTTAAATCTTCAGGGGTATCAATTCCTTTTGAATCAAAAGAAGTTTCTTTAACTTTTATTTTGAATCCATTTTCAATCCAGCGCATTTGTTCTAACGATTCGGCTAACTCAAGTGAAGATTGTGGAAGTTTAGTTAAAGATTGAAGTATTTCGGATTTGTATGCATACATTCCAATATGTCTATAATAATTGTGTTTAGAATGCCATTCTGATTTATTTGTGTTTCTAAGGTATGGAATTGGCGATCTACTAAAACAAATTGCATTCATGTTTTTATCACAAATAACTTTTGGCTTATTTGCATCAAAAATATCTTCGTTCTTATCAATTTCTTTTATAAGAGTTGCAATTTCTGCTTTAGGATCTTCAAAACAGGATTTAATTTGTTCAATTTGCTCAGGTTGAATAAAAGGTTCATCTCCCTGAATATTTATTACAACATCAAATGCAATACTGCTTTCTTTTTCAATAATAGTAGCAGCTTCTGCAATTCGATCAGTGCCACTTTCATGATTTACAGATGTTAATACAACATTGCCACCAAATTTTTTTACTTCATTTTCAATTCTTTTATCGTCAGTTGCCACATATACATGTTCTAATTCAAGTTTTGTTTGTTCGTAAACTCTCTGAATCATTGTTTTACCATTTATTAAAACAAGTGGCTTTCCCGGAAAACGAGATGATCCATATCTGGAAGGAATAATACCGACAAATTTCATATTCAATTTATTTGAGTTGAATCAAAAATACAACATTTAACTTGTAACTTGAAATTCCGAAATAACCAAAATGTAAATTTGTTATTATTTCGAGAATCCTTGAAAAATCATTCAAATAGTAGATTTGAAATTTTTCGGGACTTTAAACTTTTTTCTGCCTTAATGACAGCAAAAAAATCTTAAATCTTGTTAAAAAAACGGGATTACAAATATAAAATTGTAATTTTGTCATATCTTTTAAAAACCTTTTTTCGATTTAAAACCTTAGTTTTAATGGATATTCAGAAAATAAAGCAAAGATTTGGAATAATAGGAAACTCGTTCGGATTAAACCGTGCTATTGATGTGGCTTTTCAGGTTGCCCCAACTGATCTTTCGGTATTAATTACCGGAGAAAGTGGAACAGGAAAAGAATCTTTTCCTCAAATAATACATAGTTTCAGTTCACGTAAACATGGAAAATATATTCCAGTTAACTGTGGTGCAATTCCTGATGGAACAATTGATTCAGAACTCTTTGGACACGAAAAAGGATCGTTTACAGGTGCACACGATAGCCGACAAGGTTATTTTGAGGTCGCAAATAATGGAACCATTTTCTTGGATGAAGTCGCAGAGTTACCATTATCTACACAAGTGCGATTATTAAGAATTCTTGAATCTGGTGAGTTTTTAAGAGTGGGATCTTCAAAACCTCAAAAAACAAATGTTCGTGTTATTGCTGCAACAAATGTTGATCTGGTAAGACTTATAGAAGAAAATAAATTTAGAGAAGATTTGTACTATCGTTTAAATACCGTGCCTATTGTTATTCCTCCATTGAAAGAACGTGGGGATGATATTTATTTATTGTTTAGAAAGTTTGCAACGGATTTTGCCGACAGATATAGAATGCCTCCAATTAGTTTGGGCGAAGAAGCCAGAAGAATATTAAGTAATTACGAATGGCCTGGAAATGTTCGTCAACTTAAAAATATTACAGAGCAACTTTCAGTAATTGAGGAAGAAAGAGTAGTTTCTACAGACGTTCTTAAGAAATATCTACCAGATTATTACCCGAATAAATTACCTGCAATTTATAAGAATGATTTAGTAGATGAAAAAACTTTTTCTACTGAGCGAGAAATTCTATATAAATTTTTATTTGATATGAAAGGAGATTTAAATAATCTTAAAAAACTCGTTCATGAAATAATTGATAAAGGAGCAGATGTTGATCAGATTAAAAGTGCAAATAATTTAATTCAGAACCTTGACCAATCCCCGCCTTCATTTCTCAATACTGGAACCTCACAAGCTCCTGTTATAAGTAAAATAGAAGATACTGATATTGAAGATACTGAGGAATTTGTTGAGGAATCTCTCTCTTTGGAAGATAAAGAAATTGAACTTATTCGAAAAGCGCTTGATAAGCATAATGGAAAAAGGAAATATGCTGCACAAGAATTGGGAATATCTGAACGAACTCTGTACCGAAAAATAAAAGAATACGATATCTAAAAAACAAAAATGAAAAGAACAATATTTTTTCTAACTATATATTTATTGGCAAGTCAGTCATGTACTGTTAGTTATACGCTTTCTGGAGCATCAATTGCGCCAGATGTAAAAACAATTTCTGTTCAGCACTTTGTAAACAGAGCTCCTTTAGGTGTGGCAAACCTGGAACAATATATTACCGACGAAATAAAAGATAAATTTAAATCCCAAACAAGTTTAACAGTTGTTAATGATATGGGGCATTTGAATTTCGAAGGTGAAATAGTAAGATATTTTACAAAACCAATGGCTATAACTGAAGACGAAACCGCTGCTCAGAATAGACTTACTATGGTTGTTCATGTTAAATTTACAAACGAAATAGAGCCAGAATTTAATTTCGATTCAGATTTTACTCAATTTGCCGATTACGATAGTGATAAAAACCTTTCAGATGTTGAGCAAGAATTAGTCGAAGAAATTGTTGAAAAGATTATAGAAGATATCTTTAATAAATCTGTAGTAAATTGGTAAGTAATTTTAAATGGAAAGTACAGATATAATAAAATATATTGAAACTCCTGGATTGCTGGTCAATGCGGACACAAATCGGTTCAAAGAGTTGATTACGGAATATCCGTTTTTTCAGATTGCTCATATTTTACTTCTTAAAAGTTTAAAAGATCAAAAGAGTAAAGAGTTTCAGAAACAGCTTTCAGAATCGTCGGTATATATTACCGATCGCGATCAACTCTTCAAATTTTTAAATACAGAATATAAATCCGAGAAAACGGTTGAGGACAAAGAACCACAGAATACAGAGCATGTAAAACAAGAAAAAGTAGAAATTCTTGATGAAAAAGAAAAAAACTCAAAAGATCCTGAGCTCTTAAAAAATAAAAATGTAAAGCGTAAAATAAACGATAGCATTGAGGGGATGGGAGAGAATATTTCTGAAACAATATCAAGCCAATTAGAATTTTCTGTAATTAATAATGATGATAAACTTGAGTATTCTTCTGAAATTTATTTTATGGAAGAGGAACGCAACGGTAAAAATCATATCATTACTATTGATGCGGATCCTGATGATATAAAAAAGTTAAAGAAAAAACGAGACATCCTGCAAATAGATGAAGTAATAACTCCTAAACAAGAGATAAAAACGGTTTCAAAGCAGAAAGTTGAGGATAAATTCGAGTTAATTGAATCAGAGAGTATTGAAAAAACTGAATCAAAAGAAAAAACAAAATCGAATGAGTATTTTGATATTAATTCATACCATGATGTTGATGCTGGTACAAGTAAAGATGATTTAATTTCAAAATTCGTAAACCAGAATCCACGAATAAAAGCAAAAGAAATTAAAGAAGAAATTGAAGATATTTCAACTGAAAGTGTAATAGAAAATTTAGATTTACTTTCGGAAACTTTAGTTAAAGTTTATATTAAGCAGGGCTTGTTTGAAAAGGCAATTCAATCTTATGAGAAATTAAGTTTGAAATATCCGGAAAAAAATACTTACTTTGCGAGTCAAATTAAGATATTAGAAGATAAAATAAATAAACAGTAAAATCATTGATATGTACGCATTAATTTCAGTTTTAATCATTATCGCGAGTATATTACTAACATTAATTGTGTTAGTTCAGAACTCAAAAGGAGGCGGATTAGCATCAAATTTCTCAGGATCTAATCAAGTTATGGGTGTTAGAAAAACGGCAGATTTCCTTGAAAAAGCAACATGGACTTTAGCAATTAGTATAGTAATTCTTAGCGTTGTTGCATCAGCGACAATACCAAAAGGTATTGTAGAAGAAAAATCTAAAATTGAGCAGGAAGTTAACAATGCTGTTGACCCAACTCAAATGCCTCAATTCCCAACTTCAGTTCCTGAAACTGAAGAAAATGGTGAAACAGGAGAAGGTAACTAAATAGCAGTTTAAAAGATATATTAAGTGTCAGTCTGACAGAAAGACTGACACTTTTTTTGTGCAAAACTGTTTGGCATAAATTATGTAAAATGCATATCAGAAATACAAAATTATATAAACTTTAAATAAAATTAATATGTCAGAATTTAAGTACAGACCATTAAAGGATCGAGTTTTAGTAGAGCCTCATAAGGCTGAAGAGAAAACTGCAAGTGGAATTATTATTCCTGATTCAGCACAAGAAAAACCTCAAAAAGGAACTGTTATTGCAGTTGGTGAAGGTAAAAAAGAAGAGCCAATGTCTTTAAAAGCAGGTGATGTGGTTATATATGGAAAATATGGTGGAACTGAAATAAATATTGATGGCACTGATTATTTAATCATGCGCGAAGATGATATTCTTTTAGTTGAGTAATAACATTTAGTATAAACGTTTAAAAAATATAAAAAATGGCAGCAAGAGAACTGAAATTTGATATAGAAGCAAGAGATCAATTAAAAAGCGGTATTGATCAATTAGCAAGCGCTGTAAAAGTTACATTAGGTCCAAAAGGACGTAATGTAGTTATTGAGAAAAAATTTGGTGCACCTCAGGTAACTAAAGATGGTGTAACAGTTGCAAAAGAAATTGAACTAAAAGATAAATTCGAAAATTTAGGTGCTCAAATGGTAAAAGAGGTAGCATCTAAAACAAACGATGATGCTGGTGATGGAACAACAACAGCAACAGTTTTAGCTCAATCAATTATTAATGTTGGTATTAAAAACGTTACTGCTGGTGCAAATCCAATGGATTTAAAAAGAGGTATCGATAAAGCAGTTAAAAAAGTTGTTGATAGTCTTAAAAAGCAATCTCACGACGTTGGTGATACAAACGATAAAATTGAACAAATAGCTACAATTTCTGCAAATAACGATTCTGTTATTGGTAAATTAATTGCTAATGCAATGAAATCTGCTGGTAGAGAAGGTGTAATTACTGTAGAAGAAGCAAAAGGTACTGAAGATGAGTTAAAAACTGTTGAAGGTATGCAATTCGATCGTGGTTATATTTCACCATATTTCGTAACAGATACAGATAAAATGGAAGCCGTAATGGAGCAGCCATATATTCTTCTTACTGATAAGAAAATCTCAACAATGAAAGATCTTATGCCAATTCTTGAGCCAGCGGTTCAAAGTGGTAAAGGTTTAATGATTATTGCTGAAGATATTGAAGGCGAAGCTTTAGCTACATTAGTAGTTAATAAAATTCGCGGTTCGTTAAAAGTTGCTGCTGTTAAAGCTCCAGGTTTTGGAGATCGTAGAAAAGAAATGTTAGAAGATATCGCAATTTTAACCGGTGGTACTGTTATAACTGAAGAAAAAGGTTTAACATTAGAAGGAGCTACTCTTGAAATGTTAGGAACTTGCGAAAAAATTGTTACAGACAAAGAAAACACAACTGTTGTTAATGGCGATGGAGCAAAAGAAAATATTGCTGCAAGAGTAAATCAAATTAAATCTCAAATTGAAGCTTCTACATCTGACTACGATAAAGAAAAACTTCAAGAACGTTTAGCAAAACTTGCTGGTGGTGTAGCTGTAATTTATGTTGGTGCTGCTAGTGAAGTTGAGTTAAAAGAGAAAAAAGATCGTGTTGACGATGCATTAAGTGCAACTCGTGCTGCTGTTGAAGAAGGAATTATTCCTGGTGGTGGTGTAGCTTATATTCGTGCTACTGAAGAATTAGAAGGCATGAAAGGTGAAAACGAAGACGAAACTACTGGTGTTGCAATTATTAAAAGAGCAATCGAAGAACCATTACGTCAGATTGTTGAAAATGCTGGAATCGAAGGATCAGTTATCGTTCAAAAAGTAAAAGAAGGAAAAGCTGATTACGGTTATAATGCAAGAACAAATCAATATGAAAATTTATACGAATCAGGAGTTATTGATCCTACAAAAGTAGCTCGTGTAGCTATCGAAAATGCAGCATCAATTGCAGGTATGTTCTTAACTACTGAATGTGTAATTGTTGAAGAAGAAGAAGAAATGCCTCCAATGCCAGCAGGTGGAATGGGTGGAATGGGTGGCGGAATGCCAGGAATGATGTAAGAATTCAATCATCAACCCAATATATTATTCAGCCCTTTGTTGCTTCGTGCACAAAGGGCTTTTTCTTTTTTTAGTCATTCTGAGTGTAACGAAGAATCTCTAAGACTAAATTATGTAAGTTAAAAAAATGAGATGCTTCGACTGGCTTAGCATGACAGCATTTTTTAAACATCATTTTCAATCCTTTTAGTCATCCTGAGCTTGTCGAAGGATGTGTTTGTTTAAATTCAAGATCTTTCACATACTAAATCTTTTAAACAAAACCCCCTAACTACCTTCAAATTATAAAATTAATTACTAATTTTGATACTGAAACAGACAATAAACAAAACTTTGGTATGTTTTTAGTGTATGTATTATTGTCATTCCGGATTTATTGGTCCCGATAGCAATCTGGACCGGAATCTTTTAACTAAAGAAAAAAAAGTGCGATGAAAAAGCAAAAATTCCTTATTATAACAGCATTTACATTATTTATTAATCTTCAGGCAATTGCAGGTTGGGTTATAGCACAACGAAGCTACGATTCTGACGAGGGTGTTGAGTCTGCCCTTATTGAAACCGTCTATCTTCAGAATAATGTAATGAAAGTAGCACAAGCTGAAATGATTACCATATTTGATTTGAATACAGAAACAATTACGGTAATGAGTCCTGTTAAAAAAGCATACTGGACAGGAAAGGTTGCTGATTATAAAAAAGAAATAAAGGATGCAATGCAACAAGCAATGGATGAACAATTGCAAAATGCGCGCGAAGAGCAAAAAGAAATGATACGAAAAATGTATCAGGGAATGATGGAAAGTATAGATAACCCTTCGAAATTTGCAGGTGAGGAACCTGAGGATTATGATTTACAAATTGTAAAAACTGGAGAAAAGGAACGTGTTGCTGGACGCTTCGCTCACAAGTATTCCATTACAGTAAATGGTTCGGTGAAAGAAGAAGCATGGCTTTCTGAAAGTGAAAAACCACACGAAGAATTTAATATAGGTAAGTTTTACGATGTTTTTGGTGATTTTACCAGTCAGGCAGAAACGCTTGCTTTTTACCAGAATAACGAAAAATATATTGAGTTTTCAAAAAAAGGATTCCCTTTAAAATCAATTAATTATTATGGTGGTTACGAATCTATTTCAGAGGTAACCAATCTGGAAAGAGAAAATATCGAGGCTTCAGAATTTATTCCACCTGCTGATTATAAAAAAGTAAACTTAGTTGAAATAGGTCTTGAAGAACAAGAATAAAATAAACTGTACTGGCCGTCTTATGTCATTCTGAACGAAGTGAAGAATCTATTTCTTTATATTCTATTGTCATCCTGATCCCGATAGTTATCGGGAGTCGAAGGGTAGACATATTGAAAATAATCACGATCTTTTTGAGTTGTTAATAAAATCTTGTTCATACTTCGATAAACTCAGCATGACAAGTTTTTTAAGTATTCACCTCTAAAGTCCACTCAAGGGGACACATTTAAAACCAAATTTGCAAATCTCAAAAATTTGTCATTATCTTTGTTGCATCATTTCAAACATCCTTTCCAAAGGGCGTTTGATTTATAAAGAAGAGGGGAGAGATTAGGCTCTATGAACCTCTGGCAACCTAC
>Ga0070729_10007974_pt1 | contig 10005 bp, 6 predicted proteins | sample tdDd472_FD_66725 | JGI IMG/M metagenome (GOLD analysis project Ga0070729, IMG submission 66725) | Marine sediment microbial communities from the Atlantic coast under amendment with organic carbon and nitrate - tdDd47.2 | ecosystem: Environmental > Aquatic > Marine > Coastal > Sediment | place...
GATCCGGACTGGATATATCCCGGAAACGAGATTGTCCTTCCCGACAAGTCGGTTCATCTTGTCGTCAGGGGCGACGCGATTTGGTATATGGCCGCAAGGTACATAAGAACCACTCTGGACAGGGATATTCCGGTTTTTGAGGAAAACAGGAAAAGGGCAGAAGGGGGAGACCCCCAGGCTGTAAAAATCCTGGAGGAGCTTATGAATAACACTCCTTGTGAAGCATTTAGTGAAAAAATACATGAAGTTTTAAAAAAATAAGGAAATTAAATCAATTGTGGGGTATTTTGAAGGGAAAAGTGGCAAATAGTAGAGCAATCAACTAAAATTTTTTTGGTGCTTTTACTTTGTAATATATAAAAAAATTATATCGAGGAGAGTCAAATGGCAGGAGATCTTCCTAGAAGTCCAAATGTATTTCACCCAACTAAACCTTCAGCTGTAGGTTCTAGAAACAGTCTTGCTCAGGAAGGACGTGAGCAAAATGAAGAATTCGATCGGTTAATATCCGAAGAATCTGAAAAAGTACTCAAGGAAGTAACCACGAAGTTGCCTCCTGAAGTTCTGAAAGAACTGGATGTTATGGGTGGTTTAAAACAGAAAGTTTACAACTACTACAACCAGAACTACCAGAACATGTTCAACCGTTACATCGTCACCACTGAAGATGAGATGGTCAAAAAAATCCGAAACTTCGTCGACAAAGAAGAAACGAAAACTCTGGCGAGATATACGCCAAAAGAGATTGCCGAACTTCTCGATCAGGTCGGCGGTGCAGATAAGTTCAATACCGGAGAAATCGAGAAATCGATGATCAACATGTATGGCCACCTTCAGGGGCACATGCAAAGAGGTATGAACGACCTGGAGAACGAGACAAACTCTCTTCTCAGACAGAAAACAGATGTCGGTGCATTTATCAGGGGTGAAAACGCTTACTCCATCGTAAAATGTGCTTTCAAGGACAACCCTGTTAAACCCAAAACCATCACAGACGTTAAACTGTCTGTAAATATACTCGATTCGGAACTGATTTCTCCGATCTTCCAGTATCAGGCCTCTGTTGAGTACATCATCAAGGATCAGATTTCCAAGACAATCATCGATATGATCGACAAGGAAGTTGAAGTTTTCCAGGATCAGCTCGTTGATGAAGGAAAAGAAGAACTGGCCGATTCCGAGCTTATGTTCGAAAGAATCAAGCGGGTTCCCGATTTCACTGATGATGAAAAAGAAAACGCAGATTCCAGAAGATACACTTTCATGGCAAAGGAACTTGTCGACAAGATCGAAGGTCTGAGAGCGGAAATTCCCAAGGATGAATTCGATTCACAGAACATCAGGGAAAATATCAAAAAAATCGTTGATATTGAAAACATCAGAAACAGAGGATTCAACACAGCCGTAAACAACATTACAGCCATCCTCGACACAAGTAAAATGGGTTATCAGTACATCGAAAACCTGAAAAATGCCAGAGAGCTTATCATCAGAGAATATGAAGATACCAATCAGGATGTTCTCCCCGATGAACGCTACCAGATCACACTGAAATACTACGATCACAGCCAGCTGGTTAAGCTGAGAGAGAACTACGACAGACAGATGGAAGAGTTCAGAAAAGAAGTCGTTCATATCTGGGATGTAGCCGAAGTAGTTTATCAGAGCAAGAAAAAATGGGGTCAGATCACTGACTTTGATGACCTGGCTCTTAAAGTTAAACCAAAACTGGTTAAAGTAATGAAGGATAGAGGAATCCACAATATCCATACAGAAACTCTCTATGAAGAAGAAGTAAAACTGTGGAACGAGATCCTTTTCCTCAAAGCGGAAGATACGGAAGTTGAAAAACTCAACCAGACTTATCTCCATGAGAAAGAACTTCTGAAAAAAATGCTCAGAAGATCAAGAAGTAAAGTTAGCGAAACCTTCGGATATGAAAATCCCAAGACAAGGGTTGTAATGGACCAGAGAATCGATTTCCTTGAAAACGAATTCGAGTCTTTCGATTACGCCATCAATCCCTACCATATCCAGCCCGGTTTGATCCTCGACGTTGATATCACCAGTATCAAGAGAAAGAAATTCACTCTTAACCTGATGGCCAACGTTCTCAACGAGTTCCTGAACGGCGTTTCCAAAGGTTTCCAGGATGCGGCTTTCGCTTCTTTCAAACGGAGAAGATCAACAGTTCGTGAGGACATCAACCAGAGTTTTGCTTCTGACCCCGGTGCTTCAGATATTGCTCAGAGCAGCTACGCCATGGAGCAGCTGAAAGCGAAAGGCGGCACGGCCGATGAGGCAAAAGGAAAGGCTGACGTAACTCCCAAGAGACGAAGCAAAAAAATCAATATGGATGAGTTAAGCGAGCTTTAATGTATGATAGAAGTAGACAGTGCCAATAAACTGAATCTACTTTCAAGCAGAGCGGGGTTCAACCTCGCTCTGCGTCACTTTAAAAGAGTACTGGCTTTTTCTTCCAGTGTGGAAGAAGGCGAAAATCTTGCCGATCTTTTAAATGAGGCGCTTGATGAAAGTGAAATTCAGGAAAATCAGATAAGACCAATTATCAATTCCCTGCTGATTCAAAAGTTTAATTACCAATTCAAGTCCCACAATCTGATTGAGTCAGTTAATTTTTCAGAAAAACTGGTAAACACCTTAAAACAATGGACAGCCATTGAGCTGGTTTTAATCTATTATGATCCGACATCCGATATTTCAGTTATCAATCCCAAAAACGTAGGCAATATTGAGAACGGCTTGAGGCTCGTCAAAGACGAACTGATTGTCTGTTATATAGGGTCCGCCGAGGATGAGCTTGCCGAAGCTACATTAAAAGCGGCTGGGGCTGATTTTTTCAAGCTGCTATATGGTGAAGAAGTGCCTGTTCGGGATGATTACAAGAGCAGTCACTCAGCTCCTCCATCTACACCGGAGCCTGTGAAGAAAGCGGCTGCACCCGCTCCAAAAGCAGTTCCCGGTAAACGACGGGTTACCACCAAGTACGGCGTTCAGGTAACAAATGAAGTTTTCCATAATGGAAATGTGGAAGCCTGGAAGAAAATTATTGAAAGTTATACGACATCCCACCCCGGCACGGAAATCCTTGTGTGGTATGAAGATGAAAAAATAAATGACATAAATGCCCTCTTTAAATGGGGGAAGGTAAAACACGGCTGCCCGATAATGTTCAGCGTGGCCGGAGAAGATATCAGAGATGTATCCAAGCTGAAAAAATACCTTTTTGAAGGTGCCAGCTCCCGCTTTGAAGCTTTTCTGAGAGGCGCTGTGGGAAGCACACTGGATTTATTCTGATGAGGGGAAGGGGCAGATGAACGAAATTTATTCTTTCAACAGTGAAGAGTATACGAATGATCCCGATATGATCGAAACCATGGGTATCCGCGGTAAGAGGATTATGGATCTCGCCAGGCTTGGCATTCCTACCTTGCCTGGATTCATTCTCAGCAATGAGTTTCTGGCGACGGAGGAAGATTCTCCCAAAGAGCATGTTGCAAATATAAAAGAAGCAGTAAAAAAGATGGGGAAACTCCTGGACAAGAAGTTTGGAGATCCTCAGAATCCCCTTCTTATCAAAATGGTTGTAAGCCCCATGCTGAACATGGTATACACCGTTTTCAGTCTCCACAATATTGGTTTATGTGACACGACAATAGACGGTTTTGCCTCTTATGTAGGGGAGAGTTTTGCCTACCATGAGTACAGAAATGTCATTTCCAGAATCATCGAACTGGATCTGAAAAGCACTCTGGAAGATGACCGGAAAAAAACTCTGGAAACTCTTCTCGGTAAGGTTAAAAAGGCCAAAGCCGTTGCCAAGATAAAGCAGATTATTGAAGAGGCAAAGGAATATTATCCTCTGGATATCTTTACCGATGCCTGGAAACAGAGTGAATTTGTCGAGAAACTGTACAAGCGGTTTTTTGAAGGTAATGAAGCTCTTAATGATTCGGCTCTCCTGGTTCAGGCCATGACCTTTGGTAACTACGGCAAGGAGAGTTACTTCGGAAGCTACTACACGAGAAACATAGTCTCCGGTGAAGGCGAGCTTTCCGGTGAGTTCTTTGAAAATTCCTTCGATTCTAAAGGAAAGAGCGGTAAAAACATTACCTTGATAAAAGCTCCCTATCTGGACGGTCTCAAACAGATCGCTTCCGAGTTGGAAAGGGCTTTTAAAGAGATCAGAAAGATTACTTTCACCATCGAGGACGGACGTCTCTGGGTTATTGATCAGTTCGAGGCATCGGATAAATCAACCCAGGCGGAGATGAAGACTCTCCTCGACCTTCATAGTGATGGTGTTATAGACGATAACTACCTGATACACGCCCTTAAACCGGGGCGCTTTGCAGAGATACTCCATCCCGTATTGGATAAGGAGGCAGCAAAAGACGTTCCCTTTGTTCAGGGAGGAATCTCCGGAGCCATGGGTGCTGCGGTTGGAAAAATATACTTTTCCACAGATGAACTTCTCAAAGAGTACAAGATGGCTCAGCAGAGAAATCAGCCCCTCGATTTTATCCTTGTCATGCCCTCTACATACGCAGAAGATGTCAAGGCCATCGAAGTCGCCAGAGGGGTTCTCACCCAGGAGGGGGGATACGCTTCCCATGCTCCGGTTGTCGCCAGAAGCCTCGGGAAAGTTGCCATGGTATTTCCGGAGATGGAATTCAAGAAGGATCACATTGTAATAAACGGGCAGAAGCTAAAGGAAGGAGACGAAATATCTCTCGATGTTCCCTCCTATGATAAACCCAAAATCTATTTCAGCAAGCTGGCCCTTATTGAACCGAGTATCATCGATTGTGGAATTCTCGAATTTCTCGACATCATTCAGAAGCATATACAGGATTTTGATATTCATGCCAATGCCGATCAGCCGAAGGACGCCGAACTGGCAAAACTTTTCAAAGCTGACGGAATCGGACTTTGTCGGACGGAACACATGTTCTTTCATGAGAAGAGAATACCTCTTTTCAGGACGCTGATTATCGCCGATTCGAGAGAAGAAAGGCAGAAGGCTCTAGATCAGTTAAAGCCCATGCAGGTGGATGATTTCTATAATCTGTTCAAGATTATGGAAGGACATCCAGTTACAATCCGCCTTCTCGATGCACCATTGCACGAATTTCTGCCCCATACGCGGCAGAGCATGCTCGATTTTATCGACTTTGCCAAAAAGCAGAATCCCAAGCTTACAGAAGAGGAAATCCGTCAGCGCTGCGATATGCTCGGTGAAGAAAATCCAATGCTCGGCCACAGAGGGGTCAGGGTTGCCATCACATATCCGGAAATCTACAATATGCAGGTTTCAGCGATTTTTGAAGCGGCCTATAGACTACAGAAAGAGGGCATCGATGTTGTTCCCGAGATTATGATTCCCATCATTATGGACGCCAATGAGGTTCGGGCCGTCCGCTTCGGCAAGAAAATAGAAGGGACGGAAATTATCGGTATCAATGAAATTGAGAAACAGGTGCGAGACACTCTCGGAGCCCGTGCAATTGAGTACAGGGTCGGAGTTATGATTGAGCTGCCAGCGGCAGTTCTCAATGCTGACAAAATAGCCAAATATGCCGATTTCTTCAGTTTTGGAACCAATGACCTGACCCAGACTACAAATGGTCTTTCCAGGGATGACTTTAACTCATTCTTTACGAATTACAGCGAGTTTGATCTTCTGGAGAAGAATCCTTTCAAGGTTCTTGGTAAACAGGTTAAGGAGATGGTTTCCATTGCCGCCGAAAGAGGTCGTTTAACAAGACCGGATATTACAATGGGAATTTGCGGAGAGCATGGCGCTGAACCAGCCAACCTCCCTTTTATCCGCTCTTGCGGTCTCAACTATGCTTCCTGTTCGCCCTATGGCATCCCCATAGCGAAACTGGCGCTCGCTCAGATGAATGTCGATCCGGCACCGGGGCAGCGAAGCGCTTTTAATGGTTAAAACTGGCCTCCCGAAAGGGGGGCTTTTTTTATGCGGTTAATAAAAGGTATTTAATAAAAGGAGATCCGTCCCTCATCCTGAAGGTCGCTCATATCTAGGAAGGAGTAGAGGAGTTCTTTCTTTATTTCCGTTTCTCTCAGGCATAAGGAGTCGGAATAATCGATTATAACGCTATTGAGTTCCGCTTCGGCGAGCTTTATGTTTTCCGCAAGGCGGCCCCTTTTGTAAGGAACTACAAAATCGATAAACATGATTTCTTTAATAATGCTGTCTATAAGCTCGGAACCGTTTCTGTAGTGCAGGAAGGCCTTTTTCTCATAGGTCGAACTGTCGGCAGCCCTGATTGTGGAAATATGGATGTTTTTGTAGAAATACCGGATAAAATAAACGGTTTTTTCCAGTTCTTCCTCTTCTTCGTGAGTCATGGGAGAGCCAGCCAGGGGTTTTAGTAGCTCAAATCCCCTCTTTATCTTTCTGATCGATGAGTTGTAACGACTCCGTCTGGTTCCTTCGTGCCGGAGGGGAATTTTGTCCAGGCCGTATTGATAGTATGTTTCCATTCCCGCGTAGATAAACTGAAGGGCCGTTTTAAGGGATTGGCTAAATCCCTTGTCTCGGGAGGAGCTATAGTGTGACTCCTGCCGGGGGGGGGGTGGTTTGTCGGCCGTGGAAAACATTCTTTGAGCCAGGGGAATCGAGAGGTAACTGAAAGCCGCATCGTAGGCTTCATTGAGACGATGCATCTTTCTGGTAGACCATTCCTCCCTCCCTCTGTTGACGTCGGGGTGGTATTTTTTTACGAGTTTTCGAAAAACCGTTGAGAGATCCTGTAACGATGATGATTCCGAGAGTCCCAGGACCCTGAGCGATTCTTTCTGTTCCATAGTCGATCGAAGATAATTTTATAACTTTAAGGGGAGGGGAACAAGTGAAAACCAATGAGAAAATTGACAGGGGCGGCATAGTATATTAAAATTCAGCCTAATCCAATGGAGGAAATTGATGGAACCCAAATTCAGAATTAAAGATTTATTCAGCGCTTACACAGACCAGGAGCTTCCTATGGAGGGGGGATATATCATCTCTTCATTTTTTGACCAGAATTCCAACTATACACGGTATGAAGTTATCGCATATAACAATGTTAAGGATATCTACGCAACAGACGAGGGGATTGTATTTAAAGCCGACGGAAAGAAAATCTACATACTGGTAGAGCCGGTCAGCTATACTCACAAGCAGATTGAGCCCTGTTACCGCGACGATGCCCATAAGATTCCCTACCGGTTCAAGGAACTGGATGAGTTTAGAACAAAAAGGCAGGACAGGGTTTATATTGCCAAGGAACCGGTAGAAACCTACACGGCCTTCACAATTCTCAACGAAACGGGACTCAACAACTCCTATGTGTGCTATCCCGTGGCAGACATCGCCGATCTAATGGTGAAGTTTTTCCAGAAAGCCCTGAACCAGAACTCCAATGTTCCCAGGGCTGACGCCAAATCTGTGAGCGCAATGATTAAAACGCTCTTCGAAAAACTTCAGCTTCCGGTTTATTAGAAATTAAATCCCGCACCGCTTCCGGGGCTCGACAGCATGCTGATCGTTCCCTGGAGCTCGTGGATCATTTCTCTCTGTTTCTTTATCAGTTCCAGAAGTTTCTCAATATCGTAATCATCGCTGGAATAACCCTGATTCTTCAGGATTTCGAAATCGTTTTCCGCTTCTATTTCCGTAATATCGAAAGTGCTGCTGAAGGCCTGATGATCGTAGGGCATTTCCGGGAAGTTTTCCGAAAGGGCTATCTTCTGGGCAATTCTGAATATCTGGGAAGCTGTGATGGATTCGCTGTTTTCAACAAGATGGGGCACCCTTTCTCTAAGAGAGGTTTTGACATCTTTATCGAAAAAAATCATTCCCAAGCACTCGAGCTGTACATTCAGATTCCTCTCTATCAGGCTCCGGAGAGCGTGTATCATATGTATGTCGTCGGGCTCCTCAGCCATATTGATGATTACTCCCGGCGCCAGAACTGATAGGTAGTTTCTCGCTTTTTCTGCTGCGGCGCCGTCAAACTCGGCTATCCCAGAGATTAGGGAGTCGACACTTTGAGGGTCTCCCGGGATGTTCTGTTTCACCATTTGCTTCAGATATTTCATCACTTCCTTGTCTGAGGAGAAGAGACGCTGAAGGAAACGGAAGACCATGTTCCGTGTAAAATTGTAGGTATTCATGATGGATGTTGTTTCCGGTGTAATCACCATAAAACCGGAATTGGAAATAAGGAAAAAATCGATCACGTTGTGATTGCAGCCCGCTCCCAGATCGATAACGATGTAGTCGGCGTCCAGCTGAAGTATGGCTTTCATGATTTTTTTCTTCTGGGCGAATGAGATGTTGGCCATATCAAAACGCATGACATCGCCGGGTACATACTGAAGGTTGTTGTAGGGAGTATCCACAACAAGATCGCTCAGCAGGGTCGTTTTGCTGTTTAAAAACTCCCCAATGCCGGGATTGCAATTCTTCAGGCCCAGCCAGGTGTGGATGTTGGATCCGCCCAGGTCCAGATCAATAAGAATCACTCGTTTTCCCATCGTCGCCAGGGAGAGGGAAATACTTGTACTGAGAAATGACTTGCCGACTCCACCTTTGCCACCGGCAACCGGTATTATTTTGCGCTCCACATTTTCGTTGATAACCATGTTTTCATAATATCCGCAAAGGTCGGTAAATTGCAAACATCCTTTTTCTTAAAGTAGACAATGATCTTTGCCTCGCTTATATTTAAGAGAGTATGCAGATTAATGATTCTCAAAAAAATATTCTAGCGTTGCAGAAAGAAATCGAAGAGTATTATCTCCCAAAGCAGTTAATAGATGCCATTTCCGATATCGGGGCCATTCCCCGTAAATCGGAGGAGAGAATTGTCGGTATCGGTTTTCTCGATATTGCCGATTACTCCTATCTGGCAAAATTTCTCAGTGCCCAGGAAAACCAGACCATCCTGAACGGCCTTTATTCCGCTTTCAATTGGGTCTTGAAAAAACACGGCGGCTACCTGAACAAAATTGAAGGCGACAGCCTGATGTTTCACTATGGCGGCCCTATCGATCCCAAGGCTAAGAACATGACGGAAGAGGAAGAGAGACGTTATGTTGCCCGGGAGCTCTTCTATACCTGTGTGGAGATGCAGCGGGTCTGTACATTATTCAATCACGCCAATGACAACTTTCTGCTCAACTCCTTCGATCCGAGTACAAGAACCGATATTGAAATGGCCTATAAGCTGATCAAAGCCATGAGAAACAATAATGACCTTTCGGCCACATTCAATGCCCTTTTTCAGATCAGAATCAGAATAGGTTGTAATGTAGGCGGTGTCATGATCGGGAATTTCGGTCCCGAAGGGGCAAAGCACTGGGATGTTATCGGCCATCCGGTCATCGAAGCCAAGCGAATGGAATCCTCGGCTCCCGTCGGAGGGCTGCGTATAACCAAAAAAATGTACGATATCCTCAATGAGGAAGGGATTACCCGCATTTATCTGGAGCGTTTCCGCCGCGAGGCAGGGGCTCTCTTTGGCGCTTATAAAAATATCACCGAAAATGAACTGTTCAAAGAGAGCAAGGTATATCTGAAAGACAAGAAAAACGTTTCTTTTAATACTTTCAGCGTTCAGGTTAATCCCGGTTTACCTGAAGACATTCACAATCAGATGTCGCTTCTTCTTCAGAAAGGCGAAGCCGGGGCAGACAGAATTATTGAGATGTTTACCTATTACAGGGGAAATCGTTTCATTATCAACAAAGCGGAAGAGCTCTTCGATTCCCTCCATATAAACATCAGAAAAAACAATCTCCTGAGGCTTCTCATCCCGGAGAAGTTCAAGGCTTTTCTCATGAACTTGAATGGAGACGAAGAGGCAGCCTTGGAAAAAATCAATCGAGATTACTCTCTATACAGAATTTTTGAGATGCTCGGAGCCCTGCAGGACAAGATCAAGGAAAATGAGCATAACGAAGAAAAAATGT
>Ga0070729_10007975_pt1 | contig 10004 bp, 7 predicted proteins | sample tdDd472_FD_66725 | JGI IMG/M metagenome (GOLD analysis project Ga0070729, IMG submission 66725) | Marine sediment microbial communities from the Atlantic coast under amendment with organic carbon and nitrate - tdDd47.2 | ecosystem: Environmental > Aquatic > Marine > Coastal > Sediment | place...
ACCATTTTCAATGATTGCAGTCTTTTTAGCATCTACACTGAAATGTGATTCCAAGTAATTTTGATCAATATGCTCTCTTATGTGATATATTCCCCAATACTCTCCATTTAGAAAAAGTATAACTGGCTTATATGCTTGGTAATCTAAAATATCTGATACCAATGAATCCACCAATGGATCAGTGAATAAAGCATGGTCCCAATCTTGTCCACCTGAGCGCAACAATAATCTTTCAAATGATTCTATTTTATTACCATTGGCATCCACCAAATCATCAAAAAATGGGTAGTCAAGACTTCCCTTTTCATATATTTTTCTAGGAATTAGTTTAAAGCTCTTTTTAGCATATGCTCTTGACCAAGATCCAAATATTCTGATGCCTATACTCTGTTCAAACTCAACCTGACCATTATTATTAAAAAACTCAATATAAGCTTCTCTCTCCCATTCGTTACCTCTTTGATTATAGTTAGCAGGTGTACCTCCATTTACATCTGCTGGTGCAATTCTTTCATAATAATCGCCTACTACGTATATACCAGTGTATGGGTTGAATAAATTTGCTGCATTAGTACTTAGAGATACAACATCAAAACTGTAATTATCTATCCCTTCTTCCCATATGAAGTAAGTTCCAACGAACATTTCCCCTACTGGATTATCTTTATCAAAATATTGAGCTTTTAAAACAATACCCTTCTCAACATTTGAATCGCTAAGTATTTTTTGTTTATAAAAGCCCGATTGTATATTAGCTATTTTTAAAGGATTGTTCTTAGAATAATCTAAGAATATTGCCTCTTCATATTTTTCTGATAAAGATGTAGGGTCGTTATCATTCAATGTGTATCTTAAATCATACTTAGATTTATTTGTTAATTCTAAATGTATAGGTTTATCATATATACCAGGTGGAAGTGAGAATTTTATCGTAGAGTTTTTATCATTATTAGATATATTGGTAATGATTTCTCCCACATTTAGTTTGCCTGGAGTTCCCTTAGCAACATATTCATATTTGCCATTAATCAGCGAAATTGACATATCTGCATTCATTCCTTCAAATGGTATAACTTGAAGGATTTCATTTTCATCATTTGTAAAAACAACAACTTCTTTATCCTTGTCAAGTGAAAAATCTGCATAGACTCCATCTATTGACTCAAATTTTGTTTTTGTTAAATAAATAATAAAATACTCTTTAGATTTAATTTTTGTTTCAGGGAATATCCACCGATGAGGTTTTTTAATACTATCACTAAGGCCATATCCTGTTATATCAATTTCTCTGTTGGTTGGATTATATAACTCTATTATATCAAAATAGTTTCCATACTCATCTGCAAACAAGGATTTATTTGATGGAATGATTTCGCTGATAATTACATCTTTAACATCGTCTTTATCACTGCTTGAATTTAAGCTGACTAATAATACTGCAACCAACATCAGTCCAGCTACAGTAATGATTATTATAGAAAATTTATTTTTCATAATTTACCCAAGCATTCTATATGAAATAGCTTTTACTTTATGTGTTTATCTATTTCATATGTGTATAAATTTTTATCATAAGTAAAATAACTAATACCTCAATAAGATTTTATACTAAAATATTAAATAACACCAATACTATAATATTTATATTATTACTTAAATAGTCTAAAAATATAAATATTTATATAAATAATATTTAGTGAGCATAGTTATCAGTACTACTTTATCAGATCAAACAACTTATTGCATCTATGATTGTTGAGCTACAAACAGCAAATATCACGTATAGAATAGTCTAGAAAAATTATAAGTATGTACTCTTTATAGATAGAAGTTTAAGGTGTATGTAAAATAACATAAAGGGAGTAGATACTTGCCATTAAAACTATACGAGAAAGAAGAAATTTTAGATTCATGTTTTGAGATCTTTATAGAAAAGGGATATGCAAAAACTACGACTGCCATGTTATCAGAAGCGGCAGGTATATCCAAAGCATTATTATTTTATCATTTTAAGAGCAAAAAGAATATTTATATAAGCATATTAGATCGTTGCTTTAAGAAAATGTCAGAGGAATTTGAAGTGGAACCGTTATCAGATTTTAACAATTTTTTCAAGGCAAAAGGACAAAGTGGTTTAAACAAGATTAATTATTTAAGACAAAATCCTAATATCAGTAAAATACTATATGAAGCTTATACAGCTACACCAGATGAGTTGAGAGATGAAATTTATAAATTTACAATAAATATTAAAAATAAGTATGGATTTATTGAAGAGTCAAAAAACAAATTAATGAAAGAACTATTTGATGATATTCCTCTAAGAGATGGCATTGAGAGTGAACAGGCCTTTGAGCTAATAAATATTGTGGATGAACATTTCAAGAAAAGAATTGCCACAGAACTTACTGATGAAAAAAAAATACTAGATGATGAATATTGGGATGATCTAATTGCAACGAAAAGGAAGTACCTTGATATGATTCGTTATGGAATAGAAAAGAAAGTTAGGTAAGATGATGAATAAATATGTATATAGCCTTAAACAACATTTAAATCCAAAGCTTTCAGAGGTTGGGAGCAAAGTAGCAAATTTGATTGAACTATGCAATATTAATGGTATTAATCTTCCAGATGGCTTTTGCATCACAACGACTGCCTATGCAGAAACTTTTAAGGACAATAAGGATTTAGACTTACTGCTTACTAAACTCTCACAAGTAAAGATAAACGAACTTGACCGTATCAACAAAATAGGCAACGAAATACGTGATATCATTGTCAGAACTAATATTTCAGGAAATATTATTGCTGAAATCAAATATCATCTGGAGAAATTAGGGAAAAATAAATCTTATGCAATTCGCTCTAGTGCTACAGCTGAAGATCTACCAACTGCTTCTTTTGCAGGTCAACATGACACATATCTTAATATTGTTGGCTTTGGTAGCATCTTAAAACATATAAGCAAATGCTGGGCTTCTCTATTCACAGACCGTGCGATAACATATCGAATTCAAAATGGCTTTGATCATAAGGAAGTAAAATTAGCTGTTCTTGTGCAACAAATGATTTTCTCAGATGTTTCTGGGGTCATGTTCACTGCAGACCCAATTTCTTCTAATCGTAAAATTTTATCAATTGATGCAAGTTTAGGACTTGGTGAAAGTTTTATATCTGGTCATGTCAATTCTGACAATTATAAAGATGGTAGAATTACTGATAAAAAAATTCCTAGTAAAAGTATTGGAATCTATGCAGTAGAAAATGGTGTTACGAAGCAAATCTCGGCATTTATTATTTCTTTAACTAAATCAGGATTGTTTTTTTTATAAGCTTTGTAAGCATGAGTTATTATTGAAAATGCTCTACTATTGTTTTCTGTATCAAAAACCTTACCTTTACCCTTTGGGAGTTTTCTTATCAGCTTCTTATTATTAATTAACTTCACGATTGAGTTTGTTAAAAGAGTATCACCTAAGATGAAAAAGAAATTAAAAAGATGCGTCAGGAACTCCTAGAATTATCAGGAGATGAAGTGTTTAAGTATATTTATCAAGACCATGACAACAGGAGATCGAAACTAATGCCCCCTCCGAACGCTGGTGTTATGACTGCAGTGATGCTATCTACTAAATGGTTTGACAGTAAGATTAAGAAATGGCTAGGAGAGGCAAATGCAGCAGACTCTATTATTATGTCAATTCCTAATAGTGTTACAACGGAAACTGGGTTTTTACTGATGGATGTAGCTGATGTTATAAGATGTTATCCTGAAGTTATTGATTATCTAAGTAATCCAAGTGAAAAGACATTTTTTGATGATATTAGTAAGCTTGATGGTGGTAAGCTTGTGTGTGATTCACTCGAAAAATACCTATCTAAATATGGTATGCGCTGTTCGGGAGATATTGATATAACAGTTCCTAGGTGGATTGAAAAACCTACTGAACTTATTCCATTGATTTTAAGCAATATTAAGAACTTTGAGTCTAATGCTTCTAATATGAACAAGGTAAAATTGAGTCTGAAAAAAGAATACAGGAATTGATAAGCAAAGTAAAGAAGCTACCAAGAGGTAACAAGAAGGCAAAGAAAAAAAGCGAATGGCTAGTTTGATTCGTAATTATATAGGTTATCGTGAATATCCAAAGTTCTCATATATGAAGAGATACTACATATATAAAGAGGCTATGCTTAAGGAAGCTAAAAAGCTTATTCAAAAAGGCTACATTAATGAATTAGAGGATATATATTATCTATACTTTGATGAATTAAGATCAATTGTTAATGGTAAGGAATTTGACAATAGTATAATTTCTAAGAGGAAGAAAGATTATGAGAAATTCAAAAAGTTAACTCCTCCTCGAGTCATGACATCTGATGGCGAAATCATCACAAGTGAGTATGAAACTATCAATCTTCCAGAAAATGCATTACCAGGGCTACCTGTTTCTGCTGGTGTTGTTGAAGGAAGAGCGCGTATAGTAAAAAGCCTAAAAGATTCATTTCTTTCTGAAGATGATATTTTAATTACTGAATTCACAGATCCTAGCTGGACGCCAGCATTTGTATCAATAAAAGGATTGATTACAGAGGTTGGTGGACTTACAACACATGGTGCAGTCATTGCTAGGGAGTATGGTCTGCCTGTAGTCGTTAGTGTAAGAGATGCAACTAAGTTAATTAAAGATGGTCAGTTAATAAGACTAAATGGTAATGAAGGGTATATTGAATTTTTCTCTGAAGAAAGTAATTCATAAGTATAAAATAATAAAATAAAGTTCTCTTTTAAATATACTGAAAGACTCTATTATTATTGTGTCCAAATAGAGAAGTGTAACATAGCTACACAGTCCATAGGATTTTAATTATATTATAATACTGCGCAAATATGTTTATAAAATATGGAGCATGGTCATTGTACTGTATAAATTATTTCTTTTCTTTTAGTTTAGTCTGCCTGATTGATTTTTGTCATATTGTTGATGAAGGTTTACAGTTCTCAACATTTTAGTTATGCTTTTGCGTGTCCCATAGTTGAATAGGTAGAAATTATTTGTATAATAAACACCTCGATATTGCTTATTGTTTCAAAACCGAGATGTAGTTTATTATAATACAAACTTTGCTATTATATGCTTTTTAAACACTTTGTGTGTAGATAATTATACGTTCTTGGTGTATATCTTTATTAAATCTGTCTTATCGATTTATTTGTCCTTTTCTGTTTCTTCCTCTTCTTTTTTCTTATCATTCTTAGTTCTTATATATTTGGATTTGCTATCTCCATTTTTTCTCTTCCTCTTCAATATTAAAATATCAACGATACTTACTACAGATAAAAGTGCTAATATACTAAATATAATAATAAGCAATTCTTGCCTTCCCTTTTTGGATTGAAGATCTTTTTCGTATTCTATGTTATCTACATTATCTATTATTCCTTCAATATGAATTCTTGTTTCTCTGTCAAATGAAACATTTTGCTCAAAAAGTTTTGTTGATGTTGTGCTCTCTGTTGAGCTATCTATATATGGTAGCTCAAAACGAACTGCACACTTTGTCTTTTCTATAGCCTTATCTATATCTTCACCAACAATTTTAGGATATTCACTATAAATATTTTCGTCAATTATTCCTTCGAAATTAATAACAACATCTATCGCATAATTCTCAGAATAAAAATTGCTGTTATATGTGTAATCTATCTTGTCAAAAACCGTTATGTCATTTGACAGAAATCCATATAATGCTTCAAATGCTTCTTCTCTAGTTTCGCATTGCTTTTCCATCATACACAATGCTGTAACATTATCATCATCAACCACTATATCGGCGTTAAATCCCTCTTCCTGCCAGTACTCTGTTAACTCATATAGGAAATCCATCAACGAATTATAAACATCATCTTTTTCTTTTACATCCACAAAAGCGAGAGTGTATGTCAATTTTGCAATGTTATCCTCGGTTATTTGCCCGTCTATAATTATATCAATACAGCCTGTAATTGTAAGCATTACAATAGTGGCTATAATTATTACTAAATACTTTTTTATCTTTTTCATTTCTCTCTCCTGTTAATCTTTTGTAAACTGAACTTCTATTGAATCTGATACTACTACAGTTGAGTCTGGGAATGTTATGGTAACCCTTAACTTGTATTCCTTAGTTAGATCTATCCATCCTTTATAAGTATATATATATCGCCCATAAGTAAGCTGATATATTCCGAAGCGAGCCAGCGCTTCTTCATTACCATTTACTGTTTTATGAACTGCTACTATTTCGTCTTTCATGTTATATAATATAAGTGTATAAACCACATCTTCGTCTGTATATGGTTTGTCCCATGTAACTCTGAATTGATTCTTTGGATTCTTTTTACTAGGAGTTACTTTGAGATTAAGATCCCCAATATTATCTGTTTCTGTGTACTCAGGAGCATCCTTATCAACATAACTATAGAATAATTCTTTAAGTCCACCTACCTGGTGGGGCATAGGTATCATGTGATTATCAATAGGAAGTACATTCTTGCCCATCTTGAAATAATACCAATAATTATCTAGGTTCCTCCCTTTGTTTTCTGCATATTTGAGCATCCTATCTTTTGTATCATAAAATTCAAATACTTGTTTTGTAGCATTACTTCCCATTAAATATACATAATCACTTGCGGCCATTTCCCATGAATACCAGATATAGTTATCTAGGTACTCTTGATAAGAATCGACATCAAGAACAACATCATCTATATGGCTTTTTAAACGAAGATCATAATATTCTGTGTTTATATCATCTTTATCTCCATTTATGTCAAGATGATGAAGTGCAAAGTGATGACCATATTCATAGCTTAAATAGCATGCCATCTCCTGAACAGTTGTAATTTCATCACACCTTTTTAATGCCAAACTGTTATAATCTGATTTGTACATATACTTTAGATTTTTAGGAAGAAACATATATAAGCTGATAGGAACTTCATATTCTTCCTTAACATATGGGGGATTTTTTGATATGTAACCACTACCATCTTCAGCATATAAAGCTACATAAGTTAAATAGTCAAACTCATCTCCGTATGTATTGCTAATTAACTCATTATAAAGCTGTTCCAGCTTTATTGCATCCCATTCCTTACTATAACTAATAAATGTTACATCCTGCCAATCGTATATGGCTTCATATTCACCAAAATCTCTTTTTGTAAGATAATATCTTCTTATTTTTATCTTTTCGTTCAAGAAAGAATTTTGTGCTAATATATCATATGTAGATTTCAATTTATCTAAATTATTAAACTCATTTAAGCTTTTTTTATAGTCTATTATATTAAGAGTAATGCTATAAATGGAAAATACACAAATTATGGATGCAAGTATTATAAGCAAACCAATTACTTTTTTATTTTTCATATGTATTCTCCAATACTAATTTCTTTCCCATGAGTCATCACCCGACTTCTCACTCTCTCGTCGTATCCACCACATACTTTTTTCCTTTTTTACATCTAAATATTTTGATAAAGTAACAGTTGAATCAGGATTAGTAATAGTTACACGAAATCTGTATATTTTATTTGGTTCTATTTTTAATAGATGTAGAATAGATTCATATTTCATTATAGCCCTTGGCTTCTCAGCTCCGTTGATGCTCTTTAGTGCATAAAGCAGGTTATCGTCATCGTCATATATTGCTACAGTATATATAATATCTTCATCTTGGTATGGCAACTCCCACGATATTACATAATCGCTAGCACGACCTACGAATTGCAAATTCAAATCAGGTCTTGGTTCAGAATCAGTGTATTCAACTGTCTCTCTTCCTACAAAGCTATAAAAAAGTTCTTTCAACCCTTCAACGTTTTGGGGCAGGGGCAACGCTGGATTTTCATGCGGCTCGCTATTTCTTGCAGATTTGTATCCATAATCATGTTCCTCTGTATTGTCACGGTTTTCCGATATGTATCTATCTTTTTTTTCCACATCATCATAGAATTCTGCTGTCTGTTTTGTGGCATCACTTCCCATAAGATATACATAATCTTCAGCAGCAATTTCTACAAGAAACCACTTATGGTTTTCTATATAATCGCTGGTTGACATTCGCTCCGTTACAATATTATCTTCAAAATCCTTAGCTCTCAGTTTGTAATATTCAGTACTCTTATCGCCATCGTCGCCATCTATACCAAAATGAAATATAGTGAAATGATGACCATATTCATGAGACAATGTAAAAGTCATATCCTCGACAGTAGTATAAGTATCAGCATTGTATAAAGATATAATACTACCTCTATCAGGATATACAATTTCGCAATTATCAGGAAAGAAATTATAAAGACATAGTGGTATATCCAAAGTAGTATACTGCTTCTCGTGAGTACCTGCAATTATACCATCTTCATCTCCATAAACCATTATACGAGAAACATATTTTATTTCTTTTCCATGAACGTTATTAAAAAGTTCTTCTGATAAATCTTCCAATTTCTCCTCGTCCCACTCTTCACTATAGCTGACAAAATCTATGTTTTCATAAGTGTATAAATATTCCATGTTCTTATATTCTTTAATATCAATTTCCTTACCGTCATATTTATCACCTTTATTTATATAGTTTTCTATAACATCAGCTTCAAATGTGATTTTACTATCTTCCATAGTTTGTATTTCCAATTTTGTACCTTTTAGCTTAACAATTGCAGCTCCTACTAAAACTCCACTTATCAAAAATACCGTAATAACTATAAAAACAGATGCCTTACGCTTAAATGGGCTATTCATTTATCATCCTCCAATAATTGATTGATTAGTCCTTCTTAAATTTAGTCCATTCATTTTCTTTTCTTCTTATATACCAGCCTGCACTATTAAACTTTAAATCCACATAGTCCGAAAATACTACAGAACCATCTGGATATGTAGTGCTAACTTTAAATCTATATACAGTGTTTTTAACAGGGCGCAAAAGATTCATGGCATGTATAGCATTATAGCCTGGCCAATAAATAGTCCATGCTCCACCCCATACGATTTCCATCTCTTCTTCACCTTCAACACTTTTCATTGCATACAGTAAATTATCATTTTCATCATAAATCAGTGCAGTATGGATTGCAGTTGCATCCTCAATAGGTATTTTAATAGTAAAACAAGCGTATGGGTGACGTTGCCCTTCGTAGGAAATATATAATTCCCCAATATTTATAAAGTGAGTATATTTTTTTACATCCTGATTTGCAAAACTATAGAAATATTCAGGTAATCCTATTACTTGCTGCGGCATAGGAATAACAGTATTTATGTGAGGTGTCGCATTGCGTGATTGTATATTAGGGTGATAATATTCATCAATACTAATATTTGTTTTATTCATATAGAAGTCTACTTTTTCCTCATGATTATAAAATGTCAGCACCCTCTTTGTTGCATCGCTGCCTAAAAAATAAATATAATCCCATGCAGCTATTTCTTTTAGATACCAAATACTTTGATTTGCTATATCCTGCTCACCATCATGTTCCAATATTATCTTGTCTTCAAAACCCTTAGAGCGCAAACTAAAATATTCTGTGAGTTTATCACTAATGTTCCCACGCACGTCCATATGGAAGTCTACAAAATATTCACCATATGCATATGCAATGGCGAACGCCATATCGTCTATTTTGGTTATGCTGTCAACATCATAAAGCGTTAATACTTTAGATTTGTCTCTATAGGCAATTTTAGATTGTGCAGGTATTAAATTGTATATTTTAATAGGTATATAAAAAATATCATTTTGTTGCTCAAACTCATAAGAGGTTTTTCCATTATCATCAGGGTATAATATTATATGAGTAATATATCTTAACTCTTCACCGAATGTGTTAAGTGAGAATTCATTTGCTAAATCCTCTAGTTTTTCTGTATCCCACTTTTTGCTATAGCTTAAATATTTTATATTATCATGATCATATGAGAAAATATAATTATTAATTTTTTCAG
>Ga0070729_10007977_pt1 | contig 10004 bp, 5 predicted proteins | sample tdDd472_FD_66725 | JGI IMG/M metagenome (GOLD analysis project Ga0070729, IMG submission 66725) | Marine sediment microbial communities from the Atlantic coast under amendment with organic carbon and nitrate - tdDd47.2 | ecosystem: Environmental > Aquatic > Marine > Coastal > Sediment | place...
GCGTGAATCAAATGCAATATGGATCTGATCAATCTTGTCCAAATCCTGAAAATCCAAGGTGAAATAGTCAGTCCGAGTGTTTTCTGCTTCAGAATGGGGGCCTTGAATCAATATGGAGCCCGCAATCAACTGGGGAATGGCTCCAGAGGCATGGTAGGGATAGTCGCTGTAAAATGGAACGAAGGTAGCCGGATCCGAATTCACAAAGAGAAATGGATTAACCGAACTTCCATCGAAAAGCGTGACCTGCATGGGGATTTGTAATGATTCATGAGCCTTGACCCGTACGGTGGCATCTTTAACATAACGTGCTTCAATTTTCTCCTCCCAACAAGGATCAGACTCTGCTGCCTCATAACCGGCAAAATACCTGCACGAAGGGAAAATGACGAATGCACTGATAAAAACCGCGACGAATGCAATCTTGAGTTTCATGGAACACTCCTTTAAGGAAAAATCGATGTCCTTAACTTAGGAGCGCAGAAGCGAGGGAAATACCGACAAAAAAAAGTATAGCCTTCAAAAAAAATATGCTTGTCGGCTTTCTTTTCCTTTGCTCGCTAATAGTTTCAGGTTGTGAAACTGAGGTTCTGTTTGGGGGCGATGGCGCATGGATTTAGTCTGGGACATGGATCCGGTCCTATTGGAGATAGGCTTTTTTGAGCTCAGGTACTATGGCGTATTCTTTGCCATATCGCTAGCGGCCGGTGTCGTACTCATTGTAAGGAGACTCCAGAAAAAGGGGTTGAGTGTAAACTCCGCCCTGGACTTCATCCTCATGGGATTGCTTTTCATTGTCCTGGGAACGCGCCTGTTCCATTGTTTTTTCTATGAACCTGGCTATTTCCTAAGCCATCCCGTGGAAATCCTCAAACTCTGGCAAGGCGGTCTTGCCAGCCATGGTGCCATCGTGGGGCTACTCCTTGCGGCGTGGATTTTTTCGAAATGGAAAAACGTACCACTTTACCTGGTCACAGATTCGGTGGCCTTAGGCGGTTTTCTTCCAGCTATGGCGGTTAGGTTGGGAAATTTCTTTAACAGCGAAATGGTTGGTAGAGCGACGGAAATGCCATGGGGCGTTCGTTTTATGCGTTTCTCGGACCACGGTTCAATCGCCAGACACCCCGCCCAGATTTATGAGGCGCTTGGAATCCTGATCATAGGATTGGGTCTCATGTGGCTGGATAAAAAAGTGGGACAAAGTCGTCATGGATCTATCACGAGCACCTTTATACTCAGCTATGCCGTATTCCGCTTTTCGGCCGAGTTCTTTAAGGAGTACCAGGTGCTGCATTCCTTCCTGACCATGGGACAATGGCTGAGTCTTCCCCTGATCGGGCTTGGTTGGTTCTTAATGAAACAGCACCGGTCCGCTGATAAGGGCCATTCTTAACGCTTTATTTTTATCCGCAGATTACGCAGGTCTTCACAGATTTTTGTATACAGCCACTATTAACCTCGAACGGGCCCTTTTGAAGAATTTAGGTTTCAAATGCTATTACTACCAACAAGTCGACGGTCTGGTTCTTATTTCCTTAAACCCAATTTGCGCGCATCTGCGGATCAATCCTTCACAGCTTTCTGAGTTTGTTCTTTTTTGACTTGCCTTAAATTGCAATTCGGTGGTTTCAAGGGCAAATGGATCGAAGGGCAATACTGGCTTCGATCATGTTGAATGGGCTGTAACTGTCCGCATCGGCAAATCGATAAAGAGAAAGCCCATTAGGCAATATGGCTAAAATATTGCCACCATAACCACTCATGTAAGGGATTTGCCTTGTACAGGTTCCATCGTCAATCGGTGAAGTCCAGAAGGAGTACAAGTAACGCGATTGCCCATGGGCGTTATCCTCCCACCAACTGTGTAAACCCATATTCGAGGTTTGGAACAGGGATTCCTGCAATTTGGCGGCGTGCAAAAGTTGCTCCCCATTGTGGATTCCATTGTTCTGAAGCAATAGGGTGAGCTTCGCGATATCGTCCTGGTTTAAGTATAGGCCGTGAAAGAATTCCGGAATGGATTCCGTTGCATCTACCTCGGAGGTCGTGAGAATGGGTACATGTTGAATCCCAATGGGATGATAAACTTCCTCCAACATCATCTGCCATATACTGGCACCCTCGCCCTCCTGGCTTTGGTAAAAAGAATCCATAGCCGCACCCAAAACAAAGGTCATGACCGAGTTGTAGCGAAATACTTCATTTGGTCCCCAATCATAATTGCCATACGAGAAAGCAATGTCCAATTTCTCTTGCACTGTAGGCTTTACGAGCCAGTCCTCCATCTTCGGGGTGTTTTCATCCGCAAAAATGTCCCCAGAACCATTTTCAGTACCATTGTCGCCTATACCCGCGGCCATATTGAGCACATCGGCAAAGGTCACCTCGTCCCAGCCATTATGGTTGGCTGTGATGTTCAAAAACTGGTTTATTTTCAATTGATAAACGGTTTCGCCATACTTTTGGGCCAGGCGCATCATGGTAAGGGATGCCCCGAGGGATTTGGTGATGGAGTAAACGCCGTGGCGCATCCAGCGTGGGTAGGGATAGTTGCCATAGCGAGTATAACAGGGCTGAGTGTACAACTGACCATCCAGAATAAGACCAGCGGCACTGATATCTGTGGTATCTAGATAACTGTTGTAAAGGTTGGTGTCCAACTCACTCAATTCACTCCAAGGCAGCGACGGTACGCTGCCTTCTACTTCCCTATTGAAGTCCTGGACCAACGTGTCCTGCTCGGGAAAGGATTGAGGGAAATAGGAAATGTCCAGTTGGGAATGAATATCGTGCCTGAACCAACGATTAGTTTCCTGGACAACCTGGATTCTTAACTGGCTAATTTCCGTGTCGTTATAGAGGAATGTGGCGAGTCCGTTGTGGACATTGTTGCGACGCGCCGAAATGAATTCAAAAGGGAAACTGGCACGCGACCAGCCATCATCGCCCAGCTCAGACCAAACCCGACCGGGCTCAAGAATGAGCCCCCAAAAACTATTGTCATCTGCGCGTAATTGACGCCCACGATGCCGAGGGATTAAGCGTCCACGATCACTCACAAATTCCATGACAACATTGGGAAAATTTTTAAAGCTTTCATCGCCAGAGATGGCATACTCAGCGAAGGTACCTTGCAATCGACGTGAATTCAGTTGGATCGAGCCAGAAAAGGTATGAAGCTCATCTTGAAACTCACCCACAGGTAGAAAATAATCGTTGTGAATGGGTGAACGATGTCCGTCCGTACCGTTCAATAGGATCTCTGCCGTCAACCAATCCCGGCTGGAACCGGGAGGATCCGTCGCGCTGTCAACAGATGGGCCTTCGGTTTGATTTTGGGAATCGGACGAGCCACAAGCTACAAGGATCCCTAGCAGGAATAATAAAGAAACCGTTTTCATAAAATGGTGTCCTCCCATCGCATGGTGAAGTTACAGTTTCCCACAATTTGACGAATTCAATTCGTAGATTAGATTGGCAAATCCAACAATTGGGGCCCACAGTCTATTATGGTTCACAACTCGTTCAATTATAGCCCATAGAGGAAAAACCCTGACAGATCATTGCCTGTTTTGTGCAGAGCTATTTTATATCCGCAGATTACGCAGATCTTCACAGATAATTATTGTATCCAGGCACTTTGAACCCTGGTGGGGCCTTCTTGAAGTATTTAAGTATAAATTGCTATTACAGCCTACAAGTCGGTGCCATGGTTCTTATTTCCTAAAACCAAATCTGCGTGTATCTGTGTCATCTGCGGATTAGACTTTCACAGCTTTGGCAACTTGGCTTGGATATGTGCTGATAAGCACACAACTCACTGTTAGTATTTTTCACAGTTGGGGTTTCGGACAGCTCTTTTTTATCCGCAGATTACACAGATTACACAGATTTTCGCAGATTTTACGGTAGACAGTAACCTTCAACCCTGAACCGGTCCTCTTGAAGTATTTAGGTTTATATTCCTACTACCTACAATAAGTCGATGGCCTGGTTCATATTTCCCAAAACCCAATCTGCGTGTATCTGTGTCATCTGCGGATCAAACATTCTCTGCTTCCCCACATTGGCTTTGGAATGTGTCCCGTGTACACAACTCCTTGTTTGAATTAATCACGGACCGTGTTGTGCACAGCTATTTCTTATCCGCAGATTACTCAGATCTTCACAGATTTTTTGGTACGCAGGCACTTTGAATCCAGAACAGGCCTGATTAAAGTAGTTAAGTTTTAATCATTATGATTCCCAACAAGTTAGGGGCTTGGTTCTTATTTCCTAAAACCCCAATCTGCGTGTTTCCGCGTCATCTGCGGATCAAACCTTCTCTGCTTCACCACAATGGCTTTGAGAGGTGTCTCGTGTGCACAACTCCTTGTTTAACCTAATCATGGCCCGTGTGGTGCACAGCTATTTTTTATCCGCAGATTACGCAGATCTTCACAGATTTATTGGTAGACAGTATCCTTCAACCCAGAACGGGCCTTCTTGAAATTTTTAGGTTTAAATTTCTATTACTACCAACAAGTCGACGGTCTGGTTCTTATTTCCAAAAAACCAATCTGCGTGTTTCGGCGTCATCTGCGGATCAAACCTTCTCTGCTTGCCAGCCATGACTTTGAACTATGCCCCAAAGCACACAGATCTTGTCTTCATTTATTGCATTGAGGTCCCCGCTTTTATGCGTTTCGAATTATCGCCTCGGTTTGCTTCAATCTTGAGGCGCTGAGGATCGAGCGTCACTTGGTTGATAGATTGCTGGGCCTCTACTTGGTAGGTTCCCTTTCCCCGATCGAGTTCAAGTGACTTTATTTCTATGAGCTGATCGTCCTGATACAGGCCAACTTCGATCTCTTGCATAGGCGAATGCACCTCTGTGCCATCTTCCTTCAGGAGCGTTGCCTCGCAGTTCAGTTCCAAAACCAGTTGATTTGGATCCTTGTCCGAGCGCACGAGCCGTTCCAGGCTGATGTGATGCGTCACAACCTCGGTTAGGAGTTCTTTTACGGCTTCACGATGTCGATCAGGCGCTGCCGCCACCAGTCGAGGCACCAATTCTTTGGCTCTGGCAAGTTTAGGTGAACCGAATTCCTCAAGAAACCCAGACAAGACCCGGTTCACCTCTATTTCCCCTACAAGTTCACGCACAGCATGGGCGACCTGTGCACCTTTGAAGTAATAAACATAGGGTTGGAATTGGACCCTCGCCAAAGGCATTTCAACTTCGGGCTCATGGCCTCGAAAATAGAAATAGTAATCTTCTGTCAAGTCCAGGTACTCCCAGCGATCCTTCTTGGCATGGTGTTGATCGTAGACCACCGTTTCCGTGTACACGGCCAGAAATTCGGTCAGGAAATGGGCACCTTCGGAAAAAGCGGGCACCAGCTGATAGCCCCACCAGTAATGACCCATCTCGTGAGCAAGCGTGCGATAGGCCATATCCATGCGATGCTCCGGTTGATCAATCAGGTAAAGCCGGTTCTCCACGCCGAACGTGGCATTGTGGTAGGCGGTGGCTCCAAAGCGATCCGAAAAGGAAGGAATTTCCACCAATCGAAGCGAATCGTTTTCATAGGGCGAAAAATGGCGCTGTCCATATTCCACAGTATCTCGAACCCCGTGCATCATGGATTTCAGGTTCACTTCATGTCCGCGCGCCGTATAGGCGGTCAATTCAATATCCTGCACCTTCATTGTTTCAATTTCCCACTGCCCCGATGCAAGGGCCAGTCTCAGAGGTTTGGGACCATCGCTTACAACTTCTGCGAAACTCCGCCCCTTTTCCGACCACTCTCGAACCAAACGGCCCGGGATGACGATGGTTTGCTCGGGAGACGTTGAAGCGATCACCCTGTAATTGACGAGTTGCCCCATTTCGTGGGCGTGGGCATCCTCTTTGGGCATGCTATCACGAGGAGGCAATCCGCGCTTCTCGCGTTCCCTGGTTTTGGTTAACACGTACTTGGAATTCAAACCGAAGAATGGAAGCATCTTATCGAATTCGAGGTAGGAATAATTGGGCAAAACGTAATTTTCTGCATCCAATCGCTTAAAGGCATCTCGCTGAATGCTCAACTCAAAGCCAAGCTGTCGTAACTCTCCTGGTTGCATAGGCTTATCGAATGAAAACCAGGTCATCCCAAACTCGGCGTCGTGGTCCTGTCGAGCCTCTAGTAGCATGTAGCGCACATCCTGAACCTGACTGCTGATCCCCACCAAAATTCTGTCCAGAACTTCATCCGTACGGTTTTCAAAGGTGAGATTCCCCTTCATTTTATAGGAGCGGTCTTCAGGAAGGAGTTCAACTATAAGATCAACCTCTGTGGTGACCGGTCCCTCAAGATGTTCAAATTCAAGGTACTTCGTCTCGTATTCCGCCATGAGATCATAGCGATGCGCCTTGGATTGATAATCGTTGTCTACATGCAGCTTAAAGAACAGGTAGGCGCCACTGGAAAGCAGTAATGCGGTACCCACACCTCCAAATACCTTGCCCTCCAACTCGATCCGGTGTTGGCGCCTCTCGGGTCCCCTCGGCCAGAAGCGCAACGCCACGAGGAGTAGCAGACCCGATAACCCGCTCCAAAAGACCAGAAAAGGCCACAGCGCGTCGTCGTAATAGGCCATGCCGACCATGGGTGAATAGACAAACTCCGGCGTATAGCCAAATCGCAGCATGGGGTGTTCCAATAGGAGGGTTCTGGGGAGCACCATGGCCGAAAAGGGGACAAAATACAGAAAACTGAGTCCCATTCCCGCATATTTATTCGAAATCAGACTCCCGATCATCAGGCATCCAGCCCCCACGGCCAATAAAGGAATGCCAACCCGATAAAAGAGTGATCCATAAAGGAATAAATTGAAGGAAGCGCCTGGCTTAGTGGCCTGAACAATCACGGCTATGATGATCGAGAACAGAATAAGGACCGCAATAAAACCTGCGAGGGCCGCAAATTTACTTAACAGAAGCGTGTAGTTGCGCCCGGGTGTGGCGTGCTGAATCCCGTCGAAACCATGCGAACGTTCGATATGCAGAATCTCAAAGGCGTAAAAAATAACGACCAGCGTGCCGAGTGGCCCGAATACTTCCAGGATCCCTGGGAGGATGAAGCCTGTCCAAGGTAAATGGGGCAACCCAACCATGGTGCTTCGCAGGGTTTCAACCACGGCGATGGTGATGAGAAGCCCCCACAACAGCAACAACCCATAGAACGGAACCCCTTTGATTACCGTTTTAAAAATCATTCGCGTTTCAGAAAAGGCGATGCGGAGATTGGATAAGAACCCTAAATAGGCAGGCTTCACAGCCCGATAGGGACGCAGAGGACCGATATCCAATGGCGCCATCCGTTTTTTCTTCTTACCCGAATCGACAACCTCACGAAACTGAAAGAACCGATAGGTCAGGGCAAAGAGGGTTAGCGATAGCCCAACCCAAAGAAGGCGATTGTAGAGAAAAAACTCGATCAACTCGGGATAATCGGCGTTTTTGCGAGCCACCGACCAATAGCGAGTCTGAGTGATAAGTGCAGTTAATGCATAAGGATCCAAAAGCGCGGCCAAGCCTGGCGTTTCGGATTTGGTGGAGGCATTGGCGGCCAACAGGGGTGATTTACCGATCATGGCTCCCGCCCAATAGACCACGTAAAGCAGAATACCGCTTAAATAGGTCGCCATATTACTGCGCGTCAACACGCCCGTTGCAAAAATCACTGCACTTCCGACCAGGATATTGGGAACGCCAATAACCAAAAAACTCCAAAGATACGGGCCCACCGAATAGCTCCCAACCTGGTTCGCCTCCACCCAGGGAACAAAATGGGCCATGTAGAGCCCGACCATGGTCAGGGCGAAACACATCAGTGCAGCCAGGACCAATCCGACAAAACGGCTGAGAACATACTGTGCATGGGTGAGGTTCGTGGAAAAGAGGATGCCCTCCATTTTCGATTCACGGTCCCGCAAAATGGCAATGCCGGAAAACATGGCGATCGCAATCACCGTCCCGAGTGAAAAAATACCAGTAATTCGAGATACCGTGAAAGGGCTGTCCTTAAACACGCCGGCTTCAAAGGAACCCGCCGTTCCAAACAGGCCAAGTAAGAAAAAGGCCAGACAACCAAAACGAAACAGGTTTTGGCGGCTTTGCAGCCGGAGTTCGAAGAGGATGAGCTTTACGAGCATACGTCAGCTCCCACACCCTGTTGAAGCACCTTGAAGTACACATCTTCAAGGCTCGGTTCCATGGACTCAAATCCATCGGCCGGTTTCTCGCTGGCGAACACATGAACCAGGCGCTGTCCGCCAACCAGCCGGGTTGAGAGAATAGGGATATGAGACCGCAGTGCTTGGAGCTCGGCAGAAGTGGTGCGCTTTATCCAAATTGCCCCCCGCAGCTCGTCGATTAAGGTCTCGGGTTCCCCATTCAGTACCACTCGTCCATCCGCCAATACGGCCATGTTGGAGCAGAGATCGCGAACATCTTCGACAATGTGGGTTGAGAGAATCACAATCATGTTCTGACCCAATTCTGCCAGGAGGTTGTGGAAGCGGTTCCGCTCTTCTGGGTCCAGGCCTGCGGTCGGTTCGTCGACAATTAATAGCTTGGGGTCGCCGAGCAACGCCTGGGCAATCCCAAAGCGTTGACGCATACCGCCCGAAAACGAGCTCACAGCTTTTTTGCGAACTTCATAGAGGTTGGTCTGTTGAAGCAGTGCCTCCACTTGTTCACGGCGCTGGGATTTATTCAGCACGCCTTTGAGGACAGCCAAATGGTCCAGAAGATCTTCCGCCGAAATACGCGGATAAACACCGAATTCCTGGGGCAGGTAACCGAGTTGTTCACGTATGATCTGGGGATGTTCCAGGATGTCCACTCCCTCAAATCGGATTTGACCGCGATCCGGATCCTGAAGTGTGGCAATGGTCCGCATTAGCGTCGATTTACCGGCTCCGTTGGGCCCTAAAAGCCCGAACATGCCTGGCTCGATAGACAGGTTCACTCGGCAAAGGGCCTGGACGCCATTGCGGTACGTTTTTGAAAGATCGGTGATGCTCAACATGGTCTTCTCCTGGATCGGGTTTGAAGGCGATGTGCCTGATTTAATCTAACGGATCCGTGGAGAAGAAGCTCACCCTAATGGAGCAACGACGCCCAAAACAGGATGAACCGCATCAAACCGAGCGTGAACGACATCGCCTTCGATTGGCTATAATAGAAGGCCAGGAGAGCTGTATGCTTCAAATCATCAAAATCGTAGCCAGTATCGCAGGCGTATTGGGGATCATCCTCTTGAGCTACGACTATGTCAACCGGGACTTATTCGTGGTGATCCTTTGCTTCACCATCATTCTTCCTTTGATGTTCTTGATGATCGATCGCATGAAACAGAAAAACAAACTTCTGGCCATGAAAGAAGAAGCACTTCGGGCCGAACTGGCCTTACTTAAGAACCAGATCAATCCCCACTTCTTCTTCAACACGCTCAATAATCTGTATGGGCTCGCCATCGTTCAGTCTGAAAAAACACCCGAACTCATTCTACGGCTATCCGACTTGATGCGCTTCACCATCTACGAAGGCAAGAAAGACCATGTCCTGCTGAGAGACGAAATCGCCTACCTGCAGAGTTATCTCGATGTTCAACGCATTCGCTCAAAGCTCGACAAGGTAGATGTAAAATTTGAAATTGATGTCAACGATGACCTGATCGGCGTTCCTCCCCTTCTCTTCATCATGCTTGTGGAGAACGCCATCAAACATGGCGTCGACAGCTTAACGGCAAATGCCTTCATCCACATCGCCTTGACGTGCGACAGCAAAACACTTTGCTTCCAGGTACGTAACAACTTCGAAGCGACTCCGGGTCGCAGACCTGGAATAGGGTTGGCCAATCTCAAACGGCGCTTGGAATTGCTCTACCCCCAACGACACCAGTTTCGAACCGAGATCGAAAACGAAACCTATGAGGCCGAGGTAGTATTAACTCTATGAAATATCTAATCCT
>Ga0070729_10007979_pt1 | contig 10001 bp, 5 predicted proteins | sample tdDd472_FD_66725 | JGI IMG/M metagenome (GOLD analysis project Ga0070729, IMG submission 66725) | Marine sediment microbial communities from the Atlantic coast under amendment with organic carbon and nitrate - tdDd47.2 | ecosystem: Environmental > Aquatic > Marine > Coastal > Sediment | place...
TCATCCATGGAAATACGGCCTCCTGGGCCTGTTCCCTTGACGTCACTCAGATCAATGCCTATTTCTCTGGCGAATTTTCGGACCGAAGGAGGTGCCGCTACCGGTACGCGACCAAGTGGTGGTTGTGTTTCATCTTGTGGTTTGGCGGCTTGAGGAGCAGCCTCAGATTCAGCCGTCGCACCAGCAGCCTTTTCATCTGTACTCTCCTTTTTGTCTGGTGCAGGCTCCGGCTCCGATGCCGTCGGTTCTGCCGCACCCAATTCCATCTCTAAAATGGGTTGGCCTACCTTGACTTCTTCGCCTGGCTCCACGAGAACCTTGACGACCTTTCCCGAAACCGATGAAGGCACCTCAAGTGAGGCCTTCTCCGTTTCCAGTTCCATGAGGGGTTGATCCACTTCGATATGGTCCCCTTCCTTAACAAAAATATCTAAAATATCACCCGAAGCGATATTCTCTCCTAACTCTGGTAAAAAAATCTGTTTCGTCATGTGTACCTCATGCATGCATCGGGTTGGGTTTCTCTGGGTTGATCTTAAAATCTTTCATAGCTTGAACGAGAACCGCCATGTCAATTTTTTTCTGGGCAACAAGTTTTCTAAGGGCCGCGATGACGATGTAACGCTCGTCGATCTCGAAGAAATCGCGCAGAGCTTCCCGCGTCTCACTTCGTCCATACCCGTCTGTGCCAAGAGAGACCAGGTCACCAGGTAACCATTTTGATATGCCATCAGGCAGAATTTTCATGTAATCGGAAACCGCGACCAATGGCGCTTTCGAACCTTTGAAAACCTGTGTGACAAACGGCTGTTTGGGCTTCTTGTCTGGATTGAGAAGATTCCACTGCTCGCAGTCCAATGCTTCCCTGCGGAGATTGGTGTAACTCGTTACCGAGTAGACATCGCTCGAAACGCCATAAGACGCTTCAAGAATCTGCTGCGCCTTTAAGCTGTAGCGAATCAACGGCCCGCTGCCGAGCAGATGTACCTGAGCTTTACCTTTGCCTTCATTGGCTTTGTAGCGATAGATTCCCTTGAGAATCCCCTCCTCGCAGCCCAAAGGCATTTCGGGTTGAGCGTAATTTTCATTGGTGACTGTAATGTAGTAGAAAATGTTTTCATCCTGGGTGTACATGCGACGAACACCGTCTCGAATGATTACTGCTAACTCATAAGCGTAGGCCGGATCATAGGTCAATAGATTCGGAACGGTTGAGGCGAGCACGTGAGAATGCCCATCCTGATGCTGGAGCCCCTCACCATTCAATGCGGTACGCCCTGCGGTTCCTCCAATCAGGAACCCTTTACACATCATGTCACCTGCTGCCCAAATCAGGTCGCCCACGCGCTGGGGACCGAACATGGAGTAGAAAATGAAGAAAGGAATTGTGGGTGTGCTGTGTAAGGCATAACTCGTTCCCGAGGCAATGAACGAACTCATCGCACCGGCCTCCGTGATACCTTCCTCGAAGATAATTCCGTCTTTGGCTTCTTTGTAATACATAAGCTGTTTTGCATCTACGGGCTCGTAGAGCTGCCCAACGTGGGAATATATGCCGTATTGTCGGAACATACCCTCCATGCCAAATGTTCGGGCTTCATCTGGAACAATGGGAACAATCGCTTTGCGCAGTTGTTTGTCTTTCAAAAGCAGGTTCAGGAGACGAACAAATGCCATGGTTGTTGACACTTCGTGTTCCCCTGTACCCTTCGCGAATTCGTCGAGAACCGCATCGTCCGGGGGATCAATCTGGATCTGAACACTGTTGCGTGAGGGGACAAAGCCACCGAGAGCCTGGCGCCGTTCACGCAGATACTGCATTTCAATACTGTTGGCGTCTGGCTTGTAGAAGCCACTCTCGGCAACCTGCTTGTCGGTCAGTGGAATATCGAAACGGTCCCGGAAGTGGAGCAGCTCATCCTCGTTCATTTTCTTCTGCTGGTGGGTAATATTTTTTCCTTCGCCAGCCTCTCCAAGGCCATAGCCTTTGATGGTTCGAGTAAGGATAACCGTGGGCTGTTCGCGTTCTTCCTGGGCCGCACGGAATGCCGCGTAGACCTTATCGGGATCATGCCCGCCCAACCGCATCTTCCAGAGTTGATCATCGCGAACATGCTTAACCATTTCCGATAATTCGGGGTAGGCACCCCAGAAATCGTTACGAATGTAGGCTCCGCCCTCGACGGCGTATTTCTGGTATTGTCCGTCGACGACCTCGCCCATTCTTCGGGCCAATAAGCCAGTCTGGTCCTTTGCCAGGTACGGATCCCAATCGCCACCCCAGAGACATTTCACTACTTTCCACCCAGAGCCACGGAAGTTCGCTTCCAACTCCTGAACAATGTTCCCGTTGCCACGAACTGGGCCATCAAGACGCTGCAGGTTACAGTTGATCACAAAGACAAGATTGCCCAACTTCTCGCGGGATGCCAGCGAGATAGCGCCCAGTGCTTCAGGCTCATCCGTTTCCCCGTCACCGAGGAAAGCCCAGACTTTGGCTCCTTTGTAAGGTTTTAATCCCCTGTCACTGAGATAACGCATAAAGCGAGCTTGATAAATGGCCTGGATGGGACCAAGGCCCATCGAAACGGTGGGTACCTGCCAGAAATCCGGCATGAGCCATGGATGAGGATAGCTCGAAAGTCCACCGCCAGGCTGCAGCTCGCGTCGGAAATTCATTAGTTGCTGTTCACTGAGGCGCCCCTCAAGAAAGGCCCGCGCATAGATACCGGGTGAGAGATGGCCCTGAAAGAAGACCAAGTCACCACCGCAGTCGTGTTGGGGGCCACGGAAAAAGTGGTTGAAAGCCACTTCATAGAGCGTAGCGGCAGACGCATAACTGGAGATGTGTCCACCGATCCCGGCATGATTGCGGTTCGCCCGCACAACCATAGCCGCCGCATTCCAGCGGATGATACTTTTGATCCGTCTCTCGATGGTTCGATCGCCCGGGTAGGGCGGCTGCTGATCAAGAGGGATGGAGTTGACATAGGGCGTTTGGGACGTGACCGGCAGCTTGACACCAGCCTTCTGGGCATGGATCTGGAGCGTATACAGAATCTGTCGGGCCCGTTCAGGTCCGTTCAAATAGATCACATCGTCGAGGGAATCGAGCCAGTCTTTCATCTCTGCGGCATCGACACCGTGGGGCTGCGTTCCGCCTGGGAACAGCCCTTCTTCAGGAGGACCACTTTGCATGGGTTCTATCATTCAATCACCTTTTTCTTTCTTCGAGATTCCTCATGAGTGGGAATCAGGTCCTATTTTCAATTGGGCCTGACCACGGTCTCCTTGAATATCTGTCAAGCCCGGATACCCCACAAATTATAGGGATCACAGCCCTTAACCTCAACCCAATTAATTTGTAATTTATTGATTAAACAATGCGTTACTCCATTTTGGAGGGGTGCGGCAAGTCTATTCTTTCTGATAATTTCAGAACCGGGATAACCCTTCGAAAGCCTCAAATCTATCGGTTTCTGGCCTAACAAACACATCAATTCTTTACATAATCCATACAAATCACCGCCAAATAAGCCTCGCTTGAGGTAGGATGTAACCATTCGAGTTGAATTGAAAGTCCCGCTTCGGGACAATCGGGGGGTTCCTATGAAACGAATTTTCATTTTCGCCTTCATCGGAAACCTGGTTTTCAGCGTGGGAAGTTTCCTGGTTTTGCCTGAGCAAGTCGCGATTCATTTCGGTACCGGTGGACATGCCGATGGCTGGTCTTCACGCGAATTCCACCTCCTACTCAATCTGGGAATGGATAGCTTTCTATTCATGCTCTTCTTTTTTATACCAAAAGGCATTCGCCGATTCCCTAAAAGCCTGATGAATCTGCCCGACAAGAGCTATTGGCTTCAGCCTGAGAACCTGCAGCGCCTGTATCAGTTGATGGATGATTGGCTTCACGAACTCGGAGTCGCCATGATGATCTTCCTACTGGTGATCGGTGGATTGACTCTAAAAGCCAACCTTGCGCAACCTGTGCGCTTGAACGAACCGACATTCTTTGTCGTCCTGGCTATCTTTATGGCTTATGTGCTGTACTGGAGTTGGAGCCTTTATGTAAAACTCAAGCCGAGTAAACGCTCCTTATAGGAAACGCCAATAGATAAATACCAAGCTGAATCCTACCAGAAAGATCATTCCGGCTAAACTTAGCAATTTGAGCCATTTTGGGGGTTGATGCTCCTGAGGGAACCATGGGCCTGTGACGCAACGGTAATTCAGAGTGGCAAGAATGGGCGCCGTCAGGAATGAAAGGGTTGTGGCCAAATCGACCATCGCTGTCATTCGAGATGTGAACATATTGATGAGGACAAGTGTGCCACTGGCCACAAATATCAGGCTAATCCAATAGGTTCGCCCTTTGGGAAGATCCCTTTTCGCCATTAATTGGGTTGTCTGAGTTAGAACTCGTGGAAACGCATCGAGGCAGGTAATCGTTGTCGAAAACATCGTACAGAACGCAGCCGTAGCGATGAACCACCGGCTCCATTCACCCAGGCTCGCTGTGTAGATCTCGATAACCTGGGCGGCGAATTGCGTACCCTTCTGCGAGAGTTCCTGCCCTGATCCAAAGAATACCAGAGCCCCAAGTGAGAGAAAAGCCATAGCAATAAGCACCGTACCAATATAGCCGATGTTTAAATCCCAAACGGCCTGTTTCACCGTGGGTCGATGTCCGGTCTGTTTCTGACGCTCAAGGGTCCATAGCGAACTCCACACTGAAATATCGATGGCAGAGGGCATCCAGCCCATCAAAGCCACCATAAAGGCCAACCCGCCACTGCTCCAGAGCGTAGGTGCCTGAAATCCCTCAACGGGAGGAGTATCTCCGGCTAAAGCAAATCCAAGGGCTGCAAATGTTGAGATTGCAAGTGCGATAATAACTACCTTGATCATGCGATCCAGAACGGCGTATTTGCCGATAGCCAGCAAGGCACCACACAGAACGAGCAGAATGGATGCCCAATGCAAGAGGGAAAGCGTTCCACCAAAAAGCTGAGTGGCCAGAGCCGCAGTGACCATGGTAACCGCCCCTTGAATCGTGAACATTGTCAACACGGTCAAGGCGAAAAAGAGGTAAATGGCCCACTGCCCCAGACGCCTGTACCCATGCAAAAGTGACTCCCCCATGGCGGCGGTATAGCGCGGAGCAAACTCGAAAAAGGGGTACTTGAAGAGATTGGCGAATAAAACGATAAGAACAAGTGAGAATCCGTAAATGGAACCGGCTCTGGTCGACTGTACCAAATGCGAAACACCGATCGCCGCTCCAGCCCAAAGCAAACCGGGCCCAAGCGTTTTTAAGAATCCAGAATACTTCCCCACTGATCTCCCCCGTCCTGCCAGGAATACCTCAGCAGTCCTGGTTTTATTTAAAATGCTGTAACCACATCAAGATATCACATTTGCATAAAAACTGAATCATAAATGGGGTCCAACTTAATGGGTGCAACCAACCGCATAAACCCATGCGGCTTTGCCAAACATTTGGGCCGCGAGCCAAGCGCTTGGCGTTGCCCCAATCTTATCAATAAGGAGCATCTGAAATGAAACATCTACTCATTTTATGCCTGTTTGTCCCTTCGATCGTTCTTGCCGACCATCCGTGTTCACTGAAAGCTAAGCAAAGTGTTCCGGGCCAGTATGTCCACCAGCTATTCAAAGAACTCAACCTGTCCGCGGAGCAGTCCATGGCCATACTCGACATTCAGGACACCTTCTTCACCGAATTTGAAGAGGCTTTTCTCCAGATCCATCGTGAACGTCTTAGCATGGCCGCAATGCGAGTTGAGTTTGCAGAAGACGGTGTTTTATCGGAAGAGGAAAACCGCATTCTACAAGAAAAAAAGAACACCATTCGCAATTCGCAACAAGACCAGAAAAACCGGCTTCAATTAGCGGCGAGCCAAGTTCGGACCCTGCTAAGTGACGAACAACAAACGATCCTATATCGATATCACCCAAACCTTACCTTCCCTGCACAATCGCTGGATAGCGCACGGAACCTTGTTGGTGGCTTGATGGATGCACTTGCTGCTTATTCCGTCCTTGGTTACTTGCCTGAACCCAATAGGGAATCGGTGGTTTTGAGCATCGAAACGTTTTTGGACACGATTTACACCCCGGATTGGATGGAAGGGGCCTTGACAGATTGGTTCGATTTTTTTGATACCCATCGACCTTTTCAGCGATCCCCACTCCGCCCAAGTCGAGCAGCTGCTATCAGACTATCCTTTGCAACCAGCCAACTGCAAACATTCATTCAGGATGACCAGCTCCAATCAGTTTGGAACCAGCTCCAAAATCGTCCGCTTTACACCTGGCTTGTGCAAGACCGCTTGATCGATTTGGCGCTGGTGTGCCCGCTGGCCAAATGCTACCTGGAGTCTAAACAGATGCAAACCCAAACAAGTCCATAAACCGCATGGATTGCCGGTCAATGGCCGGCTCCATCCGCCATGCCGTTCTGGATGTCTCCCATCGACCGTGCGCCTTCATAGGCTCAAACCCCACAAAAAAAACACGAACCAATCATACTTGACCGCCCCGTCTGGTTCATGTAAATTGTAGGGTTCGACCCTAAAGGAAGCCACATGAACACTTGTACGGTCCATATGAATGGAAAAGTCCTCGAAGTTGAGCCAGGAACGACGATTCAGGAAATCCTCGGACGCAAATTAATCCGCAAAGGTAATATCATCGCCGCCAAGGTCAACAACACGTTAGTCGACCTTCACACCAGCCTGAATGGCCCCGCCGATGTTCAGTTGGTAACCTCCAAGAGCAACGATGGCCAGAAGGTGCTCCATCGAAGTGCTACCCATGTCCTACAGGCGGCTGCCATGGAGCTGAACCCGCCCCTACGCCTGAAAATTGGTCAAACCATCTTGGGAGGCTTCTTCTACGAGCTTGAAAAACAGAAAGATGACACGCGGGATCTACATCAAATCGCAAAATTACTGAACCGCAAAATATCGGATATTGTCAATGCAGACAAACCGTTTCATCACAGACAAATAGACGTGGAAACGGGTGCCTCTATTCTAACTGATCCATTCGGGTCCAAGGCCGAACTACTCAACTCCTGGTCTACACCAACCGTTTTGATAACAGAACTGGGGTCTTTTATTGACATCAATCATGGGCCTTATGCCCCCAGCACGAGTTTCGTTTGGGGCGCCAAAGTCTTTCCCTACGAACCGGGCCTGATTCTCATGCTCCCCGATGCCATAGAACCGACCTCGCCAAAGGATGGACGGCGCATTTGGTCGTGTTATCGGGAGACTCGTTCTTGGAACCGCAAAGTAGGCGTTGAAACGGTCGCCCAACTGAACCGTGCCATCCTGACGGATCGCATCAAAAATGTCATTCGCGTCAGTGAGGCACACCATGAGAAGAAAATCGTTGAAATCGCCAACGCCATCTCCAATCGCCGCAAAAGCGTACGCATAATTTGTGTTGCCGGCCCATCTTCAGCGGGAAAAACCACCTTTGTTCAGCGACTCTCAGTTCAACTTGAAGTCAACGGCATACAGCCTGTCATCGTCGGCCTGGATGATTATTATCGCGACCGAACCGAGTGCCCTCGGGACGATAACGGAGAATTGGATTTTGAGGCTCTCGAAGCACTTGAGGTCGAACTCATCCAACAACACTTTAAAGACATTCTGAAGGGCAAAACCGTGATGGTCCCGAAATTCAATTTCATATTGGGACAACGCACGCCGCCCCATACCTGGCGTCCAGTCAAATTAGAAGACAACCAGGTTCTCATCATCGAGGGTATTCACGGCATCAACCCAAGGTTGACAGAAACCCTGCCACGCGAAAGCATCTTCAAAATATTTATCAACGCCCTGACCCAACTCGTCATCGACGAGCACAATCGCATTTACACCTCGGACACGCGGCTTCTCCGGCGAATCGTTCGCGACCGCCGCTATCGTGGGACCGATGCAGGAGACACAATTGCACGCTGGCCAAGTGTTCAGAGCGGGGAAGCCAAGCACATTTTCCCATACCAGGAAGACCCGGAAGTCATGTTCAATTCATCTTTAATCTATGAAGTGGCCGTATTAAAGACCTTTGCCTGGCGCTATCTTCTGGAAGTCCCCCACGGGCATCCTTCTCGATCTGAAGCCTATCGACTTCTTCGCTTTCTCCAAATATTCGTGCCCGTATTCCCAGACGATGTTCCCGCCAATAGCGTCATCAGGGAATTCATTGGAGGCAGTGGCTTCTCCTATTGAAACCCATCAACGCATTGACAGAACCCGGTGGTGGCCCTACTTTTTAATAACAGAGTCCACCATAATCTAGTAAAGGAAATCTGTGATGCAAAAAACACTGATTGGTTTCTGTGCGATCGCTCTGTCTCTTTTTGCCCAGGATGGCGAACCGGTTCGCCTGGTATATCCTTGGCTTTCCCACAATGCTCAATTCGAAAGTATCTTGTTCATTAACAACCATGAAGTGACCGACCAAAACGTCAGCCTAGTTGCCTATCGCGGCCAACAAGCCACAGATTCCAACCTGAGCACTACGGCTGAAATTACGATTCCGGGGCGTTCCTTCGTTCGTATGGACATGAGCCAACTCTTTCCCGCCCTGGGGGAAGGCAGTGGCTTCTCCGTGATTGCCGAACTGCCAACCCCTTCGTTCACTGGAGGTTGGCTCACGTACAACCTGCAAACAGGAACCGGAAAATCTCCGAGCATGGGAAATGCCATTCTGCTGCCTTACGATGAGGCCCTACCCGCCCAACCCGATTTGGGACATGAGATCTTGTTTCCCTTCCTGCCCATTTCGGACGGATTGACCTCAGCCCCCGTCCTGGTTCAGGTTGGCGCCGAACCGATCGAAGCCACCATTACCATAATCGATGCGAGTGGTAGCGTGGCAGGAGAGACTTCGTTACCCGCCCTTGAACCCTTTAAACCATTTGCCATCCTCGCAAATCAACTGGTGCCCGAAGGAACCCAGGGACCTCTTTACGCCATTGCATCCTCAGAGTCCAACCTGGTTGGAGCAGCATTCGTGTTCAATGAAGCGGCCGAACCGTCCATTGGAAATGCGCTCAATCGGGAATTATTCGTGCCAGGTGACCAAGTCCTGCTACCTTGGGTATCGGACAACACGCAATTTGAATCTATTTTATTTGCCATCAACCTCACGGATGATGAGCTCAACCTTACTTTGGATGCCAAACGAGGCGATGGAGCCAGCGCTACAAAGAGCATCTCGCTCAGTTCAGGAGCCATGCTCCATCAAACGGCTACTCAACTCTTCCCAACGCTTGAGGGCGGCTCGGGCTATTCGGTTACGATCACAGGCGACCGCGAAGCGTTCCACGCTGGATGGGTCACCAATAATCTGGAGACTTCAACAGGAAAAAGCCCTTCCCAGGGATCCGGCATTCGCATTCCTAAAGGTAACGCAGAAACCCACGAATTGGGAAAAAACCTGGTATTTCGATTACTTCCCCTGGAAAATGGGTTCACTTCGGCACCCGTGATTCTTCACACGGACGCGGCGCCCCAAGATATAAGACTCTATTTCTTTGATAAAGCGGGCACTCGAATTGCCGAGAAGCTATTGACTCAGGTTCCTCCTCATCAACCCTTCGCCCAAGTGGCCAACCAGCTCGTACCTAATCAGCAGGATGTCATGATGGTGGCGATGGCCAATGTTCCGATGGCGGGTGCGTTCTTCATTTTTAACAGTGGCTCCGAACCTTCCATCGGGAATGCGAGCCGTGTCATGCCCGGTGTTCCGCCGAACTTTGATCTCATTGCCGAGGCACAGATCGGAACCGCAGGCGGGACATTGGTGAGCGATGACTTTGAACTGGTGGTTCCCTCTGGGTCCTTCAACGCGACTGCCGCTCTGCAAATCTATGCTGGTCAATTATTCGATATTCAAGACCAGCCACTCGTCGGCTCGATGCTCAAGGGTATGCCCGAGACCTATCAAACCGCCCTCACCTG
>Ga0070729_10007980_pt1 | contig 10000 bp, 5 predicted proteins | sample tdDd472_FD_66725 | JGI IMG/M metagenome (GOLD analysis project Ga0070729, IMG submission 66725) | Marine sediment microbial communities from the Atlantic coast under amendment with organic carbon and nitrate - tdDd47.2 | ecosystem: Environmental > Aquatic > Marine > Coastal > Sediment | place...
CCGGCCATGGCCTTGATCCAGCGCCGACCGAAGTCCGATTTCTGCTTGGGCCAGGCGGCCTTCTCGGACCCGAGGAGCTCGGAGTTCGGCGCGCTCATGTGCCAGCGAAGATCATCACGAACACCACCTCGCAGTGCTCGCCGGGTCGTCTCGTAGCGGGGCAGGGCTCGAGCGGTTTCCACCGCGGCCAGCCACTCATTCTGATCGGCATAGGCCAGGCCACGCAGGACGTTGGCTTCAAAGATCCGGTCGGATCGCTCAGGTGATTCCACATGCAACCAGTTCTGCACATGGTCGAGATAGGCCTGGGTCAATTCCGGCTGACCAAGATCCCGAGCCAACCATGAGAGATCCAGGAGAACGTCTCGACGCAGGCGGGCCAGGTCACCCTCATTGGTCTGGTCGGGATCGATATGGTCAAGGGCGACCAGGGTGGCGGAAAGGGCCCGCTGCTGTCGGGTCCGGTCGCCGACGACGCCGAAGAAATAGGCCAGGTCACGCCAGGCGGCCGGGTTCGAGGGGTCCATGCCCACGGCCAGGGTCAGATGACTGATGGCCGTGGTGACGGCCGTCTCGACGCCCTGGGGAATGGGGGCCATGTTCACGCTGCTGCTGTTGGACTGATAGCCCTGGGCTGCGTTCTCTCGATAGTAGCCCACGGCGCCCAGCGCGACACGCCGAGCCTCGGCAACATTATTGGCTGCCAGCCGGCGACGTTCTTCGGCTTCCTCGGCGGTGAGGGTGAGGAACGGAATGAGGCCCATGGAATCACGGTGGGCCTTGTAGGTGATGGCGTCCTGGTATTTCTTGGCGGGCTTCCGTTGACCGAGGTTCTGGGTGGTCACGTAGTCCTGGAGATTGACCATGATATATCGGTCGAGAAGCCAGTCTGCGCGGTCCCAGTCGACGTAGGGGTCGGCGACCATGGGCTGGTCATTGTTGGATTCCGGTTCGGGCGTACTTCCACAACCGCCAAAGGCCAATACGGCAAGGACGTAGAGGCCGATGCTTGTCAGTTTGATGTCAATCCTGTCGAATCGTCGGCTCAACATTGAGCTCCCTCCGAAGCTTCTCTCCCCACATGAATTTACGGCATTTGAGAGGTGCTGTCACTACTGGTCTTGGCGAGATCGACTTTGTGCCTTAACGTCCGCTGATAGACAGCAGACCTTTATGCCCCGGAGGCCGCCATGCGATTAGCCCTTTTTGGACCTGCGCCACCCTTACGGGGGGGCATCGTCACCGCGCAGGCCAACTTATTCCAGACGCTGTCGAGGAGGGGCCATCAGCTGCACTGGACGGGTTTCAAGCGGCAGTATCCCGACTTCATTTTCCCGGGTTCTTCCCAGGAGGGAAGCATGGCCCCCTGGCTTGATTGCCCCAATGAGCGGGTTTTCGTGCCCTGGGACCCCTTTAGCTGGACACGGACGGCTGACAATCTTCTGGCCTTCGAGCCCGACGGCGTGATCGCTCGCTGGTGGATCCCCTTCTTCGCCCCAGGTTTTCGCCAGGTACTGAGCAAGGTGCGGGGACATACCCGGGTCGTCTGGGTGCTGGACAACGTCGTGCCCCACGAGTCCTATCCACTGAGTACGATGCTGACTCGCCAGGCCCTCAAGCAGGGGCACGCCTTTGTGGCGCAGAGCGAACAGGTCCGGGGAGAGTTGCTCGACCTGTTGCCCGACACCCCGCCGGAAGCCATTCGTCTCGCTCCTCATCCTCTCTATGACTACGGCGCCCCGGACCGTTCCCGGCCCTCCATGGCCGAGGCCCGTCGAGCCCTCGACATTCCCGACCAGGCCCGGGTTCTGCTCTTCTTCGGGTTCATCAAGCCCTACAAGGGGCTCAACAACCTCATCGACGCGGCCCCTCGACTGCGGGAACACTACGGTCCGGACGGAGTGCGGATCCTGGTGGTGGGCGACGTCTATGGTGATCGCCAACCCTACCTCGATCGGATCGCCGATTCGGGCGCGGCCGACATCATCCGCTTCCATGCCGAGTACGTGGCCGATGAGGAAGTGGAACCCTGGTTCGTGGCCAGTGATCTGGTGGTCCTGCCCTACGAATCGGCCACTCAGAGCGGAATCGTCCAGATCGCCTGGAATTACGACAAGCCCGTGGTGACCACCCGCGTGGGAGGACTGCCCGAGGTGGTGGATGATGGGAAGACCGGTTTCCTGGTGCCACCGGGGGATCCCGAGGCCCTGGCCAAGGCATGCTGTCGTTTCTTTGACGAGCAGCATGCATCAGCAATGACGGCGGCGGTGGCTCAGGAGAAGAGCAAGTACTCCTGGGATCGGCAGGCCGAAGCCATCGAGGATCTCGTGGCCTCGGCGATCAAGGGACAGCCTTGAGATTGCGATTGATGTCCAGGAGCACACCGCTGTTCGGATCCATTTTCAACCCTCGGTTCACAGCCACGGCCGCGAGTTCGCGCTGATCGTTGTCCATCAGGATGATGGCCGTCAGGATCAACAGCTCGGTATCCTGGTATTGCCCGCTGTTGACAGAATCGTTGGCCACTTCCGCGGCCAGGGATGTGTGGCCCAGTTCCCGATCGGCATTGAGGAGCAGGTGTCGTTCCATGGGTGAAAGCCCGGTCGGCCAGAAGGGCAGGAGCGTGTCCTGGGTTAATTCGGCATGCCCTGCGTAGAGGGCCGCCTGGGCCAACCTGAGCCGATTTTCCTCCGATGGCTCTTTCCGATATCGGTCACGCAGTTCTGATATCAGGGCTTTCTGAGCCTCGGGATCCATGGTCGCCAGATCGTTGAGATCACCGGTGGAGTCGACGGCCATGAGGTCCGTCAGACTTTGCCGTTGTTCTTCGGGCAGGTCCATATCCACCGGCGTGGTGGCCACCTGCAGGTCGTAGATCGTGTCCTCGTTGGCCACCTGAACCATCTGGGTGATCTGGGCATTCTCGGGCCAGATCTCGTGGGCGCGATTGAAATCCTGCCGGGCCTGGATCTGGTGGCCGGCCCGATAGTGCTGCAGGCCACGGTTGTAGAGATAGGTGGCGTTGTCGGGATCCAGTTTCACCGCATGGTTCAGGCAAACAATGGCCTGGTCATGATTGTTCAGGGCGCCCTGGGTGATGCCCAGCGATTGCCAGCCGACATGGCTCTCCGGTGAGCGCTGGACGAAGGTCTTGAGCCAGGGCAGGGCCATGGACCAATCCTCGCGGTTGAACGAGCACAGCCCGATCATCAGCGAGAGATCGGCGGGGGCGGTTTCCAGGGAGTCGAGGCTTTGCCAGGCTTGCTGAAGGTCGGCCTCGGCCAGGTCATAGGCCTCGGCCAGGAAGTGAAGCCGACCGCGGGCTGCCAGCGCTTCGGAGGCAAAGAGGTCGCGCCGGATGCAGGCGTCCAGGTGCGCCATCGAGGTCTCCCGGAGAAGGGCCTGCTCGCGGGGATGGTTCTCGACCTGGGCGGCGAGGGCGGCGTTGGCGGCATAGCTCCAGAGGCTGCCGGCAGTGAAGAAAGTTCCGTAGGCCAGGTAGTAGGGTTCGCCGGTGCCCTCGAGTCCATGCACCTTGGAGACGCCATTTCCCTGCCCCATGGGGTAGTAGATGAAGAAGGGGCGGTAGACCGCGGCACGGGCCCAGCATACCCGGGCCAGTTCGTACTCGCCGAGTTGCTCGTAGATCAATCCCTGATCTTGCCACCATCGACGAGCCACCCGTGGCTGGAAATCGAGTTCGGTCATGGGCCGGCCCATGGTCTCGATGACGGACTGCTTGACATGATCACGACGCAGAGCCGACCAGGCCTTGACCCAGCGGCGCAGGTAGTCGCTGCTGCGGCTGTCCTTGGTGTTGAGGTCCTGAGTGGTGTTGGTGGTGGTCAGGGTCTTGTTGTAGGGATTGTAGCCGAATCGCTGGGCATAAAGGACCTCGGCCCGCATGGGGTTGACATATTTCATCTGCACGCCGGCGGTGCGGGTCGGCACCTTGAGGACAGGCAACTTGGGCAAGACACCCTTGGCTGCGTGATGCTCGCCGAGGTCCGCCTTGACCAGGCCATAGATCAGGACACTCTCCACCCAGGGGGCGAGCAAGGGCTTGTCGGCTTCCCGCGAGAGCTGACCTCGATGGGTGTCGAGCCAGGTGATGCACTCCTGATAGTGACCATTGTCCCTGAGGGCCCAGGCCCGATCCAGGACCACTTGTTGCCAGAGGTCATCAACGTTCTTCTGGTCATCCGGGGACATGTTCTGGTGGGCGGCCATGAAGCCGAGCCAGCTTCGTTCAGTCCGGTTCACGTCACCGACGAGGTCACAAAAATAAGAGAGGTCGTACCAGATTCTCACGCTGGAGGGATCCAGGAGGGCGGCCTGATCCAGGCGGGTGATCGCCGAGGTCACGGCCATGGCGAATCCCGGCGTTTCCCACATGATGTCGCCGATATAGTTGGCGTCGCCATCTTGCATGGCATCGCGTAATCCACCGGCATATTCCATCATGGTGGACCGAGCCCGCTCATGGAGGTCTTTGGCTTCTTGCCGCTGCCTGTCCTGCTCGGCGGCAGGCAGGAGCAGGAACTCGTCAAGGTCGGCAGCCGACGGAGTGGCTCCCTCATTCAAGGTCTTCAGGTACTCTTGCCAGGGGCTCGGGGGCTGGCTGTCGTGGAATAGATAGCGGCTGACCAGGGTGCCCCGGTCGAGGCCCCAGTCGAGCTTGTCCCAGCTGATGGTCTGGTCGGCCAGGGTGGAGGAGGCCAGCAGGATGAAGAGCATGGCAGTGAGAAGTCGGGGCAATGACATGAGCGTGTCCCCCTAGGAACGGATCCCATCAATCACATGAAGACTATAGGGAGCCGGGATGATGATGTCCATCCTCGGGCTTGGCGTGGGCGTCCCGCTGGCGTAGACTGCCGCCGGATAAGGAGGTCGTCATGAAGAAGGTCCTGACCGGACTGGATATTCTGCTCCAGGATGATGCGGCGCGTTTGCGAGGTCGCCGCGTGGGGCTCCTGGCTCACCCGGCCAGTGTCAATGGAGACTGCCGGCATGCCTTGCCGCTGCTGCACGCCGCGCTGGGCTCGGATCTGCGCACGCTATTCGGCCCGCAGCATGGTCTGCGTGGTGAGACCCAGGACAACATGATCGAGTGGGAGGGGTACACCGACCCCGGGACCGGTCTGCCGGCTCACTCGCTGTATGGCGAGCATCGCAAGCCCACGCCCGCCATGCTCGAGGGACTCGATGTCCTGGTGGTCGATCTGCAGGATGTGGGGGCCCGCTACTACACCTTCATCTGGACACTTCTCCTCTGCCTCGAGGCGTGCGCTGCTCAGGGTATCAAGGTCATGGTCCTCGACCGCCCCAATCCACTGGGAGGCGCCGTCGAGGGCAACATCCTGGATCTGGAATACCGCAGTTTCGTGGGGCTGGCTCCCATTCCCATGCGCCATGGCTTGACCGTGGGAGAGCTGGGCCGCTGGCTCGTTGCCCTGAACGGATACGATGTCGACCTCGAGGTCGTGGGCATGCAAGGCTGGCAGCGGTCCATGCTATTCGACACCACCGGTTTACCCTGGGTCATGCCGTCGCCCAACATGCCGACCCTGGACACCGCCCTGGTCTATCCCGGTGCTTGCCTGCTCGAAGGTACGGAGCTGAGCGAGGGGCGCGGCACCACCCGGCCCTTCGAGATCCTCGGCGCCCCGTTTGTCGAGCCGGACCGCCTGGTGAAGGCCCTGGCTGTTCACCAGCTGCCAGGGCTGATCCTGCGCCCTCTGCATTTTCAGCCCACATTCCAGAAGCATGCCGGCGAGTTGTGCGGAGGACTGCAGGTCCACGTCATCGATCGTGACGGCTTTCAGCCAGTTCTCACCTATCTGGCCATCCTCACGGAGATCAGGCGGCTCTGGCCCGACCAGTTCCAGTGGAAGCAGCCGCCCTATGAGTACGAGACGGTGAAGCTGCCCATCGACATCCTGGCCGGGGGAACCGATTGCCGCCTGGCGGTGGACAGTGGCGCCGATCCCCATGATGTGGCGGCCCTCTGGCAGACCCGGGCACAGTACTTTGCCGACGCGGTGGCCGGGGAGCAGCTCTATGGATGAGGTGCGTGGACTGATCCTGGCCGCCGGCCTGGGCACCCGCCTCCGGCCTCTCACCGACAGCGTCCCCAAGCCCCTGTTGCCAGTGGCCGGGGAGACCTTACTGGACCGGGCCGCCGTGGCCCTCACCTCGGCTGGTTGTGAGCGCCTGGTCGTCAATGCGCATCATCTGGCCTCGCAAGTGGCCGAGCACCTGGAGCGCCGGCCCGACTCCCAACGGTTCTTCCTCAGCCGGGAACCCGAGATCCTCGGGACCGGTGGCGCCCTGCACGGCGCCCGAACATTTTTGGCAGGGGCCGAGCATCTGGTCGTCTATAACGGTGATGTCCTCAGCGACCTGAAGGTGGCCGACCTCCTCGAGGAGCATCGCCAGTCGGGTGCCCTGGCCACCCTGGCCCTGGTCGACTGGCCCGAGGTCAACAGTGTGCTTTGCGATGCCCATGGCGGAATCACAGACATGGCCGGGCGACTCGGAGTCCAACCCGACACCCAGACCCAAGCGCTCACCTTCACGGGAATCGCCTGTTATCGAAGGGATTTCCTGGACCTGGTGCCCGAGGGGCCCAGTGAACTGGTCAGTATCCTGATCGACCTCATCATGGCCCGACCAGGAGCTGTCCGCGGTTTCATCCATGATGGTCAATGGGAAGATCTGGGGACCTTGTCCCGCTACCTGGCCGCCCACCGTCGTCTCCTGGGCCACGGCTTCGTGAGCTCTGGCCCTCCGGAAGATACCCAGCTCGATGAATGTGTCCTGCTCGATCAGGCTGCGTTGCCGTCCGGCACCTCGCTGCGCCAGGCCGTGATCGGTGACCATTGGGCTGTGGTCGAAACCCTGGAGAATCAGCCGGGCCTGGAACTGGCGATCGCTGCGGGTTTCCAGGGTCCGCTCAGATTGGAATGGATCACCGGCCACGGCAGTGACCGCCGCTTTCTGCGGCTGATCCAGGGCGATCGCCAGGCCATCCTCATGCAGGCCACGCCCGAGGATCCCGAGTTCCAGCGCTTCCTGTCGGTGGCCACCTTCCTCTATGACCGTGGCCTGGGTACCGCGGCGATCTACGCCCACGATCCTCACTGCCACACGGTATTGATGGAGGACCTCGGGTGCGACACTCTCGAAACACTGGTCCTGGCCAACCCCGACCAGACCCGGGACCTCGCCAGCCGGGTCCTGGATCGCCTGGCCGATCTCCAGACCTTCGGGACCGAGGCGCGCGGCCTCTGCCCGTCAGCCTGGGACCGCTCCTTCGATCACGAGCACCTGCGCTGGGAGACGGACTATTTCCGCACACGGTTCCTGGTCGGTCATGCCGGGCTCAACCCCGACAACCTGGTGAACCTGGATACCGAGTTCGAGGCGCTGGCCCAGTCGTGCCTGCTCCAGCCACGAGTCCTGGTCCATCGTGATTTCCAGTCCCAGAATATCCTCCTGAAGGATGGCATGGTCCGCCTGGTCGATGTCCAGGGCATGCGATGGGGGCCCTTGGCCTATGATGTGGTTTCTCTGCTCTTCGATCCCTATGTCGATCTGGATGCTGGGATTCGGGACGAGTTGCTGACCTCGTTCCCGTCCCGAATCGCGGCTCGAGGGGGCGAGACCCTCTCCCTCGATGATTGGCTGGCCATGACGACGGCTGCTTCCCTGCAGCGCCTCATGCAAGCACTCGGGGCCTACGGCTTCCTGGGACACGTCAAGGGGCGGTCCGCGTTTCTGTCCCATATTCCGTGTGCTGGTCGTTTGCTGGAAAAGCAATTGAGGTTGATTTCGGGGCTTGCTGAGTCACGGTACTCTCCTCCGGAAATGCCCCATACTCTTGATGCCCTGAAGAAGGCGATCTAGGACCAGTCCTTGGGTTATTCCACGAAGATTGTTGTTGGGCTCGAGCTGATGCTCGGGCCCACTTTTTTGGAATTTTTTGAGTCATGACATTGAGACCCATCGGGAGTGGAGAAGATCTGACAACTGAAGGAGACATATTCGTGCGTGCAAGGAAGCATGCAGGTACACAGGCAGTCGGGCTAGTCGTGATAGAAGGTGATACCCGTTGATGGCAGTATTCATCCTTGAGGTCATGCACGGGGCAATTGTGGTATGGGCTATTGGTTGAGCCCCCCATTGCCTTGTAGAAATAGTGCTTTGCCATACGGCCGAAACTGCAAGGACAAGGCCAACAACAATCTTCGTGGAATAACCCACTGTTTAAGTTCTTGTTTGGGTGGCCGATAAAGAAATCCACTAGGCGCTGACCCGCTATTCATCGTGCCCGCAAGCCGGAGGCTTTGCTCGTGGATCTCAAGCAAAAAATCACCAGTCTCAATATCCTCGGTATCGCCATCTTCGCCGTCGTTCTCGGCGCTCTCGGTGGCTGGGGTATTGACCGCACCTTCACCTCCGTCATCGATGACGTGAATGATTCCCTGGTCAAGGAGAAGGAAGCCTACATCCAGGACCAGGTGGATGTGGCCTGTGGTGCCATCAAGGCCCTGTCCGGCGATCCCGAGGAGGCGATCCGCGTCGTCTCATCCATGCGCTATGCCGCCGGTAGTGGTTACTTCTTCGCCTATGAACCCGACGGTGCTGGAGGCTGGCAGTTCGCCTTTCACGGCACCAAGGCCAAGCTCAACGGCAAGAAGGCTGATCTGAGCAAGCCCGATATCAAGGGCTTCGCCTTCCGTCAGGCCCTCGTTGATGCCGGCCAGGCTGGCGGCGGCCTGGTGAACTACCACTACGAAAAGCCCACCACCAAGGAGGTGCTGGGCAAGCTGGCCTACGCCCGACCCGTGCCCGAACTGGGCTGGATCGTCGTTGGTGGTATCTACGTCGACGATATCCAGGCTACCGTGGCCGCGGTGCATGACAAGGTTGAAGCCTCTCGCCGTACCCTCGTTTTCCAGCTGGGTGGCGCGGGACTTCTGCTCCTCCTGGTGATGGCGGCCCTGTCCTGGTGGCGGGCGGCGGGCATCGCCGGACCCTTGCAGCGAATCACCGAGACTGTCAGGAACACGGCCCTGGAGATGACCCAGGCTTCGGATCAGATCGCCTCGAGTAGTGAGGCTCTGGCTCACAGTGCGACCCAGCAAGCCGCTGATCTGCAGGAGAGCACGGCCGCCCTGACCGAGCTGTCGACCCAGGCCAAGGACAATGGCACCGGTGCAGCCGAGGTCCGGACCCAGATGGATCACTCTGGTGAGGGTATTGCCCGCACCGAGCAGGCCATGGGCGACATGGTCGATACCATGGGTGGGATCAAGTCGAGTAGTGAGGAGATTTCCACCATCCTCAAGACCATCGAGGACATTGCGTTCCAGACCAACCTCCTCGCCCTGAATGCCGCCGTGGAAGCGGCCCGGGCAGGCGAGCAAGGTAAGGGGTTTGCCGTGGTGGCTGAAGAGGTGCGGAACCTGGCCATGCGGTCGGCCGAGGCAGCCAAGAACACCGCCGGCCTCATCGAGACCAACACCCGGCAGGCCGACCGGGGCCACGAGATCACCACCAAGGTGGCTGATGAGATTCAGGAAGTCTCCACCAGCGCTCAGCAGGTCACGGACCGGGTGGCCGACATCGCCGAGTCCAGCGCTCAGCAGAGCAACGGCATTGGATCCATCACCCAGGCCATTCACCAGATGGATGAGAATACGCAGCAGGTGGCGGCCCATGCTGAAGAATCGGCGGCCTCCAGTCGTGAGGTGGCCAGCCAGGCCAGCGGGCTCCAGTCCGTGGTCGACGAACTCAATGCGTTGGTCACCGGGGGAAAAGGTGGATCGGGAGCCCCACCAAGGACGCCAGTGTCTCACTCCAGACCCATCGTGGCACCTGCTCCCGCCCCGGCACCGACATCGGCTCCTCCGGCGATGTCACTTTCCAGCTCCGAGGTCATTCCCCTGGATGAAGAGGACGAGGCGCTCGTCTGATCCAATGACCGTGTTTTTTA
>Ga0070729_10007983_pt1 | contig 9996 bp, 9 predicted proteins | sample tdDd472_FD_66725 | JGI IMG/M metagenome (GOLD analysis project Ga0070729, IMG submission 66725) | Marine sediment microbial communities from the Atlantic coast under amendment with organic carbon and nitrate - tdDd47.2 | ecosystem: Environmental > Aquatic > Marine > Coastal > Sediment | place...
CGACACCGGCAGCCCCGTCTGCGCGAGCGAGAACGAGTGGACCAGCACCTCCTCGTGCCCCGCCGTGCCGAGCCCGAGCAGCACGTGCCACAGATCGTGGCTCTGCCGGATGCGGTGCAGCAGGTACGCCGCCTCGGGGTCGTCGGTGTACGGCGTGGGCTGCAGCGTGAGCTGCGGGTCGAGGCCGTGCGCGTCGAGGAACCGGACCCACTCGCGACCGAGCGTGCCGTCCGGCAGCGCGCGCAGGGGCTCGAGCGGCGTCTCGGCGAGGTGGGACCGGTCGCGCAGCAGCGCCCTGCCCTCCTCGGTGTCGAACGCCCCGCGCTCGACGAGCCAGCGGAGCTGGCGCTGCCCCGTGATCTCCTCGACCGCGACGATGTCCAGCGTCTGGTTGCTGTCCGCGAGCACGCGCTGGGCCCGGGCGAGCACGTCGCCCCACTGCGCGCGCGACAGCCGCGTGAAATGCACCTCGACCGGCCCGCGCATCACGGCCCAGGCTACTCGTCGCCGCGGGTCGCGTCGAAGCGCAGGCTCGCGACGTCGTCGTCCGACGCCTCCTCGGTGCGCGCCGCGTGGACGAGGAAGTAGACGGCGACGAGCAAGAACAGCAGCGCGAACACGCTCTCTTTGACCTCGGAGTTGGGCCAGGCGAGCTGAGGGCGATCCGATTGCACCCATTCGAGCGCGCGATGAATCGCGTAGTTCAACGGAAAGAGCAGCCCGATCACGATGGGGACCACGGGCGTCCTCAGCCGCCGAACCATGCGTGACAGCGGGCGAACGCTCGCCACGCCGAGCGGCAGGAGCACGCAGAAGCTCAGCCAGAACAGCGCGAACATCTTCTCCATCGTGAGCCAGTCGGCCAGGCCGGCTTTGTGCTCACCGTCGAGATCGGTGGCGTGAAAGACCTCGAGGTTGTGGAGATTGAACTCGCCCTGAACGTTCTGACCGCCGACCGCCTCGGGCGTCTCGAACCCCATGAGACGCTGACCCCAGCTCACCTCTTCCCCGCCCGCGAAGAAGAACAGGAACCCCAGCAAGAGCAGCCACGGGATCCCGCGCGCGCGCCCGCGGCGCCGCGCTCGGACCCACGCGACGACGCACACCACCGACGCGACGAGCCACGCGAGCGCGCCGCCGTACTCGACCGGGCCGTCCTCGACCGCGACCTGGGCGACGACGTCGTCGTCGAGCATGAAGAGGGACCACGCCGCCGCGACCCCGAACAAACCCGTCAGCGCCAGGAGGAGCTGTGGGCGTCGACGATCGAACCAGCCCCCCGCTGTGTCCCCCCCCGGCAACATCGCGCCACGGTACAACAATCCAGCGAGCTCATGAATCCCCAGAACTGGTGACACCAAGATGGTGAGACCTCGTCGACGGGAAACTCGAGACGCGCGGTCTACTCGTCCGCCGCCATCCGGTCGAAGCGCAGCAGCGACCCGGCGATGAAGAACGCCGCGTAGCAGAGGCCCACCGCGAAGAGCGCGACCGGAGACCAGAGCCAGGCCACCGCCGCGAGCGCCAACGTCATTCAGCCTACCCAGCCGATGCCGGTGTCGAGCTCCGGATCGGTCTGGTCATCGACCGGCGCGACCGTCCCGTCGGAGCGCAGCGCGAGGCTCCCGAGGTCGATGCCGGCCGCCTCGAGGGTGTCCCGCTAGCTGTCCTGCGTGGGCATCCGCGGCGATCATGCGCTCGGGGTTACGGGGGTGTTCACGCGCGAGTGACAGACCGCCGCTGACCCGCTCGATGCCCGCGCGCGGGGACGTCGGTACGCCGCTTGCGCTGTGGCCGGCCATGCGACGGCTGATTGCGACCATGGCGATGCTCTGCGCGGGGTGTATGGGCTCCCTCGAGGGCGGAGGCCCCGCCCCCGCTCCGCCGGACGACGGAGGGCCCACGATCCGGCTTCTCGACGGGCAGACGGGCATGCCGCCGGCGCCGCCCCCCGGGACGGACGGCGGGGTGGGGGTCCCGCCCGGGCCCACGCCGGGCGTCGACGCAGGTCCGGGCGGCGGCGGGCCCGGCCTGACGCCGATGCCGGCGGGGCGCCGCGCCGAGATCCCCGTCGACGCGGCGCGACCGGTCGACATCATGTCGCGCACGAACCTTCGGCGCGTGGCCGATCGGGCCCCGCACGTGGGCGACGCGTGGCTGCTCGGCGTGCTCGAGAGCGCCGACACCATGTGGTACGACAAGGCGTCGATCATCCCGGGGTATCAGGACTCGTTCGGCGACAACGTGGTCGCCCCGATCGGGATGCGGCCGAACACGATCGACCCGGGGCTGATCAACCTCGCGGTGCCCGGCGGCCACGAGCAGATCTTCGTCGAGTTCGGCGTGTTCCACTTCCCGTTCGGGCGGCCGATCGGCTCACACGAGGACGACTCGACGGTCGTCGACTTCTGGCAGCTGCCGCGCGGCGACGATGGGCAGATCGAGCCGGTCGTGTACTGGCAGCGTGACCCGAACGGCTACACCCACCGCGTCGAGTGGATGTTCCCCGCGGGCACGGTCCTCGGCGAGCTGATCTACGTGGTCGACGCGTCGGGGCAGCGCTGGCCGTTCGAGATCCGGGTCCGGGTCCGCGAGCTCGACGGATGGCGCAACGACATGTACCGCCCGTTCCGCACCGCGGTCGAGATGGCCGACGCGATCGAGCGGCGACGCGTCGAGCGCCCAGAGTGGATGATGTCCGCCGAGATCGACGCGCTCGTCGCCCACCTGCGCGACCCGTCGACGCTGCGCCCGGCGCGGCTGTCGGCGACGAACTTCCCGGGCGCGTTCCCGCCCATGGACGGCGCCGAGGACGTGCTCCCCGCGCTGCGCGACGACTCGATCCTCCGCGAGCTGCTCCTGACGACGCCCTTCGTGTCGGTGCGCGGATCGGTGTGGAAAGAGCACGGGAGCTTGCGGAGCTACGGGCCGACCACGGACGCCCGCTTCCACGTCGTGCCGCGCGCCTACAACGGCGGGCTGTTCGAGGTGAACGAGGCCAACTGCGATCGGTGCCACCGCGACGCGGGGCGCCCGTTCCGCGACTGGTACGACAACATCCTCGCGTACGGCGAGCTGTGGGGCGAGGACGAGGCCTTCTCGTGGCACCCGTTCTCGACCGGGCGCTTCGTCGACCCGAGCACCGGCCGGGTGCGCGAGTTCAACTACGACAACCGAGAGATGCGCAGCGACTTCACGAGCGCTGGAGTGCTCGTGCCCTACGAGCGCTCGCGCCACCCGGACTCGCTCTACCGGAAGCTCCCGGGCGAGTGGAAAGACTACGAGTACTGAGATGCGTCGACGTCAATTCCTCGTGCGGCTGAGCATCGCGGGCGCCGGGTCGCTGGCCTTCGGCTGCGACGGCTACCTGACCACCGAGCGCGTCGGGCCGCCGCCCTCGACGGGCGACGGCGACGCGGGGATCCTCCCCCCGGACGCGGGCGACGTTCCCCGGGACGCGGGTCCCGGCGGGCACGCGCCCGAACCTCATGACGCGGGCGCCGGCACGCCACCTTCCCCCCCGGACGCCGGCGGCTTCCCCGCGCCGCGTGACGGCGGGCCGGGCCCCAGCGTTCCCCAGGACGCGGGGCCCTGCCCGTCGCCGCGCACCCTGTCGCTGCACGACGTGCACGCGCAGGCGCTCTACTTCGATGGGACCTACGGGCCGACCACCGGCGTGATCACGGTCGAGCACATCGTCGAGGGCCGCGACCGCCTGTTCGAGTTCTGGCACGGCCACGGCGGCGACACGCACCGCTTCACGGTCACCGCCGCGCAGTTCGCGCAGCTCGCGCGCGGCGAGCGGGTCACGCTGATGACGACCGAGGTCGACGGTCACGCGCACGAGCTGTTCATCGACCCGATGGGCGAGACGTGGCGCGCGTCGCCCGACCAGACCGTCGAGATCTGTTGATCCGCCTCACTCGGTGAAGCGGACCTCGATCCCGAGCGTCGCGCTCAGCATCGGCAGCCCGTAGTCGGCGCGCCACCCGGCGCGGAAGCGCAGATCGAGCTCGGGCAGGACGAAGCCCGCGAAGCCGTCGAGCCGCACGACGAGCTCGGGGATCGGCGCGATCCCGAACGCGGCCCGTACGTACGGCGTGGCGCCCCAGGAGTCCCGGTCGCCGTCGATCAGCGCCAGCGTGGCGGCGAGCCCGAGGCCGGCGCGGAGCACGACGAGCTCGTCGTCGGCGAAGAACGACCAGCCCGCCCCGGCGCCGAACGTGGTCGTCCAGAAGGTGAAGTCGAACCGCCGCTGGGTCAGCTCGGTCTCCGGGACCGAGAAGGCCCCGAACGCCTCGACGTACAGGCCCTCGACGACGCGGACGTTCGCCCCCGCGGTCACCGCCAGGTACGCGTCGATGCCGCCCGGGCTGCCCGCGATCCCCGCCGCCGCCCACAGGCCGGCGCGGATCCGGGTCGGCCGCGCCGGACGGGCTTCTTCCGGCGCCTCCGTGACCGGCGCCGCGGCCCGGGCGCGGAGCGTCTCGACCACGACCAGCGCGACGGACGCGTCGTCGGCGTCGCGCTCCACCCGGGTCGGCTCGGCGCCAACCCGCACGTGGACCGCGTCCGGCTCGACCTCGGCGCGCGCCTCGGCGTCGGGCGCGAGGACGAACCCGGCCGCCTGCATCTCGCGCTCGAGCCGCTCGACGAGCGGATCGTCGGCGGCGCCCGTGACGCGGGCGCGAGGGGCGTCCTGCGCCCGCGCCACGCCGACGGCGGCGAGCGCGCAGAAGGCCGCGAGGAGGGCGGCGCTGTCGTGGTGCATCTAGTCCGGGGAGGCGAGGGTGCGCGCCAGCGGAGCATGCGCTCCGTCGGGGTACCGTGCCAGGTACCGCCGCGCCGCCGCGGGGGTCCGCGACAGCTCGACCAGGCGCCCCAGCGCCGGCTCGGCGAGCGGCCCGGACGGGTGCTCGGACAGGTACGTCTCGAACCACCGCGCCGCCTCGGCGCGGTCACCCCGCTGCGCGGCGATCGTGCCGAGCAGGAACGACGTGCGGCCGCGCTCGCGATGCACCCGGCGCAGCCGCAGCAGCGCGCGGCGCGCGTCGGCGGCGCGGCCCTCGTAGCGGGCGCGGTCCGCCGCCGCCCACAGCTCCGCCGCGTCGCCCCGGACCGCCGGAGCCGGCTCGTCGTCCGCCTGCGCGAGGGGCTCGGGGTCCGCGGCGGGGGCCGCCGGAGGCGCGGGCGTCGGGGCGCGCTCGCCGGTCCGCAGCGACACCTCGGCGGCGTCGGCGACCAGCGTCTGGCCCGCGCTCACCCGGCGCGGGGGATCGAGCAGCGGCCCGGACACGCGGACCGAGCCCTCGGTCAGCTGGACCGTCAATCGCTCGGGTCCGGGATCCCACTGCACCTCGAAGCGGGTCCCCGTGACGTCGATCCGGTACGGGCCGGCGCGCACGGCCCAGCGCGTGTCGTCGCGGTGCACCACCGCGACGTCGAGGGTGCCCCCCTCGAGCTGGACCGTGGCGCCGTCGGCGCGGACCTCCGCCACCCTCGCCCGCGCCGACGGCGCCATCACGACCCGGCTCCCGTCCTCGAACCGCACCCGGACCGGAGCCTCCCCCGACGAGAGCCACCCCTCGGGCCCCGCGCCTCCCCCTTCCACCGCGTAGCCGGGCGTCGGGGCGGTCGGCGTCGCTCCGTCGAGCCACCACCATCCCCCGAGCGCGATCAGCGCGGCCGCGGCCGCCGCGAGCGCCACCCGAGGGAAGGTCACCACGCGGCGAGGCGCGGACGTCCCGCCGAGGAATCGTCGTCGGGCCTGCGCGATCGCGGCCGCGTCGGGGGCGTCGGCCTCCGCGATCGCGGCGCCGAGGCGCTCGAGGCGAGGGTCTAGCTCCTCCATCGGCCGCCCTCCTCGAGCCACTCCCGCAGCACGGGATCGCGCTCGGCCGCGGACACGAAGCGCTGGCTCGCCCGACCCAGGACCCGCTTCGCGGTCGCCAGCGACACGTCGCAGGCCTCGGCCACGTCGGCGAGCGGCGCGCCCTCGACGTAGCGCAGCACGAACGCGACCCGCTGCCGCGCCGGCAGCCGGTCGAGCAACGCGTAGGTCCGGACGAGCGCCTCGCGGATCTCGGGATCGGTGTCGGTCGTCGGCGGGTGCGGGAGCGCGGACGGCTCCCAGAAGTACAGCCACCGGCGCGCCTTGCGCTTGCGGATCGTCCGGTAGGCGACCCGCGCGGCGACCGCCCGCACCCAGCCGCGCACGGCGTCGGGGTCGCGCAGGTCGTCCACGGACGCCAGCGCCTGGGCGAAGGCCTCGTGAACCAGGTCGGCGAGCTCCTCGTGGCGCTCGCGTCCCAGAATCCGTCGCAGCGTCCGCTCGACCTGCGGCGCGAAGCGATCGAAGAACGCGGCCTTCGCCCACCCCTCGCCGCGGCGCAGCGCCCGCACCACGTCCGCGTCGCTCGGCTCGCCGTCTCCGACGAGCCGCAAGGCCGGCGAGTCCGTCTCGCCCTGCCGGGATCGAGCCATCGCGTTCATGGTGACACGGCTGAGGTGCCCGGCGGCCCCGCGGACGGCTCATCTTTCTCGAGCGAAGAAAGGTGAGCCGTTCGCGAGCCGCCTCGGCACCTCACCCGCGATGCACTCCAACCGCCTGGTCTTCATTCTGTGCGTCGCGGTGGCCCTCGTGGGCTGCAGCGACGACGAAGAGGTCTGTAGCGTCGAGACGGTCGGCACCATCGGCCTGTGCGAGGACGGCTACGTCTGCGCCGAGGGACCCGGCGGCGAGCTGTCGTGCCTTCGCCCGGTGCAGGTGCGCGGGCTCGTCTTCGACGCCTTGACCGACGCGCCGGTCGAGGGCGCCTCGGTGGTCGCGCTCGACGCCAACGGCGCCGCGCGGTCGGCGGTCGCGTTCACCGCCGTCGACGGCAGCTACGAGCTGCCGGTCGCGGTCGCGCGCGACGCGAGCGGCTCACCCAACGACGAGTCCATCACCCTGCGCGTGGACGCGCAGGGGTACCAGCCCTTCCCCCGCGCCCCCCGGACCGCGCTGCCGATCGAGCTCGGGTCGGCGACGCAGACGGCCGACGAGGACCCGTGGGTCGTGATGAACGCGGCCACCGACGTCGCGCTGCTCCCGCTGCCCGGCGCCACCGGCGACGGACGGATCGAGGGCGTCGTAGACCACCCCGACCCCGGCGGGACGCTGGTGGTCGCCGAGCTCGGGGGCGAAGCCGTCTCCACCGCGATCGCCGACCGCGACGGGGAGTTCGTCCTGTTCAACGTGCCGAGCGGCGACGTGGAGGTCGACGGCTACCGCGACGGCGTGAACGTCGAGGCGCAGACCGTCTCGGTGGGCGCGGCCCCGGTGGCCGGGGTGGTCCTGCTCGCGGGCTCGGACGGCCTGAGCACGATCACGGGCGACGTGAACATCGTCAACCCGGGAGACTGCGGCACGACGAGCGTGATCCTGGTCGTCGAGTCCACGTTCGACGAGAACGTCGCGCGCGGCGCGTCCCCGGCGGGGCTGCGCGTCGCGGGGGTGAGCGGCTCGTTCACCATCGAAGACGTGCCGCCGGGGCGGTACGTGGTGCTCGCGGCGTTCGAGAACGACGCCTGCGTGCGCGACCCCGACCCGTGCATCGCCGGGACCGACATCGTGAGCATCGACGTGCCCGCCGTCACCGATCTCGCCGAGAGCTTCAAGGTGACCGGCGCGCTCGAGGTGATCTCGCCGGGCGCGGACAGCGTCGAGCCGGTGTCGAGCTCCGAGCCCACCTTCACATGGGCCGACGACTCGTCCGAGGAGGGCTACGAGCTGCGCGTGTACGACGCGTTCGGCGAGCTGGTCCACGAGGACCTCGACGTGCCCGAGGGGCGCGGCTCGGACGTGAGCTACACGTGGACCGGGGCGAGCCTCGCTCCGGGGATGATCTACCAGTTCCGCGTCTGGAGCTGGCGCCGCACCGAGCGCTGCCTGATCTCGAGCACCGAGGACCTCCGCGGGGTCTTCGTCTACCAGCCGTGAAGCCGAGGAGACCGACGATGACGAACCGAATCTGCGTGCTCGTGACCGCGGCCCTGCTGACGTTCACCGGGTGCGGCGAGGACTCGCCGGGCGACGGAACCGACGGTGGCGGCGGCGGGATGGACGCGGCCGCCGGCGCCGACGCCGGCACCGGGACCGACGACGGCGGAAGCACCGGCGTCGACGCCGACGGGCTCGACGGCGCGTTCCGACCCGGGGACGGCTCGGCTGGCTGCGTGGTCGTGAGCTGCGGCACCCGCACCACCGAGTGTGGCGACTGCGAAGACAACGACGGCGACGGCCTGCTCGACTCGAGCGATCCGGAGTGCCTCGGCCCCTGCGACAACACCGAGGGCGAGATCCTCCTCGCGGGCGTCGGCGGCGAGACCGGCGGGCCCTGCGCGTCGGACTGCTACTTCGACTTCGGCAACGGCTCGGGCAACGACGACTGCTTCTGGGACCACCGCTGCGATCCGCTCTCCACGGCGCCGCGGTTCGACCCCGAGGGCGATCGCTGCCCGTTCGAGATGGACCGAGTCGGCACGAGCGACTGCCCGGACACCCAGTCCGAGCAGTGCTTGAATTTCTGCCGGCCGCTGACCCCCAACGGCTGCGACTGCTTCGGGTGCTGCACGTTCGACGCGATCGCCGATCGGCCCGCCGCCGAGGGCGGCGCGTACGTGTGGCTCGGCTCGGTGGTGGACGGAACGAACGACGGCACGTGCACCCTCGACGACGTCACCGACATCGACGCGTGCCGGCCGTGCACGCCCGTGGAGGCCTGCAACAACCCGTGCGGGCGCTGCGAGCTGTGCGTCGGCCGCGACCGCATCCCCGACGACTGCACCCCGCCGCCGCCGCCGGGCACCGACGCGGGCATGCTCCCCGACGGCGGCACGCCGCCCGAGTACCGCTGCGATCCGGGCGTGCAGGAGTGCGGTCTGCCGGGCGACGCCCCCTGCCCCACCGACTTCTACTGCGTGACGGGCTGCTGCGTGCCGACGATCTTCTGATCGTCGGAGTACAGTCGGCGGGTGAGGCCGCGCCGCATCGTCGCGCTCGGGTGGCTGCTCGCCGCCTGCGGCGCGCCGGCCGACGCCCCGCCCGACGCGGGCGCTCCGCCTCCGGTCGCGGCCGCGCCGAATCACCCCGCGGCGCCTCGTTCCACGGCGCTGCCGCGCCTCGACTTCGGCGAGCTGCCGGAGCGCGAGCTCGACGCGCGCACCTGCGGCGCGTGCCACGCGCGCCACGCCGACGAGTGGAAGCGCTCGGCTCACGCGCAGGCGTACGTCGACCCGCTCTTCGTCCAGGAGTGGTCCGGCGACCCGTTCTGCAGTGACTGCCACGCGCCGCGGGCCGCCGACCCCCGCGCCGAGCCCGCCCTCGCCCGCGCCGGGGTGGACTGCGCGACGTGCCACGTGCGCGCCGGGGTCGTGCACGCCGCGCAGGTCAGCGGTCGGGCGCCCCACCCCAGCGTCGCCGACCCGAGCCGCGCGCCCGTCGGCCTGTGCGCGAGCTGCCACCAGTTCGACTTCCCGCGCGGCGAGGGGACGCCGATGCAGGACACGGTCGCCGAGTGGCGGCGCAGCGGCGCCGACCGCGGCTGCGTCGGGTGCCACGCCCCCCGCGACTCGGACCACACCCCGCACGACTTCCCCGGCCACCGCGATCCCACGCTCCTCGCGCAAGCGCTGACCGTCGAGGGCGAGGCGACCCGCGACGGGTGGAGCACGGACGTCGTCTTGCGGCTGCGGGCGGACCGCGTCGGTCACGCGGTGCCGACCGGCGACGTGTTCCGGCGCCTGGTGGTGCGCGCGTGGATCGAGGGGCGCGAGGGCAACGCGGCCGAGGTTCGGCTCGCGCGGCGCTTCGACATCGACGGCGACGGGCGCTGGCACCCGCGCGAAGACCAGCGCGTCCCGCCGCCGGGCGCGGGCGAGCGGGTCGTCGAGCTGCGGCTCCCGGACTCGGGGCCCGAGGTCGCCTGGTCGATCGATCTGTGGTCCGTCAGCCCG
>Ga0070729_10007984_pt1 | contig 9994 bp, 6 predicted proteins | sample tdDd472_FD_66725 | JGI IMG/M metagenome (GOLD analysis project Ga0070729, IMG submission 66725) | Marine sediment microbial communities from the Atlantic coast under amendment with organic carbon and nitrate - tdDd47.2 | ecosystem: Environmental > Aquatic > Marine > Coastal > Sediment | place...
GTGGACCGCGATGAATTGACATGGTTCCTGGAGGCCATCGCCGCCCGGGACAATGTGCGCTCCATGAGCTTGCAGGATGCCCTGGAAGTCTACCTCGAGACCGCGCAGTTCATCCCGCCACCGAGGGGGCTGGCTCCCATCGAGATCCGGACACTGTACGACGAAGGCTGGACTGAGTTCGGGCAGATCTGGGCGATCCAGCCCTAGCCGGGATCAGCTGTCGATTCCCGTCCAGAACCCTTGCTGGGTCTTGATCACATTCTTCATCCCGGGCACCCCATTGAGACCGGCCTGGCGCAAGCGGTCTAGGATTTCATCATCGAGGACATCCAGGCCCGCCAGGCGTCGAATCACATGGCTGCCGGCATCCTTGATCCCCTCCACGCTGTATCCACCTTCGAGGACGAAGGCGACCTTGCCGCCGCAATGCTCCTGGGCCAATCGGATGAGGATGTCGGTGATCAGACGGTACCCTTCGGCGGAGATGGCCAGCTGTCCCAGGGGGTCCTGGTGGTGGAGGTCGAAGCCGCAACTGACCAGCAGGAGTTGAGGCTTGTACTGTCGGGCAATTGGCTCGAGCAGTCCCAGGAGGAGCCGGGCATAGTCGCGGTCTCCCACCCGGCGGTCGATGGGAACGTTGACCGTGTGCCCCAGTCCCTTGCCCGCTCCCACTTCGTCATGCTGACCGGTCCAGGGATAGGCGTTGGCATGATGAATGGAAAAATAGAGCACCCCGGGATCGGTCCAGAACGCCTTCTGGGTTCCGTTGCCGTGATGGGCATCGATGTCCACCAGCAAGACGCGCTCGAGACCATGAACAGCTTGCAGATGGCGGGCCCCGATGGCCGCGTTGTTGAAGAAACAGAATCCCATGGCCTGGTCGGGCTCGGCGTGATGCCCCGGAGGGCGCACCAGGGCAAAGCCACGGTTACAACGTCCGGCCATCACCGAATCGAGGAGTTCCAGGAGCCCGCCCACGGCAAAGAGGGCGGTGTCCTGGACCTTGACCGTTTCGGCCACCGCGTGCCCCTTGGGTTGCATGGTCGGCCCCATGACGCCGACGGTGCGCATGACATGGTCGCGGGTGTGGACCAGCAGGAGTTCCTCGACGGTGGCCTGGCGGGGAGGCAACTTGCGCCACCGATCCTCGAGCTCGGGATCCTCCAGCACGGTGAGCAGAGCCCGCAGTCGCTTGCCGCTCTCGAAGCTGGTGATCTTCTCGAGATGCCCTCCGAAACGGTCGTCGATGACCAGGAGCAGAGGCTTACGGGGCGCCGGCACTCCTCGCGGATTGACCAGACCATATTCATGGGCACAACGGAGTAATTCTTCGCCCCAGGGAAGAGTCTGGCCACGCTCGACGAGCACCGCCGCAGCCTCCCCCGCCCAGGGCCGTTCCCGAATGGCCCGGAAGCACTCCTCGAAGAAGAAGGCCCCGGCGAGGCGTCGGGCCTCGGTGTCCGGTTGGGGATAGGGGTTGCTGACCTCGGCCGCGATGAGGGCCTTGGCCTGGCGGCGAACCATGAAACTGATCTCACGCTGGACCTCGATGGGAAGCTCCGAAATCCGGTTGGCCATGGCCACGATGTTGCGCAGGAAATGCCCCCGCGGATCGTCGAGATGGAAGACATGAGGTCGAGCATGGTCGAACCCCAGACTCTCGTAGAAGTCCACCGCCGTGGGCTCGGATTGCACCACCAGGCCACTCAATCGGGGCTCGTAGATTTTCCACAGCAGCCAGGCCCCGGCCAGCAACATGGCGCCGGCACCCTTGTGAACCCACTCTCCTCGTAGAGGCGCCCCGGTGGGCCCGCCTCGCGAGGTGGCCAGCCACTGGACCTCGAGTTCCTGGCGACCGTGCTCGGTGACGGGCCGCACGGCCATCATGCCCACCAGGCGACCATGGACAACACAGCAGAAGAGGTTGCGATGGTCGCCCCGCATCAGGTACTCGAGGACGAAGCGGACGTTGAAGAACTCGAGATTGCGGTCGGCGATCTGTAACAGGCTATCCCGGGTGAAGGGGAAGCGGCAGAAGAGGGCGGCCGTATCGACATCCACCACGCCCTTGAAGAACACCTCGGGATGGGCCGGATTCCAGGGCAGGGCGTCGAAGGGAAACTCACCATGGAGGTCCTCGAGAAGGGTGAGGCGCGCGGCCAGCTCACCATCGTTGGGATCCGCCTCCATTTGCTTCACCAGGGTGTTCTCGGCCTCGGCCAGACGGAAATTCAGAAGATCGGTCAGTCCCTGTCGACGTGCTCGCTGACGAAGTCTTTCCTGCTGAAAGCCAAAGGTCCCGTCGATCAGGCCCTGGCGGGCCCTCCAGTCACCGAATGCCAGCGCGAGGCGTTCCACCAGGGCCGGCTGTCCCTGATGGATCCACTGGTGGCGACGCACGAGGGTGACCTCTTCATCGATGCGGAAGGTGGGCTGCTCGGCCCCCGCAATGGCAATCAGACGACCGGTGGCCAGCAATTCGCGCAACGGGACCGACGCCGTCGGGTCATGCTCGGCCAGGGCCGCGACTGCGGCCGTCAAATCGCCCCGGGTGATCACAGCTTGGCCTCTCCATTTCTCTGCAATTCTTCTGGGTCCCTGGAGGAGTCATGATACCAGCCCGAACCAGGAGACGCTCCAGGAAATCACCGCCTTGCCAAACGAGCGTTTTGTACCCACAATGCATCCACCCCGTGACCCGAGGAGTCCCATGCCTGAGCTTCCAGCGAACCGCCCCCGCGGACTATCCCTTCGAGGAATCGTCCTCATGCAACCCCTGGATCTGATCATCAGTTTATTGGTGCTGATCTTCTTCCTGGGGTCCGCGCTGGTCAGTGGCGGTGACATCCTGCGTTCCCTGCAGGGCGGGCTGCTCATCATGCTGGTGATGTTCACGGTCGGTGGCTCCATCGAGGTGATCATCGAAGCACTGCGTGGCATCCGTGGCCTGGGAACCGTGGTGGGATTCATCACCAATGGCCCCGAGGCGCTCTGCCTCCTGGTCGGTCTCCTTTCAGACGACATCTATTTCGCGGCCAGCACACCGCTGGGATCCAACTTCATGAATCCGGTGATGCTCATCTCTGCCGCGCTGGTGTCGGGCACCCTGGCTGTCGTGTGGCGATTCCAGCGCCGGATGACCTGGTCAACCCTGATCCTCACCGCCATCCTGGCCGGCCTGTTCTTCATTGTGCCGGTGAAGTTCATGCCTCTATGGGTCGCTGTCACCCTGGCCGTCAGCTGTTTCTTGTTCTACAAGCGGTCGAGGGATCTGGATGATGAGGATTCCGAGGCGGGTGCCGTGCCCCGCTGGGCTGTGATCCCAGCTGGCATGCTGTTGCTTGTTGCCGGGTTCTTTCTGGATCCCGTGGTGGACTTCACCGCCGAGGCCAGCCGGGCACCCAAGGGCCTCATCGGTTTTGTGGTGCTGGCCTCGCTCACCAGCTGGCCTGAATTTCGTTCCTGCCTGGGCCTGCTGCAGCGTGGACGTACCTCGGCGGCCGTGCTCAACATCACGGTCTCCAATATTACCAATCTCTGGTTGGCGTTGATTGGTATCGCTATTTACCTGGTAATGAAGGGGAGTGGTTAGCGGAGGTTGAGTAGTTCCTGCTTGAGCACCTTGCCCGCTGAGCTGCGGGGCATGGTGTCGAGCTGATGGATGGCGCGTGGGATCTTGAACAGGGCCAGGTGTCGACGGCAATGCTGCCGGATGGTATTGGGGTCGAAATCCCCCCCGGGCTGAGGAACCACGAAGGCCTCGATGGCCTCGCCGAGCATCTCATCCGGAATCCCCACCACGCAGACTTCCTGCACGCCGGGCACCTCGGCGATGGTCTCCTCGATTTCCTTGGCGCTGACCCGGTTGGCCCCGGCCTTGATCATGTTCTTCATCCGGTCGACCAGCCAGATGTCGCCGTCCTCGTCCTGGCGCCCGAGGTCGCCCGTATGGAGTCGGCCATTCTTGAGCACGAGTGCCGTCTCGGCGGGGTCGTTCCAGTAGCCCTGCATGATGTTGGGACCACTGGCCACCACCTCGCCAACCTCGCCCACGCCACAGATGGATCCATCTTCACGGCGCACGGTCAGGTCGACACCGGGAATGCCCCGGCCGATGGACCCGTACTTGGTCGGCAGCAACTCGGGGGGCAGCCAGCTCAGGCGGGCGCCGGCCTCCGTCTGGCCGTACATGATGAACAGGTGGATACGGGCAGGTAAAGTCTCCCGAAGTCGGCGCTGCAGGGCCGGCGTCATGGCGCCACCGGCCTGGGTCAGGTAGCGAAGGTCCGGCCAGGACCGCTGGAGAAAATCCGTGCGGTTGGTGAGGATCGCGTAGGTGGAGGGCACCCCGGCAAAGCTCGTGACCCGGCGTTCCTCGAGGGCATCCACGATGGTGGCCGGATAGGCGAAGCGATTGTCCACCACCACCCGTCCTCCCACCGCCACATGGGTCAACAGCAAGCTGTTGCCGTAGCTGTAGTGGAAGGGCAAGACACTGAGGACGCTGTCGTCGGCCCCGAGTTCGAGGTAAGCCAGGATCTGCTCGGTGTTGGCCATGAGGTTGCCGTGACTGAGGGTCACGCCCCGGGGTTTACCGGTGGAACCGCTGGTGTAGAGGATGGCGCAGAGGTCGTCGCTGGAAACCGGCAAGGGGTGGTGCTCGGTGCTGGCCGCCTCGACATCTTGACGCAGGAGAACATGAATTCGGTCAGGCAGGACCCAGCTCGGAGCCGCTCGGTCGACCAGGACGAAGCTCAGGTTCTTGGCCGCCTGAGCAATCTCAGGAAGATCGGTCTTGACCATGAGGCCCTGCGTGATCAGTCCCACGGCGCCACTGTCTTGGAGAAGCAGCGCGGTGGTGCGGGTCTTGTTGCTGCTGTTGAGGGCTACGCAGCAAGCCCCCGCCTTCAGGATGCCGAAAAAACCGGCCACGTAATCGAATCCATTGTCCAGCAGGAGGGCCACGCGATCATTGCGTTCCACACCCTGGGCACGCAGCAGGGAGGCGATACGGTTCGCCTCATCCTCCAGATCATGGTAGCGATATTGGTGGGTATCGTGTTCCAGGGCCACTCGATCAGGGCCGTGACAAGTGGTCGACTCGAGCAATTGATGGACACACGATGGCTGGGACACGTCTTGATACTACCCGGTCAGGCCACGGCTTGCTTGCGTGACACGAACATGGACAGGTTCTCCACAGAGTCCAGGTTTTCGGGAACAAGTTCCTCATCGGCAATGGTCAGACCGAAGTCCTGCTCCAGGAATGCCACCAGCTCCATGACCCCGGTGGAATCGATGATACCATTATCCAGGAGGGACATGCTGTCACTGGTCAAGGGCTCGGCATCGCCGAACAAGAAATTCTCCACGATGTAGGTCTTGATCGCTTGGCGCAGCTCCATGGTGGTCTAGATCCTTTCTGCACTGGTTTGGTCAAACCGATGCCAGACTAACTCATCAGGCATCAAGGTGTCATACTGAATTCGAGCCTCGAATCCTCGTCCGATGGCTTGTGACAGCAGCTGGGAGCTCAATATCCCAATAAAAGCCATGTTCTCTCGAATGCTAGTCAATCTTCCGGCTTTCCACTTGCGAATCAAGGACTGCACTCGTTCCGGTGACCAAAATCCCGTGTCGGCGATGGCCTCGCGACCCAGGGCCTCATGCACCAGATTTGTTCCAAATTCACCCCGAAAACTCTCTGAATCCGGCGCTCGATAGGGTTGCTTCGGACGCTGCAATATCGCTGGTGGCAATAAATCGGCCACCGAGTCCTTGAGGAGGGCCTTCTCCTGGAGCAGCGGCATCCTGGCTGCCGCCGGCATTTTGAGCACAGCCTCCCCCAGCTCATGGTCCAGGAAGGGGAAGCGCCCCTCCACGGAGTTCCCCATGAGCATGCGGTCTCCCTGGCTACTAAGCAAGTAGCCGGCCATGAATACGTTCATTTCCAGGTATTGGGCCCGGGCCACGGGACCGAGCTCCATGAAGGTCGAGGGAAGGTCGGCAAGGAGCCGCTGTTCGGGCATGCCCGCATTCAATTCGGCCAGGGAATCTGGATGGAGAAAAGTCGTCATCATGCCGGTGTTCTGCCACCGGGGACGATGGCTGAAGAGGGGGTCATCCGGCCCATCGAGGCCCTGGCCGTAGAACCGCTGCAGGAACTGGGGCGGTGATTGATCCAGATAGGGATAGAGTCGGGAGAGGAGCCGGGGACGCAGGTTCGAGCCGGGTTGCCGTGACCAGAACCGGCGGACCTTGGCCTCGCGGAAGATGTTGTAGCCGCAGAAGATCTCGTCAGCTCCCTCACCGGTGAGAACCACCTTCCAGCCGTGCTTCTTCACGAGTCCTGAGAGGGCGTGCAATGGTGCCGGGGCGGTGCGCAGGATCGGTAACTCGGTGTGCCAGGTGATGTCGGCGAAGCGAGCAGCGATGTCCTCGCCATCAACCTTGATGGACTGGTGATCGGTCCCCAGATGGGCCACCATGGCCTTCTGCCACTGACTCTCATCAAAATCACGGTCGGTGAATCCAACCGAGAACGTATGCAGACGATTGTCGGTGCAACGCTGGATCAAGGCTGTGGTGGCCGAGCTGTCGAGTCCGCCGGAAAGGTAGGCACCCACCGGGACATCGGCCCGCAGACGAATCACGGCCGCCCGTTCCAGCTTCTCGCGGACCTCGTCAACCATCTGCTGACGAGTCTGTCGGTCAGGATGCTGGGCATCTTCACGCGCGGGCAAGAACGTGGGCTCCCAGTAACGCCGGATGGACAGGCAATCGGGCAACGGAGCCGGCGGCGGATCCTGCACCCGGCCCGGCCCCTGGCAAACAGCAGTGGTCGCCGGGGGCAATTGCGCCACCCGATCGAAGACGGTTCCCGGGGCGATGGGCGTCCAGTAGGTGAAGACCTCGGCCAGCCGGGACGGGCTAATTTCACGATCCATCCCCGGCCACGTGAAGAGCGCTTTCATCTCGGAGGCGAAGAGGAGCACATTGCCCTGTCGAGCCACGAACAGGGGTCTAATTCCATAGCGATCACGAGCCAGAAAAAGCTGCCGGGTCTGGCGGTCCCAGAGGGCAAATGCGAACTGGCCATTGAACCGCTCGACACAGCGCTCCCCCCACTCCTGGTAGGCGTGGACAATGACCTCGGTGTCGCTGCGGGTGCGGAAAACGTGCCCTAGTTTCTCCAGTTCACGGGTCAATTCGGGATAGTTGAAGATCTCGCCGTTGAAGGTGATCCAGTGGCGGCCGTCCTCGCCGGTCAGAGGCTGTTGGCCCGAAGCCAGATCGATGATGCTGAGTCGGGCGTGCCCCAGGAAGCAGGACTGGTCCCGCCAGGCGCCGAACTCATCGGGCCCACGATGGCGCAGGCTGCCGATCATGCGCTCCGGCAGGTTTTCAGGAAGCTCCAGGACCCCATCGAGGGCCACGGCACCACAGATTCCACACATTCCGGTCCAGTCTCCTCGATCCAGGCGATGCATCTGCCTTCAGCGGCAGCGCAAGATCTCCAGTCCAGTATCGGCCAGATTGGGGGCTGGCTTGATGGCTGACATGAATTACAATGTTCCGGCTTCGATGAACAGCGTTCCTCTTCCTGGAGGTGTTTCCTTGCCTATTCAGCTTTCAGACAGACTTCTGGTCCTGTCCCTGCTCATCATCGCCCTGGCGGCCACCTGTGGAGCAACTCAGCAGGCGCCGGCCCGCGATCATGATATCGTCCCCGAAGACTACCTCGATATTGCTTCTATCACCAGCCTCACCATCAGTCCCGACGGCGAACTGGCCGTGTGGACCGAGAGCCGCTGGGGCCGGGGCAGCGAGGGCCGCTTCCAGGATCTCTGGCTCCTCGACCGCAGCCAGAAGACCCCGGTGACGAAACGCCTGACATTCGACGGCTTCGGCACCTCGGGCCCCCAGTGGTCGCCCGACGGCACGTGGATCTACTTCCTGGGACGCCAGCATCGGGCCGAGTCCGACAAGCCGCCCTTCGACGGCTCCCGGCAGGTGTGGCGCATCCGGCCGGACGGTCGTGATCTCACCCCGGTGACTCGAGCCAACGATGGCACCGGTGGATTCTGTCTGGCCCCCGATGGCCAATCGGTCTACTACACCACGAGTGAGGAAGAGATCGACGAAACCTGGCGGGATCTCAAGAAGGAACACAGTCACCTTGAGTACGGCCATGGAGTCGAGCAGTTGGACGCGGTCCATCACCTGGATATCACAACCTGGCGTTCCCGGGAAATCCTACCCGCGCAGCGTGTTATTCATGATATGGCCCTCGATCCCACCGGCAACCACCTGGCCATGATCACCACCGAGGGTGGCGAACTGATCTACATGGAGGGCTGGTCCCGGGTCGACATTCTCGACCTGAACTCCGGCGACATCACCATGGCCACCCCCGAGGGCTGGCGCGCCGACCATCCGTCGCCCTATGGCTGGATCGAGGAACTGGCCTGGTCCGGTGACAGCGAGGCCCTGGCCTTCTCCATCAGCTACGACGGCTATGCCTCCCGCATCTATGTGGCCGAGGCGGGCAATCTCCAGCTGGTCGAGCGACCGGATCCACTCAATTTCTCCGGCGGTCTGACCTGGCAGGGCAAGAGCCGCACCCTCTGCTACAAGGGCGAGGCCCACGCCCGCATCCGGGTGGTGGCCGTGCAGGAGGTCAAGAATGGCAGTCAGGGCAAGACCAAGGAATTGACCCCCGGCGACGTGGTGGTTGATCAGTTCGCCTTCTCGGCCGACGGCAAGGCCCACCTGGCCTCCCTGGGCACCACTCAGCGCCTGGCCGACATCTATCTCGTGAAGGGCGACAAGCTCACCGCCCTCACCGACCTCAACCCCCAGGTCCACACCTGGAAGCTGCCCCAGATCGAGCACGTGACCTGGACCGGCGGCGATGGAGACCCCTGCAGTGGTATCCTGGAGCTCCCAGCGGGGTACGACCGCGCCACCGACGGCCCCCTTCCCCTGGTCCTCGAGATCCACGGCGGTCCCACCAGCAGCACCAAGCATCGCCTGCGGTGCTGGATCTACGGCCGGGCCGTGATGGCGAGTCGCGGTTACGCCCTCTTGAGCCCCAATTACCACGGTTCCCTGGGTTACGGCGACGCGTTCCTGGAGAAGCTCATCGGTCGCGAGAACGACATCGATGTGGCCGACCTGCTCACCGGTGTCCAGTACGTCATCGATGAGGGAATCGCCGATCCCGACCGGGTCGGTGTCATGGGCTGGAGCAACGGCGGCTACCTCACCAACTGCGTCATCACCGCCGCTCCCGACCTGTTCAAGGCCGCCAGCAGCGGCGCCGGCGTGCTGGACATGGTCATCCAGTGGGGTACCGAGGACACGCCGGGCCACGTGATCAACTTCGTCGAGGGCCTGCCCTGGCAGGTGGCCGATCACTATAGAACGGCCTCTCCTCTCTACAATCTGGACAAGGTCACCACCCCCACTCTGGTCCATGTGGGCGGGGCTGACCCACGCGTGCCGCCAGCCCATAGTCGCGCTCTTCACAGGGCCTTACACTACTATCTTGATGTCCCCTGTGAACTCATCGTCTACCCTGGAGAACCCCACGGCCTGACCACGGCGGAGAACCGGATGGCCAAGATCCACTGGGACCTGGCCTGGTTCGAGAAGTACCTGCTGGGTCAGGAGTCAGAATAATTTGTTGTGCCCCCGTGACCATGTCCGTTAGATTTCGGGGGCAAGGATATCGCTGAGGCGGGACTACGGTAGCCCCGCCTCGTCCATGGATTGCCCCGAAAGGACCCTTTTCAATGAAGCACCTCACCGCGACCGCCCTGATGCTGGCCGCCATGATCATGGTCGTCGGCTGTAGCGGCACCGGCCAGGATAAGGACACTCCCTTGACCGAACTCGAGCCCGGCCAGCAGACGGCCAGCTACGCCCTCGGCATGGACCTGGCCAACCAGGTCGCCCAGATGCCCAACAAGCCCGACGCCGCCACCATGCT
>Ga0070729_10007991_pt1 | contig 9986 bp, 7 predicted proteins | sample tdDd472_FD_66725 | JGI IMG/M metagenome (GOLD analysis project Ga0070729, IMG submission 66725) | Marine sediment microbial communities from the Atlantic coast under amendment with organic carbon and nitrate - tdDd47.2 | ecosystem: Environmental > Aquatic > Marine > Coastal > Sediment | place...
CCATACTGATAGAGATAAGTGAAGGCGATATCGAAGTCCCACTCTGCCTGTTTCTGGTTCCAACCAGCAACGTCAGTTGCAACTACCTGAACATTAACACCAATCTCTTCAAGATTTTGCTTCATGGCTTCAGCCCAGCGCTGCCAGGTTTCACCATAAGGGAGCGGCAGAATGCGAACGGTTTCGCCATTATACCCGGATGCTTTCAGCAACTCGCGTGCTTTGTCCGGATCATAGTTATACTTGATGGTGTCATCCGAATAAAAATTCGTTTTTGAAGACACTGGGCTAGTGGCCACTGTGCCATACCCATTCCAGATCACATTTTTAACGAATTCCCGATCCGTCGCATACATGACGGCTTTACGGAACTCTTTGCTTGCTGTTGGGCCTTGGCGGTTATTCATCCAAGCCATTGCATGAGGCGCAAAATATTCCCAACCATGTCCCGTAGAGCACACGCCGTCCATTTCAATCAAGCGCTTAACGTCCCAGTTTTCGACAGAACCACCTGGCAGCACATCAACTTCGCCATTTTCAAAGGCAACAGCACGTGATGCAGCATCTGGAATAACCCGATAATAAACATCATCCAGCGCTGGCTTGCCATCAAGGTAATAGTTTTCATTCTTCACCAGATGAATATAGCTACCTTTTTCCCAAGCTTTAAACTTGAACGGTCCCGTTCCGATGGGCGTATTGTTAGCAGGGTTCGTTTTATAGTCAGTGCCTTCATAGATGTGTTTAGGAATCATCGGCATTGTACCAGCCTCAAATACCCCAATAAACGGACCAAATGGTTGCTTCAACTTGAACACAACTGTGTAGTCGTCAGGTGCGGTGATGCTTTCTACATGTTTAAGGCTTACGCGCAGACGGGCATGGGTTTCGCGCAGAAACTTATCAACCGAAAACACAACATCCGCTGAGGTGAAAGGTTTTCCATCATGCCAGGTTACACCTTCACGTAGTTTAAAAGTGTAAGTAAGTGCGTCATCTGAAATTTCCCAAGAAGTTGCCAGTGACGGCATTGGGTTCAGGTCTGTGTCATAGCGAAGAAGACTTTCGTAGATATCTCCAGCAACCAGCTGCGTCGGGCCGTTACTGACGAGGCCCAGCATCAGGCTTGGAGGCTCAGGCTGCACCACGATATCGAGCCGATTTTCAGCATGTGCTGCACCCGCTAATGTGAGCGCCATAAGGCTTGTGGTAATAAATTTTTTCATATCGTATTTTCCCTGTTAGTCCCGACCGTACTTTGCCCCGGTCTCTTTAAAGCTACTCGTCGATGGGGATGCTGCACATGCTCAACGAGGCACGTCCCTTCTGTCAAGGGTTTTGTTGGATAAACACCAACTGAAGCTAGTTTAACGATATGATTTTAATTGGTATTTCTCTATTTTTATGGCCGAAAAACAATCCGTTAGGTACCATATTCACCCAACCGTATCAAACCTACTAAGCATATTCTGCAAATATGAATATGCCATATTTTACCCCCTCCTTGGCTTCGAGCTATCGCCAAGACATTTTTCTCAGGAACACTAGTCAGTCCTCAGCATATCGACTCGAATTTATTAACCGGCGCTCTAATTGAGCCTCTGTCGCTTTTACGATACCTTTAGCGAGACAAGTCCAATTGGATCCTGCTTTGGCAGGCCCCATTCGCGGCCAGCCTCTGCGAGCAGACACCACAGATAATCAGCGTGGGATCTGCGAATAATAATGCGCATGGTCTCTGCTTCTTCAGGTACTTCCTCATAATGCCACAACCAGATGCCGGCATGTGCCAAGCGGGTCGCAATTGCCATCCCCGGTGTGAAATATCGAGGGTGGAGATCAAATGAGATCAATTTCGCCAAACAATCACGGACAACAGTTCCGGTGACACTGATGCAGGTGTAATAGTCAGACACATCGACCAGTTGATAATGCTGCCCCTTAAGCGCCTCTGTGATCTCATCTGCTAGAGGCGCCTGTTGATCAATCGGTGTTACCAACAGCCATTCATCCGGAGAGGTCCAAAGGGCTCGTACATCACCTAAACCCTTAATATTTGTCTGACTGACCACTCCAACCTTTTCTGATAAAGAAATATCTGTACTTTTCTTTATTAGGCCACCAATCTCCGTCAGCTCTCCCCGCAAAACCAGCAACCCCAGAAAAGGTGTTTCTGTCATTCCCAGTTTTTCTGGATTGCCCAGAACTGCGCGATGCGCCAGTGGAGACTGCCAGCGTGGATCTATTGCCTTCTCCGTCATGCCGCCCCCTCCTCTTCAGACAAGAAATCCTTTCCGGAAATTTCAGCGGCATCCGTTGCCGTCTCTCCCGGTCGGACCACATAGACGGTCTCCCCAACTTTACCAAGTCCGCCTTCAATAAGTGCCATAGCAATGGAACGACCCAATGTGGGACTAAAGTAACTGGAAGTCACCCAGCCGATCATCTTTGTATTGCCAACAACCGGCGTCTCATTGGCAATAATTTGGGAGCCTTCCTCCAGCACCGTAGTCCCGTTTTTCGTCAGCAACCCAACAAGCTGTCGCCGGTCAGTTCGAACCGTATCACTGCGGTAAAGGGATCGGCGACCAATAAAATCTGCAGATTTTTTCACCGCCCACGCCATATCAAGATCATTCGGCGTAACGGTTCCATCCGTATCCTGCCCGACAATGATAAAGCCCTTTTCAGCCCGCAACAGATGCATGCCTTCGGTTCCATAAGGGGTAATATCATAAGCTGCCCCCTTTTCCATGACCTGCTTCCAAAGCCATAAGCCATACCGGGCCGGAATGTTTATCTCGTAAGAAGTCTCACCGGTGAAGGAAATTCGAAACACCCGTATTGGGATCCCGTCAATGGTTCCGGTTTTATGATCCAGGAACTTAAATTTTTCCGGGTCCGTTTCCATATCCGGAAGCAATTCAGCCATCAGTTTGGGGCTTTCTGGACCACAAATGGACACGACCGCCCATTGTTCTGTCACTGACGTCATATAAACCTTCAGTTCCGGCCATTCTGTCTGATGATATTCTTCGAGCCATTCCAGCACATGCGCCGCGCCGCCAGTTGTTGTCGTCATATGGAAGTGATCGTCCGCGATACAGGCTGTCACCCCATCGTCGAAAACCATGCCATCTTCATTCAGCATCAACCCATAACGGCACCGCCCCGGCGCCAGTTTCAGCCAGGCATTGGAATAGATACGATTGAGAAACTCTCTGGCATCTGGACCTTTGATATCTATTTTACCCAAGGTACTTGCATCCATTACGCCAACCGATTTACGCGCGGCCAGACATTCCCGTTGCAAGGCTAGATCAAATGTCTCCCCTGAACGCGGATAGACGCGTGCCCGGAGCCAGTCCCCAACGGTTTCAAAAATGGCACCTTGCTCTTCATGCCAGCTATGCATAGGAGTTGTTCGGCGTGGCAGAAAATGCTGGCCTACATGCTGCCCTGCAACTGTCCCCACATGCACGGGCTTATAAGGCGCCCGGAAAGTGGTGGTTCCCACCTCTGGGATTGTGACATTCAGGTTCTCCGCCAAGACACCGAACCCGTTGAGATTTGACGTTTTCCCCTGATCCGTCCCCATACCAAGGGTCGTGTATCTTTTTGCATGCTCGACCGAGCGATACCCCTCTTGTACGGCCAATTTCAAATCCTTGGTTGTGACGTCATCCTGAAGATCGACAAAAGCCCGTTGTTTGTGTCCCGCAAGATCATTTGGTAGGTGCCAACAAGCTTCAATGGAGTAGGCAGGACGATCTGTCAGTTTGGGCCGTTTAAGTCTGGCTCCTTCAAATCCAGATTTCTTGGCAGCTTCTTTGCCAACCTTAATCGCTTCGCTCAACCCTGCCGCTAGGTCAAAGCATCCATTGGCACCGGCAACTGATGCCTCTTTCTGCCAGGATTGATACGGTTTAAAACCCGCGACGTCGTCGTCAAACTGCAGCTTACCACGAGATTGCGAAAACAAGGCAACATTGGGAGACCACCCCCCGGAGGAGATGAGCAGATCACAGTCAATAGGAACGCGCGGTCCCTTGACCCCGTCTTCACCATCGCGCGCCATCACAAAAGCTTTGCGAATATGGTGACGACCTTTCGTGTCCACCACCACTGACCGCGGAAACAGAGGGATTGCGAGATGCGCCGCTTCTGCGGTCAGCTCTGGATCAATTTCGTCTCGAATGTCAACGATACCGGCCACGCTGGCACCTTGCCGGGCCATATCAAATACAGCCTGATAGGCTTCAGAATTATTAGTGACCAGAAGGGGGCGTTTACCCGCCAGCACCCCATGACGATGCAAATACAGCCTGACGGCAGAGCTGAGCATAACACCCGGCCGGTCATTGCCATGAAAGACAAGGGGCCGCTCCACCGCACCAGTTGCCAGAATGACCTGCTCCGCCCGGATGCGCCACAACCGCTCGCGCGGCGTGTTATCACCCGTAGCTTGCCCCCCTTGTACCGTTTGCGCAACGGTCACCCAATTGTCCGTGTAATACCCAAACGCACAGCTATTTTTCAAAACCGTAACGTCAGGGTCTTCATGTAAATGTTGTTCCTGCTTTGCGATCCAGTCGGCCGGTGCCATACCCCCAATCTGATGCTGCTCAGGGTCCAGCCCCAAGGCATGACCACCCAACCAGGCCGTTTCCTCAACCAGTATAACCCGCGCCCCACCAAACGCTGCCGCGCGGGCCGCCATAATGCCAGCGGGCCCACCGCCCACCACCAACACCTCACAGTGGCGGTTCACATGTTCATAACGATCCGGATCATTGCTTTGCGGACTTTTTCCAAGACCCGCGCCTTGCCGAATAATGGGTTCGAAATTCATCCAGTTGCCGGGAGGACCCATAAAGGTCTTGTAATAGAAACCCGCAGGTAAAAACTGCCAGAAACAGTCACTCACGGAACCAACATCGAACCCAAGGGATGGCCAGCAATTTTGGGCAAACGCCTCCAGTCCGTCATAAAGCATGACCTCGGTCGCACGCATGTTTGGCAGCATTTCTGCCCCTTGACCAACCTGAACCAGACCCGCCGGATCCTCGCTACCCGCCCCCAGAATACCGCGCGGCCGATGATATTTAAAACTGCGGGCCACCATATGAACCCCATTGGCGATCAGCGCAGAGGCGAGTGTATCCCCTTCAAATCCGAAATAATCTTTGCCATCAAAGCGAAAGTGCACAGGCTTGCTACGATCAATGGCTGTTGCGGCTGCCGTTTTACTGCGAAAAGAGGTATCGCTCATGATTGCGTCCCTCCCTGCGGTCGCCAAACTTTCGTGGCATCATTGCCAGAGCCGATATCAGGCTCCCCGCCCGGCGTCGCCATGCCATTATCCGCTTTGATCTTTGGTGGCTTTTCCCCGGTTTTATAGATCGCAAGCACCTGATCCGTTGCTGTATTGCGCAAGGCATTGAACCATTTCCGGCAGCCATGGGAGTGGACCCAACGTTCCGCAAAAATACCCTTTGTATTGGTGCGCATGAAGACATAATCAGCCCATTCAGCGTCACTCAGATCTTCTTTGCTGCCATCTGGCCGGGCGACATGTGCTTCGCCGCCATAACTGAATTCATCCTGATCCCGTGGCCCGCAATACGGACAAGTTAATCTAAACATTCGTCCCTCCTAATGGGCCACAGCGGCGGCGCCGTGTTCTGCTACCAGTTTGCCAGTTTCAAATCGCTCCAGGGAAAAAGGCGCCGCTATTTCATTAGGACGATCATTTGCGATCAGATCAGCGAAAACATGACCCGATCCGGGCGTTGCTTTCCAGCCCCCGGTTCCCCAGCCGCCGTTTACGTAAAAACCCTCAATCGGAGTTTTAGAGATAATGGGGCTGGCATCGGGGCAAACATCAACAATTCCGCCCCAATGTCGCATCATTTTCAGGCGAGAGAAAATCGGAAACAACTCAAGCAGAGCGGCAAGCTCCTCTTCAATGATGGAGAACGCCCCTCTTTGGGAGTAGGAAATATAGGCATCAATGCCGGCGCCAATAACCAACTCACCCTTATCAGACTGGCTACAATAGGCATGCACAGCATTTGACATCACAACACATGGATTTATCGGCTTAATCGGCTCGCTCACCAAAGCCTGCAGGGGATGACTTTCAATCGGAAGCCGAAGATCGGTCATCGCAGCGATCACACTGCTATGACCTGCCGTTACGCTGGCAAGCCGCGGCGTCTCAATGGGGCCTTTTGTTGTATCAATACCAACAATCTTGCCATTTTTGACCCTGATATCGGTCACTTCGCAATTCTGGATAATATCGACGCCCATCTTGCTGGCGGTGCGGGCATACCCCCAGACAACACCATCATGCCGGTTGGTTCCCCCGGTCCGCTGCAGCGTTGCGCCCAAAACCGGGAAACGCGCAGACTGAGACGTGTTGACGATCGGGCAAAACTCCTTCACTTGCTTCGCGTCAAGCCATTCCGCATCCACACCGTTCAGACGGTTAGCCTCGACACGGCGCTTTAACTGCCGCATCTCACCATCATCATGGGCAAGGTTCAACACCCCCCTATGGCTCATCATGATATTGAAATTAAGCTCCCGCCCCAGACCTTTCCATAGATCCATAGCATGATCATAGAGGGCTGCACTTTCATCATAGAGATAGTTTGAGCGGATAATGGTGGTATTACGGCCCGCATTGCCGCCACCAATCCAACCCTTTTCGACAATCGCGATATTTCGAAGGCCATGCTCCTTGGCAAGGTAATAGGCCGTTGCGCAGCCATGGCCACCGCCGCCGATAATCACTGCATCATAGGATTTTTTCGGACTGGCGTCACGCCAAGCCGGAGACCAGCCGTTATGGCCTTTAAGACCTTCGCGGAACAATGACAGGGCCGAATATACCGACATGCTTCCCCTCCCAGATTGTCGCCCCACTACAGAGCCGATCAGGTTAAGCACTCTGACATAAAAATTCTGAGCTGTTAATAGGGTGAATTTAAAATCGACTTAGTGGTAAGCTCAGCTCATTGTCACTATATTTATGCCTCGCCTTCAATCACAATCAGCACCCTTTAATCCACAGGCTGGTTAGTGGTATAGTAAGGACAGAAATACTGGGAAAGGCGGCGAGCATGGCTAAAAACAAACGCGATAAAACCGAAGGTTTAAAACGCCGCCCAAGCCTGTCTTCACCTGCATGCTACATGGAAGAGTTTCCAGAATATTTCGGATTCCCCTCAGAAAATCCGGACCCTGAGAAAGACGTCAAACAATCTAAGAATTCTGACAAAGATTGAGAGAAACTTTGACGCTAGCCGCCACCAATTCCTGCAATGAACAGAAAATAATTCATGGTTCCCAAATGAAGCCGGCATGACTACCATCTAAATTTAGATGAGCGACATATTAGGGCGGGGAAATTGAGATGCGGATAATTGCGAACCCTTATCGGAGGCAAGGACTTCCTGATCAGGATGGGTTTGAACAGGGATCGATTGTGACCGACCCCAAGGCGGCATTAGCACTGATGAGCGAATGCCCCATTGCCCATACAACCCCCGTCACAAACACCCCTGACATTGCAAACGATCTTGGGATAGCAGAGCTTTACATTAAGGATGAGCGCGGCCGGATGGGCCTTGGTAGCTTTAAGGCCTTGGGTGCCGCCTTTGCCATCGCCAAACAATCCTCCTCCCAAATGAGTGAAAACCCAGGAACCTCTACAAAAGACAGCCTTAAAGGAACAACTTTTGTCTGTGCAAGCGCAGGTAATCACGGACTTTCCATGGCCGCAGGTGCCCGTGTATTTGGGGCCACGGCGGTTGTGTATCTCTCAGAAACAGTGCCAGAGAGTTTTGCAGAGAAACTTAGGAGTAAAGGCGCCCGCGTCGTTCGAGAAGGCGCCGATTATGAGGCTAGCATGGCCGCTGCCCGCAGGGCTTCAGACGATAATAACTGGCAGTTACTGTCAGATAGCAGTTGGCCGGGATATTCTCAAGCCGCGCGTGATGTAATGGAAGGCTATCTGGTCATGGGCGCAGAACTTGGATCGCAACTGACCAAAGCGCCCAGTCACGTGTTTCTACAAGCAGGTGTTGGCGGATTGGCAAGCGCCGCCGCCGCCATGTGTCGGTACCTTTGGCAGGACAAACCGGAAATCATTGTCGTTGAACCATCAGAGGCACCCTGCCTGATTGACAGTATCGAAGCCGGAAAACCCGTAGAAGCCAAAGGTCGTGTCTCCAACATGGGTCGCCTGGATTGTAAGGAGCCGTCCCATCTTGCACTGCGTTACCTGTCTAAAGAGGCCGATTATTTCATGACAATTGACGATCAGACCGCAGCAGAGGCCTGTCAGTGGTTAGCTGATCAGGATCTAACCTCAACCCCATCCGGCATCGCGGGCATCGCAGGGCTGAAAGCGTTGCGTAAGGCAGGCACTTTGAACAGCCTGACAGCTAACTCTGTTGTCCTCACCTTCATGTCAGAGGAGGCGGCGGGCGATGGTTGAGGAAATTATGAGCGGGGATTTCCCGGTTTCAGAGTTTGAAACCCGTCTGCAAAAAGCCCATGAAATCATGCAAACCGCCGGGGTAGATGCTCTTTTCTTCACCAGTGAAGCCGAAATACGATATTTCACCGGCTTTCGAACCCTCTTCTGGCAAAGCCCGACCCGCCCTTGGTTTTTAGTCATTCCAAAGGGTCAGAAGCCCGTTGCCGTTGCCCCGGAAATCGGCGGCGCCTTGATGCGCCAGACATGGCTTGATGATGTCCGAAGCTGGTCATCCCCCCATGCCACAGATGATGGCGTCTCCCTGCTCACCGACACCTTAAAATCATGTGCAACAGTTGGCCTGTTGATGGGGCGGGAGACGGCACTTCGGATGCCGCTTCTGGACTTCTTCAACCTCCAACAGAACCTGCCTCACACCTCCTTTGTTGATGTTACGCCGCAAATCCAGCGACTTCGGATGGTAAAATCGCCTGCAGAGATACAGGTTATTGAGCAAATCTGCGGCATTACCTCAACCAGCTTTGAAAATGCGGCAAACCTTTTCCATATTGGCATGCCACTGGACGATGCGTTTCGCGCCTTTCGCATGGATTTACTGAAAAATGGCGCCGATGATGTTCCCTATCTAGTTGGCGGGGCCGGGCAAAACGGATATGCAGATGTCATTTCACCGCCCAGTAAAACGCCACTGAGGGAAGAAGACATTCTAATGCTGGATACCGGGGCGACCTTAAAAGGCTACTATTGCGATTTTGACCGAAATTACGCGTTCGGAAGCGCAAGTGACACGGCTAAGTCCGCTTATCAAACCCTGATATCCGCAACAAAAGCCGCCTTTGATAAAGCCCGGCCCGGTATCCGGTGCAAAGATCTGCATGCCATCATGCAGGATGTCATTGGACAGGGGAGCAGTGATGTAGGCCGGTATGGTCACGGACTTGGCATGCAACTTACCGAAGCCCCCTCCCTTATTGATTTTGACGAACGGGTTCTTGAAGAGAATATGGTTATGACACTGGAGCCCAGCCTCTCGCTTGGAAATGGCAAGATCATGGTTCATGAGGAGAACATTCTTATTCAGGATGGCGCGCCCCGATTTTTATCGCGACCCGCCCCGGAAGAGCTGCCGATCATTGGATAAGGGAAAGAGCCGTGAAGCTACCTTATGATCTTGAAGATCCAAAAGATGTTAAAGCTGTTCTGGGCTTAATTGTCTTGCAAGCAGATGAAACGCTGGAGACGGAGTTCAGATCAGCCCTCACCGATCCCGACATTCGGCTATTTCACAGCCGTATCCCCAGCGGCACCGATTTGACCCCCGAAACCCTGATGCAGATGAAAACCGACTTACCCGCTGCGGCCGCCTTATTGCCAAAAACAGCGGGCTTTGATGTCATCGGATATGCCTGCACATCCGGGGCAACCTTCATTGGCTCGGATACCGTCCGCGACCTCATCCAACACCATCACCCAA
>Ga0070729_10007993_pt1 | contig 9985 bp, 7 predicted proteins | sample tdDd472_FD_66725 | JGI IMG/M metagenome (GOLD analysis project Ga0070729, IMG submission 66725) | Marine sediment microbial communities from the Atlantic coast under amendment with organic carbon and nitrate - tdDd47.2 | ecosystem: Environmental > Aquatic > Marine > Coastal > Sediment | place...
TCCGCGACCTTGTCGAAGTCGCTCATCATCTTGTTGCCGGCTTCCGGGCCGCCATCGACATAGGCCTGGGCCATGCGTTTGCCGGTTTCGTAATAGGGGCCGAAATTCTTCGCCGCCTCGGCGAGCGAAGCGGCAATGTCGTCCATCCCGAGCTTCACAGCCAGGCTCCGGGCCTTTTCGATGTCCTCGACGAATTTATCGGCGAATTTCTTCGCCTGTTCGGGGCCGTCGTTCAAGCCGTCGAGACCGCGGGTCGCGGAAATGTCGGTCAGCCATTGCTGGACCTGGATGACGTCGATCTGGACCTGGCGGATCGTGTCGGTCAACTCCACCGCGGGTCCGGCGGTGCCGACGGCGCTCTTCAGGGCCACTTCGGCGGTCGACTGGATGCGCGCGGCGCTCCATTCGGAAATCGCGATGAAGCAAAGGGTGAGAAGGCCGATCCCGCTGATCGCGGCGAGCAGCATGTTGCGGATGGTCAGTGATTTCATTGCCCGTTGTCCCGGCGAGGTTGCTCTAGGCGGAGGAATCGCGCTGGACCGGGGCCACCTCCCGCCAGTGCCGTATCCCTACGGCGACACGAGCCGCCCGCCGTCCGTCCTCGGCTGCCGCCCGACCATCGTAGTGTCGTTCCTCCAAGCCACAGCATGGCGCAATATGCTTAACGATTGGTGCAACCGGACATGGCGTTGCGGGAGTTGCGGCAACGTTCGCGATAGCCCGGCCGCCGTCCGGTTTCGGACGTTGTATTCGGCCGCCTGAAATCGCTCCAAGAGATTCAATTCGACTGAAAAATGTTCTAGGCTAGTCGCGCGTGAACCATCCGGATCCGGGCAGGCGAAAATGTCCCTCTGGCCTGTCCAATCCGGTTCAGCAATCAGTTTCGCACGCTGTCCGGGCGATCCGGTTTCCGCGTGAATACAGGGATCCATCGATGTTCAGGAACATGACACAGAAGACCCGCGGACTTGCGTTCGGCGCGGTCGCGGCCGGCTTGATCGTTGCGGGCATGGGCGGCGCGTGGGCGCAGGACAGGGGGCTCGCCGAAAGCCTGCACGGCAAAGTCGACAATGCCGAAGCGCTGGTTTCCGACGTGGACGGCGGCAAGCTGGCGCCGGTCATCGTGCTGCTCAAGGCGGCGGAAAGCGCGGGCAGCAACGAGGTCGCTCAGGTCCAGGACCGGTTTCTGTCGAACTTCCTTCCGGGCAAGGAAAGCACCGCCAAGACCTCCGAGCGCAATCTCTACCGGTTCTCGGAAGTTCCCTTCGTTTCGATGAATGTCGACAAGGACGACCTGGAGCGCCTGTCGAAGGACCCGCTGGTCGACCGGATCGAACCGTCGACCGAGATGGAGGCGCTGTTGTTCCAGAGCCTCGGACAGATCGGCGGCGCCGCCGTTCACGCCAAGCACGGTACCGGCAAGGGCACCACCGTGGTGGTGATGGATACCGGCGTCGAGGCGGGCCATCCGTTCTTCGGCGGCCGCGTCATCCAGGAGGCCTGCTTTTCGGTCAGCGTCCCCAATGCGCTGGAGACCGTCTGCCCCAACGGCAAGAACGTCCAGATCGGCAAGGGCGCGGCGAAGCCCTGCACCTATCATGGCTGTCACCACGGCACCCATGTCGCCGGCATCGCCGCCGGCTACGCGAAGACCACGGACGGCAAGGTCCTGTCCGGTGTGGCGCCGGAAGCCAAGATTATCGCGTTGCAGGTATTTTCCCACAGGACCGGCCAGGACGCGGTCGGCTCGCATCTTATCTCGATGCTGGCCGGGCTCGACTACGTGCTGAGGCTGTCGAAGACGCGTAACGACATCGCCGCGATCAACATCTCGATCGGCGGACCGTTCAACAAGGACACCAATTGCGACGCGGCGCTGAAGGCCTACTACGTCATCATCAACAAGCTCAGGGAACGCAACATCGCCACGGTCTTCGCCTCCGGCAACAGCGGGACGCGAAAGTCGGTCGGTTCGCCCTCCTGCGTCTCCAACGCCGTCACCGTCGGCGCGACCGACAAGAAGGGCGTCATTTCCTATTATTCGAACATGGGCAGCATGGTCGACCTGATGGCGCCGGGCGGCTTCGGCAAGAGCGACAATCGCGACATTCTTTCCGGAATGCCCAAGGGCAAGTTCGGCTATCTCGCCGGTACCTCGATGGCCGCCCCGCATGTCGCCGGCGCCTTTGCCGCGATCCGGTCTATCCGGCCCCATGCCACGGTCGATCAGATCGAACTGGCGATGAAGAAGGCCGGCATACGGATCAATGACAGCCGCGACAAGGGCACCTACGCGGCGCCGTTCCTGAACATCCCCAAGGCCGTCGCGGTGCTTGACGCATCGATCCGGACCTCCGGCGGCGACGGATCGTCCGGCGACGACAAGGGGTCGGGCAATGGCAAGGGATCGGGCAAGGGTTCCGACTCCGCCGGCGGCGGAGACAAAGGCACGGGAAGCGATACCGGCAAGGCGGACACGTCGACCACCAAGGGCGTCAACAAGCTCCTGATGGGCGACTAGGATTCTCTATCGCCGATGACCGAAAAGCCCCGGCCGTCGCACCCGGTCGGGGCTTTTTTGCTTGTGTCGATGGGCCTCAGGCGGCCCGGGCCGGCGGCTCGGTGGCGGCGAAGCTCGGCAGGGCGCGGACGTTCTCGAGGAAACGGCCCAGACCGGCCGAGCGGCCGATGACGGGACCGGCTTCCGGGGTGCCGGAGAGATAGGCGAGGATCGGCGCCAGGTTGAGATCGGCCGCGGTCATCGCGTTTCCGACCAGCCAGCCGGTCTTCGATAGCGCCTTGTCGAGAATCGCCAATTCCTTCTCCACCGCCGGCACCGCAGCGTCGATGGCGGCGCGGTCGGGATTGCCGTCGGCGCCCTTGGGGAAGGCGTAGTGGAGAAGGTACTGGCGGATCAGCGTCCGGTCCATGTGGCTGTTGACCGCCGAGATCCACTGCTCGCACAGGGCGGCTTCGGCCGGATCGGACGGATAGAGCGGCGGGCCGTCGAAGGCGGAGTCGAGATAGCGGCAGATGGCGCTCGATTCGAACAGTTCGAGATCGCCGTGGCGCAAGCCGGGAACCTTGCCGAGCGGGCTCACCGCAAGCAGCCCTTCCGAATGCGGCGGCGTCAGCACCAGCTCGTAGTCGACGCCCTTTTCGTGCGCCGCCATACAGACGACGCGGGTATAGGTGGATTGCGGAATTCCGAGGATCTGTACTTTCGCCATGTCGTTGCTCCCTTTTTGCGTTGATTTGGTCGCTTTTATTTCGCCGCACGATCGCCGGTTCAGGCGAACAGCCGGTCGAGGCAGACGAAGCTCGATTCCCAGCCGAAGGCGTGGTTCTTCGCCTGTTCGGAGTTTTCGAACACGGCCTGGACGAAATCGAGGCGGGTGCCTTCGGCCGCCGGCGCGAAGGTGACCGTGACCTCGGTCTCGTGGCCCTCGCTGCCGTCGTCTTGCGTCCATTGCCAGGTGAAGACCAGCTTGTTGGGTCGGTCGATCACCTTGTAGACGCCGCTCACCGTGTGCCTGGTGCCTTCGGGCGACAGCATGGTGGTGGTCCAGGCGCCGCCCTCGCGGGCGTCGATCTCGTGGGACGGAATGGTGAAATTCTCCGGTCCCCACCATTGCACCAGCAAGTTCGGATCGATCCAGGCGTCGAAGACCTCGGCCACCGGCGCCTTGATCACGCGCCTAAGGCGCAGGGTCCGGTCATCGCTCATCGGGCTTGCTCCCTTCGTTCTTTCGGTCCCGTTTTCGTTCCATCAGCTTCGCCAGCCGGTCCAGCGAAGTTTCCCAGAACTCGCGGTAGCGGCGCATCCAGTCGTCGATCGCCGCGAGCGCGTCCGGCCTGACGCGGCAATAGCGCCATTGGCGAACCACGTGGCGCTCGATCAATCCGGCCTTTTCCAACACCCCGAGATGTTTGGAGATCGCGGGCTTGGAGATGGCGAAGGGTTCGGCGAGATCGCCGACCGTGCACTCGCCCTCGGACAGCAGCCGCTCGACGATGGCGAGCCGGGTCGGGTCGGCGAGGGCGCCGAAAACGTCGCTGAGCGGCGGGTGCTGCATCGTTTAGGAGTTTCCCGATCGATTAATTAACTAAAAGGTAAATTAACGGTCGCTACGATCAAGTCACGAAAGCGTGAGGGAGCGGTGCGCGTCCGTCGATCCCGTTCGTCCCACCGCTTCCGTCCCACTTTTTCGTCCCACTCTTCACCATCCCACTTCCATTTGCACGCTCGTCCCACTAAAGATCGCTTGCAAAGTGGGAAACGCTCGTATAAAGATATCTTTATATTGGCAACGGAGCGAGCATGCTCGAAGCGACACCCATTCAACTGGCGCGGCTCCTGGGCGGGCTGAAGGGTGCGGCCGAGGAAACCCGGCTGCGGATTCTCGCGCTGCTCACCCATGGCGACCTGACCGTCAAGGACCTCACCACCATTCTCGGCCAGAGCCAGCCGCGCATCTCGCGGCATCTGAAGCTGATGACCGAGGCGGGACTCATCAACCGCTATCCCGAGGGCGCCTGGGTCTATTACCGGCTGGTCGAGACCGGCGGCGTCGTCCGGCTGGTGCGCACGCTCAACGAGCTCATCGACCTCTCCGACGCGACCATCATGCGCGACCGCGAGCGGCTCGCCCGGGTCAAGGCGGAGCACGCCGAGCACGCGGCGAGCTACTTCGCCGCCAACGCCCAGAACTGGGACCAGATCCGGCGGCTGCACGTTCCCGAGGAGCGGGTCGAAGCCGAGATGCTCCGGCTCGTCGGCGACAGGCCGTTCCGCAGCATGCTCGATCTCGGTACCGGCACCGGCCGGGCGCTTGAACTGTTCGGATCGCTCTACGACACCGGCATCGGCATCGACGCCAGCCATTCGATGCTCGCCGTCGCCCGCGCCAAGCTCGACGCCGCCGGTCTCGCCCACGCCCAGGTCCGGCAGGGAGACATCTTCAACCTGCCGCTGCCGCCGGGCGGCTCCGATCTCGTCGTCCTGCACCAGGTGCTGCACTATCTCGACGATCCGGCGCTCGCCGTGCGCGAGGCGGCCCGCATGCTGGCTCCCGGCGGCCGCATGCTGATCGTCGATTTCGCCCCCCATCACCTCGAATTCCTGCGTACCGAACACGCCCATCGCCGCCTCGGCCTCGACCGCCGGCTGGTCGCCGACTGGCTGGAGACCGCCGGGCTGGAAGTGGGCCGGATCGAGGATCTGAGGGCCGGGGAGGAGGCCGGCGAAACGCTGACCGTCACCCTCTGGCTCGCCATGGACACCCGCTTACCGGTCGCCGAGGGCGACACGGATGGAGAGAACGACCGATGACAGCACTGCCCAAGCGCCACAGCCGCGCCGACGACGACAGCCCTGTCCGCATTTCCTTCGAGTTCTTCCCGCCGCGCTCCGACCAGGCGGCGAAGGGCCTGACCGAGACGCTTTCCCGGCTGGCGCCGATGCGCCCCGACTTCGCCTCCGTCACCTACGGGGCGGGCGGGACGACGCGGGAGACGACGCTCGCCATGCTGCGCCAGATCGCGGCGACCACCGAAATCCCCACCGCCGGACACCTGACCTGCGTCGGCTCGACCAAACGCGAGGTCGGATCGGTGATCGACGCCTACCGGCAGGCCGGCGCGCGCCATATCGTGGCGCTGCGCGGGGACCCGGAAACCGGCATCGGCACCCGCTACAAAGCGCCGAGGGGCGGCTATGCCCGCTCCAGCGATCTCGTCGGCGCGATCAAGGCGCAAGGGGGCTTCGAGGTCTCCGTCTCCGCCTACCCCGAACGCCATCCCGAAAGCGCCGACTGGGCCGCCGACATCGACATGCTCAAGGCCAAGGTCGACGCCGGCGCCGACCGCGCCATCACCCAGTTCTTCTTCGACAACGACACCTACGAGGCCTATGTCGAACGGGTGCGCGCGGCCGGGATCGATATCCCGATCGTGCCCGGCATCCTGCCGATCTACAATTTCGAGCAGGTGCTGGTCTTCGCCACCAAATGCGGCGCGACGATCCCGCACTGGCTCGCCCGCCGCTTCGCCGGGCTCAACAACGACGCCGAGACGCGGGCGCTGGTCGCCTCCGCCGTCCTCGGCGAGCAGGTGCTCGACCTCGTCGACCGCGGCGTCGACCAGTTCCATTTCTACACCATGAACCGGGCCGAGCTGGTCTATGCGGCGTGCCATCTCCTCGGCCGCCGGCCGGCCGCCGGCGCCCTGGAGGCCGCGTAATGTCCGTTCCCGCCGATCCCTTCGACTTCCTCCGCGCCGAGGCCGAGAAGCGCATCCTGCTGATGGACGGCGCCATGGGCACCATGGTGCAGGACCTCAAGCTCGACGAGGCCGGTTTCCGGGGGACGCGTTTCGCCGACTGGCATCGCGAGCTGCGCGGCAACAACGACCTTCTCAGCCTGACCCGGCCGGACGCGGTCCGCGACATCCACATCGCCTATCTCGAGGCCGGCGCGGACCTCGTCGAAACCAACACCTTCTCGTCGACGAGGATCGCCCAGGCCGATTACGGCATGGAAGACCTCGCCTTCGAGCTCAACCGGGAAAGCGCCCGGCTCGCCCGCGAGGCCTGCGACCGGGTCGCGGCGGCCGACGGGCGGCGGCGCTTCGTCGCCGGCGCGCTGGGGCCGACCAACCGCACCGCGTCGATCTCGCCCGACGTCAACGATCCCGGCTACCGGGCGGTGACGTTCGACCAGCTCGCCGAGGCCTATGGCGAGGCGGCGCGCGGGCTGATCGATGGCGGCGCCGATATCCTGCTGATCGAGACCGTGTTCGATACGCTTAACGCCAAGGCGGCCCTGTTCGCCATCGAGGGAGTGTTCGTGGAGTTGGGCCGGCGGTTGCCGGTGATGATCTCCGGCACGATCACAGACCGTTCCGGCCGGACGCTGTCGGGCCAGACGCCGACCGCGTTCTGGCATTCGATGCGCCACGCCGAGCCGCTTTCCATCGGCCTCAATTGCGCGCTCGGCGCCAAGGAGATGCGGGCGCATATCGACGAACTCTCCCGCGTCGCCGACACGCTGGTCTGCGCCTATCCCAATGCCGGCCTGCCGAACGCCTTCGGCGGCTACGACGAAAGCCCGGCGGCGACGGCAGCGCTGCTGGGCGAGTTCGCCGAAGCCGGGCTCGTCAACATCGTCGGCGGCTGCTGCGGCACCCGGCCCGACCATATCCGCGCGATCGCCGACGCGGTCGACGGCAAGCCCCCACGCAAGGTGCCGGAAATGGCGCCGCTGATGCGGCTTTCGGGCCTCGAGCCTTTCGTGGCCACCAGGGATCTCAACTTCATCAATGTCGGCGAGCGGACGAACGTCACCGGCTCGGCCAAGTTCCGCAAACTGATCACCGACGGCGACTATGACGAAGCCCTTTCCATCGCCCGCTCGCAGGTGGAGAACGGCGCCCAGATCATCGACGTCAATATGGACGAGGGGCTGCTCGATTCCGAAGCGGCGATGACCCGTTTCCTCAATCTGATCGCCGCCGAGCCGGACATCGCCAAGGTGCCGGTGATGATCGACTCGTCGAAATGGAGCGTCATCGAGGCCGGCCTCAAATGCGTGCAGGGCAAGGCTTTGGTCAATTCGATCTCGCTGAAGGAAGGCGAGGAGGCTTTCCTGAAACAGGCGCGGCTGATCCGCCGCTACGGCGCCGGCGCGGTGGTCATGGCCTTCGACGAGAAGGGCCAGGCCGACACGCTCGAACGCAAGATGGCGATCTGCAGGCGCTCCTACGAGGTGCTGACGGAGAAGGCCGGCTTCCCGCCCGAGGACATCATCTTCGATCCCAACATCTTCGCGGTCGCCACCGGCATCGAGGAGCACAATGGCTACGGCCTCGCCTTCATCGAGGCGGCGCGCTGGATCCGCGAGAACCTGCCCCATTCCCACGTCTCGGGCGGAGTCTCCAATCTCAGCTTCTCCTTCCGCGGCAACAACAGGGTGCGCGAGGCGATGCACTCGGTGTTCCTCTACCACGCCATCGCAGCCGGCATGGACATGGGCATCGTCAATGCGGGGCAGATGATCGTCTATGACGACATCGAGCCGGACTTGCGGGAGCTATGCGCCGACGTGGTGCTCAACCGCACGCCCGAAGGCACCGACCGGTTGCTGGCGGCGGCGGAGAAATACAAGGGCGGCGGGTCGAAGGCGGCGGCCGCCGATCTGAGCTGGCGCGAGGCGCCGGTGGGCAAGCGGCTCGAATACGCGCTGGTGCACGGTATCGCCGATTTCATCGACGAGGACACCGAGGAGGCCCGCCAGGCGGCGGACCGGCCGCTGGCGGTGATCGAGGGGCCGCTGATGGCCGGCATGAACACGGTCGGCGACCTTTTCGGCGCCGGCAAGATGTTCCTGCCGCAGGTGGTCAAGTCGGCGCGGGTGATGAAGCGCGCCGTCGCCTGGCTGCTGCCGTTCATGGAGGCGGAGAAGGAAGCCGGCGGCAAGATGGTCACGGCCGGCAAGGTGCTGCTCGCCACGGTCAAGGGCGATGTGCACGACATCGGCAAGAACATCGTCGGCGTCGTCCTCCAGTGCAACAATTACGAGGTGATCGATCTCGGGGTGATGGTGCCCTCGGCGAAGATCCTGGAGACCGCGCGGGCGGAGAAGGTCGACATCATCGGGCTGTCCGGCCTGATCACGCCGTCGCTCGACGAGATGTGCCACGTAGCCGGCGAGATGCAGCGCGAGGGCTTCGACATTCCGCTGCTGATCGGCGGGGCGACCACCAGCCGGGTGCATACGGCTGTCAAGATCGCGCCCAACTACCTCCGCGACCAGGCGATCTACGTGACAGACGCGAGCCGGGCGGTGGGCGTCTGTTCCGACCTTATGGGGAGCAATGCGGCGGCGCGCAAGGCGCAGGTCCGCGACGAGTACGAGGAGGTCGCCCGGGCCCATGCGCGCGACCGCGACAAGGGCGGCCGGGCGTCGATCGCGGCGGCGCGGCGCAATGCCACGCCGATCGACTGGTCGGGCTATAAAGCGCCGGTTCCGGCGTTACAGGGGCTCGAGAGCTTCGACGACTACCCGCTCGAGCGGCTGGCGGAGGTGATCGACTGGACGCCGTTCTTCGCCACCTGGGAGATGAAGGGCACATATCCGGCGATCCTCGAGGACGACCGCTACGGCGAGGCGGCGCGGGCGCTGTTCGACGACGCGCGGGCGCTGCTCGACCGCATCGTCGCGGAGAAGCTCCTGACGGCCCGCGCCGTCATCGGCTTCTGGCCGGCCAATTCCGAGGGTGACGACATCGCGGTATTCGCGGACGAGAACCGCACGACACGGGCGGCGACGTTCCACGGGCTGCGCCAGCAGATGCAGCGCACCAACGGCCGGCCGAATGCCTGCCTTTCCGATTTCGTCGCGCCGGCAGAAACCGGGCTCGCCGACTATCTCGGCGGCTTCGCGGTGACCGCCGGCTTCGGCGAGGAGGAGGCGGCGGCGGAATTCGCCGCCAGGCACGACGACTATTCGAAGATCATGGTCTCGGCGCTGGCCGACCGGCTGGCGGAAGCCTTCGCCGAGCATATGCATCAGCGGGTGCGGCGGGAATTCTGGGGTTACGCGCCCGACGAGACGCTGAGCAACGCGGAACTCATCGCCGAACGCTATCGCGGCATCCGGCCGGCTCCGGGCTATCCGGCGCAGCCGGACCATACCGAGAAACGGACGCTGTTCTCGTTGCTGGATGCTGAGTCGCGAACCGGGATCCGGCTGACGGAATCCTTCGCCATGTGGCCGGGATCGTCGGTCAGCGGGCTGTATTTCGCCCATCCGGACGCGCATTATTTCGGCGTCGGACGCATCGAGCGCGACCAGATCGCCGACTACGCGGCGCGTAAGGGCATCCCGCTCTCCGAGGCCGAACGCTGGCTGGCGCCGATCCTGAACTACCAGCCGGCGCCGATCATCGAGGCGGCGTAGGCCGAATCCGCAGCCTCCGCCGGGGAGTC